>WNFR01022325.1_pt1 | contig 17787 bp, 21 predicted proteins | sample 5400221 | NCBI WGS metagenome assembly WNFR01 (sample SAMN13153357, study PRJNA577476) | soil metagenome | isolation source: 40 cm soil under Madrone tree | place: USA:California | collected 2016-06-14
TTGGAGAAGGCGGAGGGACGGGCACTAAACCTGTCCTTGATATCGCGCATCGCAGACATGTGGGAGGGGAGAAGCATTGACAGGGGCACCGTTTCCTCGGCAATAAGCGTTTAGACACTTTCAAATAACAAACAGTCGGTTCCGCGATCAGACCATAGTCGGTTCGAATTATGAGTTGGGATGCAAAGAAGCCCTGATCAAAGAATGTTAACGCCCAGTCTCGCTCGTTTCTAGAATGAGCGCAAAGCGGGGACCTTTCATCTGAGCAGTTGAGATCTTCCGTAGCAAGTCGCCAGTGTTTGGTGAGGCCGCATATTAGGAATCGTACGCTTCTTCGGCGGTGTAATCGGAGGATGATGCAATCCAAATATGTTGTCAACGTGTACAACCACGCCAGTCACAGTTTTCACCTTTATAGTAACAGCACCGGGGAGAACTCGAAGACTTTCAGACACATGCTATGACGGCCCGAGATGAATCGTAAGCGAAGGCCATAAGCCGGCGGCAATCGTCTCATGATAAGAACAATGAAATCAAACTAGGTTTACCGAAGCTGAACGGCTCACAATGGCTGCAGTGCGCGGCTACACCGCGCATGAACACGGCGCTTGTGCGTGTGGCAAGCCATGGACGGTGTTCAGGTGCATTACCGGAGGCCCATACAGTTCCAGCAGAGAGTGATCTTGAAAGAAGCACGCACCTAGGACATGCGTGATGGATGCAGCAACAAGATAGGGCTATGTTTTTGAAAGAAATGAGTGGTGGAGACGCGGGAAAGGGGAGACGGAGATGATGAGTGTCGTGTATTGTCGTGTATTGTCACAGATTGAATGTCACGTGCAAGTGGAACCAAGGGAGACCAGCCCGAGCTGAGTCTCAGATTGCTGTCGTTTTCTCACTTGACCTGCTCTCTGCTCAAGCCATCCCTTCAGTTCATAACCTTAGCACAATCTCGTCCTCTAGTTGATAATACAGTCCGGCTGCACCAGCCCATGTCTTCGAAACCTACTGATGACAATCCTGTTTCTCCCCATGGGGAAGACTCAGTTAGTGTCAAGTTGCCTTACGCCGCTACTGTAAGCTTCCTATTACTCTATTCTTTTCATGTAGCCTGATGCGCTAGGGAGACGCCCAATTTTTGGTCATCAAGTCAACCAACCTTTCGATTCGGCGTGTCAGATGAGAAAGGACCCAGGCGGACAATGGAAGACGCGCATTCTTACGTGTTTGATTATGCTGGGGTGCATGGACAAGGTTTCTTTGCCGTCTTTGATGGACATGCTGGAAGGGAGGCTGCCGACTGGTGCGGCAAGAATTTCCACGAAGTGAGTCCCAAAAACTATTCTGTTCTGCCCTGCTTCATCGGTCATGTCCCGTTGTAGTACTTGCTCCTGACTCTCCAAGCCAATCCTGAAATTAACATACCCGATGTATACAATCAGACGTTCCACAAAGTAGACAAAAGCTTGTCAAAAATTTCCGAGGACTCTCAGGGCAAGATCCATTCCGGTTGCACTGCTGTCACCGCCTTCCTTCGTATCGAGGATGCTGACGGGCACCAATCCTTCCTCAAAACTCCGCCTGACTCCCTGTCAAACCCCACTCTTGTAAAGGACGCCCACGATGCGGTGTCTGATGACTCGCAAAGTGCAAATGGTGACTCTGTCGATGACCAAAGCAAGACGCCATCGCAAAGCCAACTGAAGAAGGCTCTTGGGCGGTTAAGCCATACCAGTCGGTCACCATCGTCTACACCACGCTCATTATCTCCTAGCACCAGTTCGCTCGAGAAGCCTCCTAGTAGTGCTTCCACTTCTCCACAGCACCCGCCCACTGGGACTCCCTTGCGTCGAGTACTTTATGTCGCGAACGCTGGGGACGCTCGTGGCGTTTTGTGCCGGAATGGGCGGGCTTTGAGACTGACTTACGATCACAAGGGTACGGACAAACAAGAGGCCAAGCGGATTATGGATTCTGGGGGCTTCGTAATGAGCGGTCGTGTCAATGGCGTGTTAGCCGTCACGCGGAGCCTAGGAGATTCCTCAATGAAAGAATTTGTCGTTGGTGCACCGTACACTACCGAGATAGAGTTGACTGAGGACGATGAGATGTTGATATTGGCCTGTGATGGGGTAAGAAGTTTGATCAATCTCAAGGATGGTGTTACATCTGATTGTCCCTTGTGCACAGATATGGGACGTTTTGGATGACCAAGCCGCTTGCGAACTCGTACGGCCTATCTCGGATCCCCAGGAAGCGGCGACAACCCTCGTCCAAGAGGCCACGCACCGATATACAAATGACAACATTACGGTCATGGTGATACGACTAAAGGATGTTCCTCCCGAGCTGAAGCCTGTCGCAGGGGTATGATAGACTCATGTGGTCTTGACATAGCTTTCTGTGTCACCTTGATTGGTTAGCGGCATGTATTGTGGAATTCTTAACTATTCGATATGTGCTGGACCAGGAATTGTACTGTCTGTACGACTGAGGTATTATAATATAATAGTCACTGGTCTCGTGCGTGTGACTTATTTCCGTCAGTTAGCGCTCAACAGGAGCAGATAGATCTCGGTAGGATTGATGATAGGATCTTAGCGTGGCTCGTGGCTCACCTTGGCGATTACGGACATCACTATGCGTCACTACCACAGTCTCTCCCTTGGTGCTGTCGGATTGAGGCTATACTATGATGGAGGTATACTCCGACAAAGACAAGCATGGAAGTACACACTTTCCTTTTTGTCGTCCTTATAGAAAAGCGCACTTGGTCGGCATATTCTACCCACTTCCAGTCAGTTCGCAGATTCGGAATACTGCGTTGTTACGGCGCTGGCCCGGGTGGCTTGAAGGGTAGTACCAGGGATGATGGTACTCAGCCGGGCGTTCGCATCACACGAGATCCCTCAAGCCATATTGTCGAACCAGTTCCGACACGCCCATCTCATCGTTTCTTTTAGCCGCAGCTGGCTTGCTACTGTTGACATCAAGTCTCGTTCTTTCGAATGTCTACTAAGTCAATTTGGACATATATGTGTTGTCATTGCTACTTTGCTTTAGGTGATGTCGTTTTTGCACCTATCTCACCATTGTCTCATGAACCCAAAGATGTATCTGCATCTAGTACATCGTTAGATATTAGTGTGAGTGTACGCACCCATCTTACTTTCACTTATACTGGCCCCCTTCAAGCTGGGAAAATCTCCGGGTCCACTCTTGTAAATTGTCATGGTCACCTGGTGAGCAATTCGTGAATAGACGTTCCTGGTGAACATGCATTTCGTTCAGTTATCTCCCTGATGGGTCGCATTTGCCAGCATTGACGCACGTCCCTGTGATACTTTGGAAGGCGAGGCGAGGCGAACGTCAGTGAGTCTAAGACACTAGTAGAGTGCACCGAAGCTACTTTCTTCTCAATAAGTAATTTGCACCGGGAGCACGTCATGTTCTTTTGATACAATTGCAGGGTTGGAGTTCAATTTCTCCGAGACCCTCACCTACGTTTAGACATCGATGGTATTTTCCGGCCTTTCCTTCTCCACGTTGCGAGGGGCCTTTTGTAAGTGCATGTTTTGTCGCTTCCGGACGGCAGTTTCGATTTCGATCTGGACCGGACCTCAGGCGGTTTTTTGAAGGTCTGTCATTCGGACCTATGCCTTTTCAAGTTGGGACCTTTGTCGTAATTCGCTTGAAACTTTCCAGCTCCTGAATGCTGTCAAGAACGATGTCGACGCTGATTGATGTCGTAAATCAGGAGGGCATATTGGTTCGCCTAGCAGCTATCGCGTATGATCGCAGCCGTCCCGCTGCGCTGGGTGTTTTCTTAAGTGTGTCAAAGGCGTGGTGCAATAATTCAACAGGTGAGCAACGGAAGATTTGCAGCGTGTTGGTCCGCCGAGAACGTTGCAGTGTGCGATAGATCCTCGTGAATAATCCTGTTTCGGGACGGGAGGTGAGCCCGAGAACTGTCGTTTGTACCGATTGATGTATTCATCTCCCACATGCAGGTCAACGCATTTGTCTACCCATTCGTTCGTCAGTGTGAATCGAACCAGTTGTCTTTTCTCCGGTCCAGCTTCGAGGGTAGCGAAGCTTGACATGCCGTAGGCGTGTTGTGCTCGTTGTTCTGGTTCTTGTACTTGCGTTGTCAGTTTTGGCCCGAACCTGGTGTGGTGCCAATCGCCCTTATATGAATGCCCTCCTCGACGTGCATACGCCCATCCGTAAAGTGATCACGGGTCAATACACGGCCCCTGTTGTGATAGTTCAGTTTCTTTGTATGACATGTGTTGGTGTGTTAGAGCTAGCTGGAACAACGTTGGAGCAACGCATTCGCCGCAGAGTTGAGATTGGTCGCTGCAGCGGCTTTCTACGATGACTATATATTCGTATTCCTTTCCACCCCGATCGTGGTTCCTCCGTTCATTCACCCGCTGACAGGTCTCCTTTTAATCATACTCGTGGGATTTGATGAAAATCTCAGCGTGATAACGACTATTTTAGGTACGGGTTGGCTACCTCCTACTAATATCGTGTTAGCCTGTTCTTATCGATTCGCTGCGAGCGCAGATGACTGCTGATAGATATCAACATGTGGTTCAAGATGTCCCTGGAGTTTGAGGGTACCTCAATATCGAGCGTGGCGCGGCCTGGTCTCATGCGCGAGGCAGGGGAATGGTGGTGTTGTGACAGTTGCTCTCGAACATGACAGAATTTTATGGGACAGATTTATTGTTGCCGATATGAAACAATGAGGGTGTGTGTGTCATTATTTCGTCTGTTTTTATTTTACCAAATCGCAACACAGCTTAAAGACCTTTCAAGCGACCCTTGTCAGCATATAGGCCAGCTCTAAAATTTCGAAAGGAAGGTGTAGACAAGGTCAGAGCAAAGCGGTGTCCACCAGAGTACTCTATAGATGATTGATCGATGATCGATCCTGCCCCCATGTATGTGTTAGGAAAGATCCCCGTTAGGAAAGATCCCCGTAATGGGGCTGACGTCATCGATCGTTTCTTGGCTTTCGCCGCCTCTCGCTCGAGCTCGTTGGCCACGATGAGGAAAACCTCCTACATTGCCACCTTTTTTCTAGTCTTGATCAGCTTGACTTTAGTAAGTTTCTCTTCAGATACATCTTTATGATGGCATTCCCACTTCCACCTCGCACAGAACTTCCTCGCCGCCACTCGCAACGATTGGTAAAATCTCGTATAACACCATCATGCTCCACCTCCACCTACTAAATGTTGTATTAGGCTCATAGACAACGGGCGCGAGTTGTTCTATAGCAGAACTATAGTTCATTATGGCCTCTTGAAGCTTTGCGAGCGCCAAGTTTTGAGGGTACCCGCCCCCTCTGGTGATTGGGAAAACGTTTACACCGACTTCAAATGTCGCGATTTCCCCAAGAGTGTCACCGACCACTGTGACGACGACAACCGGTTGTTTTGCGCAGAATGGACTAGCGCGGGCTACTCGGTCCAGCTAGCGATTGGCTTTGGTGTTATTGCCCTTCTCGCCATACTTTTCGGCGTGAGCACTCATTCAAGGAGGAGAAGAGTCTGGAAGGCTGTTGCTGGACTTGTAACTCTCAATGGTACGTTACCACTTCCTTTGAAATGATCTCTCGCTTAACTGTGTGCCCCATCCCTCCCTCTTCAAGCACTCTTTTCCATGATCGCATTCATTATCGTGACCGATCTGTTCCGAACCCTTCCTGGTTTTGCTGACACTCAACTTGGTATGGTTTGGCTTAACCTACCCTCTCTTCCTGTACTATCTTAAATTTATCACCCTTACCAGGACCAGCGTGGTTCATCAACCTGTTGTCGTGGCACTTTAGCTTCTTTATCGTGTTTGGGCTTATCTGGACTGGTAAGGCGGCTGATAAGGGTCACAGGTGGGCTGCTGGTAACCGCGCTTATACGCGTATCGTTGACCATGAATGAATGAATATCTGCATGATTAAATGGTGAATCCTCTGCAATCCCCTTCTGTTTGTATGTGAGAGATTGGTGTAATTTTTATTTCCATAGGTCGCGTTCGTATACATGTGTTCCTGTTGTTACCTCTACTTACGGGTCCTCCGGTGGATAGTCGAATTGTTCGTACAACCGTAGTGTCTCGTTCCAATCTCGCTTTCGGCGTCTCCGCACGGAAAAGTACTCGGCTCTGCTAGCCCAGCGGCCCTTGTCCTGACCCCCGTACAACACAAAGTACTCCTCAGGGTTAGAGTCGACTGAGGGAAACAAACGCGCGTGCCGCAGATACTGCGTCTTCGAACCATCGAAGAGACATCCACATGAGTCCGGGTACCACCATCGCCGTCACGGGAAAGATGGGGAAAGTGAGTAACAGTGCAACAGCATAAACACACAGGCTCGAAACAAGCCCGTAGATTAACTTGTATTGTGCGATCTCATCCCATGTGTCCCAAACGGGGCCCGTTTTCTTGAAGTTGTGTACTGCGTAAAACGTCGTCGCGGCAACGGGAAGCCAGAGAGTGACTCCGCCCCACGAGATGGATAGCAGAAAGGAGGCCCAGATGAAGCGCAGCACCATGCGATACATTATCACCGGGCGTGACAGCGGTCGGCGAATGCGGTCGTCCCTGATTCGCAGTTTATGCAGTTCTGATTGGTACACCTGAAAAGGGCGGTTATCTAAGAATACGTCTCTTTCCCAGGCATACGGGCTCACTTGGAGGTCCTCCCTGAGTTTGACAATATCCTCGTCTGGTTCTGGGTTAGCTGTACCAGCAGCGGCGGTGAGAGCGGATGGAAGGCGGCCCGCTTTGAACACCTCTAAGAACGTTCTCGTAACTCGAACATAGTCTCCAAGGCTCATGGTAGTGCCCAAGGGTGCATATATGGGAGTCGCCATTTTCGCGGCCCGGAGGAGACCCCAGGAGGGAGCATCGAATGTTCCAGTGGCAATTTGCCGATGCATCTGAGCCGTAACGAGCCGAATATTATCGTAATTTATGGACTCTATTAGCTCTGGGTTGTCCTGAAGGGTGTCACAATTATGCATGAAGGCTCGAATTGACTAGCGCACCTTCGGGCGGAAGGCCAGTGGAGGATGGAAAGTCACCAATACGTCCGAACGAAAGTGTTGTCGGTGCCTCAATATTAGTGGGTATGAGCTAAGAGTGGCTAGCTTCGTCGCTCACTTACATGTAAGTGATAGAACATGTGAGGATAGAAATCTCGAAGTCGATGTTGTTGCGGTTGCGAGACAGCATGGCGGACACGAGGCGTGCCACTGCGCTGTTGTGAGCTACGTCGAAAAACGGAAGGACCAAATCCACACACCTCCTGTCTTAAGAGGAGCGATAGTGGGGTGATACCTACTCCCGCCCTCCGGGAATAGACACACAGCGCCACCCATCTCTAGGGTCTACAAGAACTCCATTCGCGGAAAGCTCTCATATCAACATACGAAAATTCTCACTTGTGTCATTTTTTCCATGGCTACGTCATTATTTGCTATGCCCTCAGCAAAATCTTGACGCCTCTGGACGGGTAACGTTCCGGCGGCCTCGATGAGCCAGCTCGTCAACGTCTTCTTGCCAAACTGGGTTGATTTAGCTGTGAGATGTAGCATATTGCATCTCTTCTCGGACTTTGTTTTAATAGGAAAGGATCAGACAAGACCCAATACATATCATACCTGGGACGGAATTGCAGTGACAAGAATTCTAGAAAAGATTGTTAGCAAACGGCAATAGAGGGATAACGTGCCATACAAGGCATCAGTTAATGAGTTAGTGTGATTGGCACAGACGATGCTGGGATACATTGTTTTAAAGGGTGAAGCACGAAAAGAAAGAGGGTTGCTCACCAAGGATGTCCAGTTAGAGGAATGTTTTCAACACCTTCCACGACGATGGTACCATAAAAGATCTTAAGCACAATTCTGAATAGTATTCTAGAAGGCGAGGCATAAGGATCTGGCGTTTTCCTATGGCAAAAAGGCAAATGCACCGTATGAGAAAATATGTCCACGGAACAGGAGTCCCAGAAGGCATGGAGTGGATTATAGTGATGTGCTGGTGGAGAAAGATAGAGGGGTGTGGCACCCGGGAGTGACCCTGATGATTACGAGCATTCGCTGGTAGCACGAAGGTGCTTTGTTGGTCATTTTGTCGTGGCCATCAACGTGCATGAACGTTCGTGCGTTCATTCGACGCCGACGCTGTGTTATGTAATCGAACGTGCTTCTGACCCAAACTACCACAATGTCTGATGATTTAGATGCGGCCCTGTCAAAGATCCGACCGCACACAACCTCCTCCCTTGAGCATCAAAAAACACCCGCAACCTTGTTACATGCGCTCGAAGATACTTTCGATGAGCAGAAAACCGAAAGATCTCCAACCGCGTACTTCGCTGCTTTGCTCACCAGCTTAGAGGGTACTTTACAGAACAAGAGGCCCTCTCAATTGTCCTTTGGTGAAGGCCATATTCTCCCTGCAGAGCTCTACCTTCTTGCTTTGGTCGCACCATTTGTTCCTCAACCCGTCATTCGTGGAAACCTCAATACTGTATTATCGCTCTCGTCTCCTCTTTTCCCATCTCTGATGACCCACGCACCACCATTGCGGTCCCAAATAGGACTTTATGGCCCACTTATCAGGGCCCTTGACCGATCTCAGCTGGAAGTTCAGGGTGTTCGACAGTCATTTGCCTCCATCCTTCAACTCTGCCTTGATGCGCGACCCAAGGTACCGCGGAGGTCGCACTGCACCTCGTTGCGTTCTTGCGTCCAGTAATCCTGAGATTGCCACCGTCTGTAAGTGACTCTTTATGTCTATTCTGCTTAGTAACCTTGCTTTCTAGTCCCTCTCGGCAATCGTAACCCTTCTTTTGTCACTACCTCGCCTCGGAAATCCTTTTCTGTCTGAATCCGCGTACTCGATCTTGTCCGACCTTCTTTCTACACCTAAAAAGGACGATGGATTTGATATCTCATCGGAGATACCGCAGATCTTGGATGCTGTCCTCTTCTCTCCTCCCTCTATAACAGATACCGCCATCGCTCCCGTTTGGCTGGGGCTCCTCGGAAATAGTCTACTTGCTTACAAAGACACAAACCCACATGCATCCAGTAGTGAGCTGGGGAAAGTGTGGGAGGCTGTTTGGGTATTCCTGGAATCTTCGGACACAGCTGTTAGAAAATCCTCTTGCCAGTCTTTCGCACTTCTAGCGCAATGCTTCACGCCAGAATTAATAACGCCCGCCATACGAGAACACGGCCATTCTGAGCCTAAGACTGCTCTTGGGAAGATTATCTCGCAGGCAGAGAAGGCATTCGAGTCCCTCGTATTCGCGCGCTATATGTCTGAACTCCTTTACGTGATCTCGGTCCTCGTCTCGAATCTTCGTTATCGCGAAAAGTCAGCGGGGCCAACCGCCGCGGAAGTCTTATTACTTCCATTGGTGCAGAAGGTTGGAATCATCAGAACAGAGAAAAACTTTGAATACAAGGAAGCAGCTGATAGGGTACTCAGCCAGGCCATGGCTACGATGGGACCGGCAGTTTTGCTGAATGCATTGCCACTCAATCTAGAACCCGCGGATCGGTGAGTGAACCTGCAACATTGGATAGATCAATTGGTCATTAATGTACTTGTTGTGACTTTAGCCAAGCCGGTCATGAACCCCGCGCATTCCTCTTACCGCTGTTGGCACAACCACATCCTTCTCCACTTGTTCATTTCGTGTCTTACTTCGTTCCCCTTTCGGAGTGCATGTTTAATCTTGAGCAGAAGGCGAAGTCTGAGAATCGCCCGTCCGAGGCGAAGGTGTGGGCTGTACTCATTGCCCAGGTGTGGGCGGGACTCCCTGGTTACTGTTGGTCAAAGAGGGATACGTCTGAAGTAGGAAAAAGTCCCATCACCGACGTCTTTTTTCCGTCATCTGATCAATCGCGCAGGCCTTAACTGCTGCTTTTTCACAGATGCTGTCACATATTTTGTATACGCAAGTGGAATTGCGGTCGTTTGTTTTGAGAGCATTGAGAATCCTTGTGAACTCTAACGTGGCATTTGCGTCGCAAGACCCGATTCTCTTGGACAAACTCCCTCCTGGCGTCCGCGCAGACGGCATACATCAAAAAGAGGCGGTGAAGAATGTTGAGTTTCTGCGAAATCAGGCGGAAAGCTGGCTTGCCGTGTTATTCAATGCTTTTGGGAGCGTCAACCGAGAGGATCGGGGAATGGTTGGGGAGGTGATTGCCGCCTGGATAAGCATCGCAGGAGACACTGTACTGTCATCTCTCTTCTATCTCTGTCTTCCGTGTTGGCTCACCGCGTCGACAGGTCATTGCTCAAGCATACCACAAAGTCTTGGACCTCTTTAAACGAGATTTGATTAAACCTAACCACGACCCTACTAACCCTAGTAGCATTGTCACGATGACACAGGATATCCTCATTCTCATTCTACCCTCTCTCTCGAACCAAGATGCGTCCGGGTTGTTTGATATCATCCTTTCCAAGGAGGTACTTGCTAATCACGACAATGGGGTGCAAAAACGTGGGTACAAAATTCTCGCCAAGTTGGTTGAGATCGGCAAACTAGTATTGGACGTGGAACCCGTGCTTGAGCGGCTGGATGAATTATCGGACGGTCTGGTCCCTGCAGCGAAAAAGGTAAACCACGTCTGACCCCTGATTCATCGTGGGCCCTAATCTACGCCTTAGGACCGATTTCAGCTGTATGCAAACCTACTACCTTCGATCCCTCCTTCCGCTCTACATGTTATCCCATTGCTGATCCCCGAGGCTGTCCTTGGCACAAAAGAACCTTCGGAAAAGGCTCGCAGCGCTGCGTTTGAGCTCATCGTTGCTATGGGCAAGAAGATGACAGAGGGAGGCGTCGTGAAGCGTATCTTGGTTGACGGTATGGATGATAATAACGCAACTGAAGGTATAAACCTCCTACAATCGCTTGCTTTCTCATTCTGAAGGGACGTGTAAGCCAAGGCAAGCATAGGAGAATACATCACCATGATTGCGGCTGGCCTCGCAGGAGCTACTCCACATATGATCAGTGCGACCGTTACGGCTATCTCAAGACTTGTTTTCGAGTTTAAAGGTACCATTGTCAAAGCAGAACATGTTCAGTCTTTCTGATCGCCTTGGCAGATGAGATCTCAAGAAGCATGCTTGACGACATTTTGTCCACGCTTCTCGTCTTCCTTTCCTCTGCCAACCGGGAAATAGTCAAGTCGACCCTGGGTTTTATCAAGTTAGCAGTTCCGAACGGAGAAGCGGCAAAGGTGGTCGTAAATATCAAAAAGCGCAAAGATCGCTCAAAAAGGAAAATGGCAGTTACTGATGGCATCGGCGCTAACGACGTCAGTCTTTTTTTGTTTCCCATTGTCGAGTCGGCGTACACCGTTAAACCGCACGCCAGCAGCAACAGCAAAGGAGGCCTACCACTGGCGATGCGTTCGAAGACGTGTTGTATAGTAGCGAAAGTGAACCGGGTGACAGCGACGAGGACGACGGAGAGGTTGCGCCATCCAGGAAACACAAGGCTGGCGACTTTGCGACCCGTTTACGACTAGATAACGACGAGCCTATGGATCTACTCTCCGGAGCGGCGGCTCGCATTACAAGTGTGTAACTCCCTTCGCAGTCCGCTATCAACGAACCGATCATTTCCTCCTCTAGATGCGAAAGGTAGCCAGCGAAGTAAACACGGACGACTTGCTGGTCACTTCAAGACAGACGAGAGCGGCAAAATGGTCATTGACAACTCTGATTCCGACGTTAGCGACGGCGCAGATGAAGGGGACGTCGCTGGCGTTGCATACCGTGAGGCATTAACATCCGCAGATGGCTTCACGCGCGGACCAGGTGGTCGCCTCAAGTTTAATAAAGATACGAAGAAACGGCGCCGAGAGAATGCCATTGAAGATGCGGATGTCGAGATGGACGAGGCGGGGGCGGGAAAGCCGGGAAAGAAGCGAAGCGAAGTTAAGATCGGACATGAGTTCAAGGCAAAGGTATGGTCGAAATTGTCCAATTTCTCAAAGAAGCACCTAATTTTATCCTTCTTATATCAACAGAAGGCCGGTGGTGATCTCAAAAAGAAAGGAGGGCTCGACCCTTATGCATACGTACCCCTGAGACAGGCTGCAAAGAAGAGAAACCGTGATCTTGGCTTGGCAGGAAAGCGGTGAGCCCTCGGATTTACAAGACAGGAAGATATGGTTTGTACACGTTCATGTACTGTATCTATGTTCCCGCAAGGATCACTGCAGCTTGACAAGCTACTACGCGCTCAATTAAATGGCATCATCGGATTGTTTAGAGTCGAACAAGGTTCATACAACAGTTTTACATGAATTCAGACCTTACGCCCTCTTCCGGCTTCGATCGTTCATTTTGGAGGGAAATATTAACTAACCGTACAACGTTTGATCGTGAGGGGCGCCGAAAAGTCCTTGTTTCCAGCTGGACGGTTCCCTCCACTCTGGAACATCTATAGAAAGTACCTTGGCCGTCACGGAGGCCATCAGCGACGCATCGGACCTATTGTCGCCCTCGAGCACAAATTGGAGGAGGGCTGCAGTTGGGGTGTTCCAGGTCGCGGGGAGATTAGAGAGGATGCGTCGTGTTATGCCACCACCGGGGATGAAAGGGATCGGCCCTTCGCTTTGCTGAAGGGCACCGGGGTGCTGGGAGACGGGAGACGTGTATTCTGGAATGGGAAGTTGTGAGATCGAGGACAGTGGGGAGTTCGGCCAAGATGATGAATTTGGAGGGCAAATGTAGTAGGTGGGAGTCCTGGAGGAGCACCTTAGAAGATCACCAGACAAACATAAAGGTCAGTCACCCACATCATCTGTGCGTCTGTCCTGTTGGACATATCCACGCCAGAAAGAATAAGGACCGCAGAAAATCGATGCTCCTGGACAAATTGGAAAAGCATGTCGACAAACGGTTGCTTTCTCGACTGAGAGAACTCTGGTCAGAACATACATACAATGTATATAGATCACGCACCACCAATACGGGTGACCGTTGTTGAACAAGTACAATTTCGCACCCTTCCCGTCCGAATACTGTCAATGTTCACTAGTTGGAGGAGCATTAGGCCACATGAGGAGTGGAAGCACACACATTCTAGAGGCGTCGTAATACCCTCTTCTCCATCTTCCCGCCCACCAATGACGGGTACAAGGTCACGAGGGTCAAATATACCAATTTTCCGGAGAGATAGAGAGGCGATCAGCAAGTCGACGGCAAGCTGTGCGATATTACCAATGGAGACGACGGGCTGCCCTTGCAAGCGCACTTTAGCTCATCCTTGAGGGAAAAATGCATGAGTATATATTACTGACAACGATCAATGTCTTTCCATGTAATGCGAACGGATGTACGGGGTGGTAGAAGGTCATTGTCGGGCTGTGACTGTCTGCAAGGCGCCCGCGATGCACGCGTGTCCGAGGTATGTTTACGTCATGAGACGAGAAGCAGCTATAAAGGTGTTTTTACCTGGTCAAAATATCACGAAGAAAACAGGCGTCGCGTTTATTTCATTCAAAAGGATACATAAAGATATTTATTGAGTGTGATCCCCAATTTTGTGTTGAGATGTTTTGTAAATAACAGTATAAACAGGGTGTTCGTGTCGTCTACTTGCGGTGCACGGTAGGTGATCAGAGGGAGATCACAGGTGGTCGAGGAAAGTCTCCAAGGTCTATCGTTCTCTCGCTCTCGCTCATCTCCGAAACATGGTTCGAGCACGACGAGAATACCTCTGAGGAGCTCCCAGAAATCACCACACGAGGAAGCGGCTTCTCGTCTCCTTCACCGTCTGTGTCAGTTACCGCCCCAAGTGACACGATGATGCCACGTTTGAAATCCATACTCCGAGTCTCCACCCTATGAACCTCATAATCGTCTTCAGACCCGCTGCTGTCTTCTGAAGACGATGATACGCATGTCACCAAGCCTGAGGAGAGCGAATCAGCGACAGAGGGCTCGGTTTCTTCTACTTCGCTTGCATCTGGAGGCCTGTAATCCCTCATACCTGGACGTGCCAGCACATCCGAAGTTTCTTTACCCCCGTGCAGCGCGAGCATTGCAGCAAGTTCAGACAATGCGAGCGTGCTCAGTTCCAACTTATCGCCCATGGCTAAGCCAAGCGTAGTCCTAATGACCGACTTGCATGGGACGCCAATCTTGTCTTCATCATACGGAACTGTGAGGTCACCCCACTCATTAGTCTTCACAGTCGAACCGCTTCCTGTCTTCACGTAAGGAGCGAACGTAAGCTCGCGGCAGTTGTTGTCGGGTGGTGCCTTGGAATCATACGGAGGGACGCTTGGAACTAGGCGTGCGTCTACCTTTGAGGCCAATAGCGCAGGAGCAACGACCCTTGCATGCGCTCCTCCGCCTTCGGGTTCCCGCGCACTAGCCTCGAACGTCGGCATCTCCTTCCGCGTGCCTGTGGCCGGTGTGCCCCACGTCGAATCGTCGAATTCGACGAAAACAAAGCCTAAACTGTCTTCAACCTGTCTAGTCTGCCATGGCAAGCGGAGCAGCGGTAGGCGTTTTCGGTAGGCGAAGCGGCCGATTACTATGCACAAAGCCAGTCCCAAGAGGGTGCAAACCACGATGAGCACTATGGCAGTAACAGACATACGATGGTGGGAAATCTGGGTTTGTGGAGGTGCTGACACACGCAGGTTAGCCGTTGCAGTGCCAGTGGCAGGAAATCCCGTCGGTGGGATAGTGGAGGGGTGAAGATCAATGGTAGGGGTATGCGGTGGAGGCAGGCCATTTACCGCAGACGCAGATGCGACCACGAGAGGACCTCGCGAATATTGGCGCGAGCGAAAGCGGCGCTGATGAGCGAAAGACACGCGGCGGAATGAGTAGCGGTGCAATGCCCTCGTGATTGGGAGAGGCGACGAAGAATCACGGAGCGTATGATGGATCTCCTGATAGATTGTGGGGGGCATAGCTTGTGCCGATGGAGGGATAGACTGTGAGTGAGAGTGAACAAAATGATGCTAACCAACGGAATGCATAACAGCATAACAGTTGATGTCACACGTATGTTGAAGGACCCCTATGGATAGGGGTAGTTCCATACGCGTCGGCCGCAAGATCCGTCAGCCACAAGATCCGTCAGCCGCAAGATCTTATCTCCCAAGCTGATATTTCTTCGCCTCACCGAAGCTACTACTAGACGTGGTCCGGTCATTATACTCAGTACACTACTACGCTGAGCGTGGGCGCCCGAACCAGCATTACACATTTCACTTGTGTAAATCAAAATGTTTGTCTTTCCTAGCCTCAAGACGATCCAGGCTCCTCCTGTATTGATACCCCTGGTGGCTTGCATTTTCGGTGGCTTGCATTCCGGAGGCTGGCAGAGGCTGGCATTATTTGTGGATACTATGGTCCATCTGGATATAAAAGGGCCTCTTCAACGTCGAACACTATCAGAACATTCTTGTTCCTTTTCCCCGAACATTCTCGTTCTTTTTCCCCGAATAACCCGTCAGCGTTTGGACCATCATGCCGCTGTGGAGCTTCGTTGTTTTTTCTGCTCTCATTTCTTCAGCAAGCGGTACGCACATATCAACTGTCACTTTCACAGACTCGCGTCTAATACTGCACGTCAGCTGCCCTGACTCGCCGCGCTCCTTGTCCTGACGGTGTCCACACGGCGACCAACCCCGCCTGTTGTCCGTTGTTCCCGATCGTGGATAGTATCCAAGACAACCTTTTCAATCGCGAATGTGGCGACGAGGTTCACGAATCTCTCCGCCTCACATTTCACGATGCTATCCCATTTTCTCATTCTCAAGGACCATCAGGGTGTGCTACTTTGCCGATCTCTTGGAAATTTTTGACTAACTTCAGGAATAGCGGTGGAGGAGCTGACGGTTCTATCATGACTTTTGCGGACACGGAAACCAAATTCTCCGCCAACGAAGGTCTCGACGATATCATAGAGCTGCAGAGACATTGCTTCATGACAAACGGCGGTCACGATGTTATCTCCCCGGGTGATTTGTGCGTTCTAGTATAATTCTCAATATTCATATAAGCTAACTGGCCTGCAGCATCCAGCTCGCTGCTGCGGTTGGGATTGGGAACTGTCCTGGTGCTCCCCGGCTTGAGTTTTTGGCGGGTCGTCCCGTTGCAACAGCGGCAGCTCCGGATTCCATGGTTCCTTCGCCAACCCAGTCCACTGACACCATTTTGGCACGCTTTTCCGACGCTGGCTTTAATTCCGATGAAGTTGTTGCGCTCTTGGCTTCGTTGGTGTATTTCTTAACCCCATAACAATATTGTGGCTGACTAGTAGGAATAACACAGACACTCAATTGCTGCATCCAAAGTCATTGACCCAAGTATTGCTGGTTCACCATTCGATACCACCCCAGGTGTCTTTGACTCCCAGGTGTTTGTGGAGGTTCTGCTGCGTCCAAGGGGTTTTCACGGGAATCAGACAGACAGAGGCGAAGTCGATTCGCCACTTCAGGGGGAGATACGTATCAAGTCTGACCACGATTTTGCACGGGGTGAGTATTTTCCAACATCCGCTAAATCAACTCGTGCTCACACTGGCCGTAACACTCAGATCCGCGTACCGCCTGCAAATGGCAATCGTACGCCAACAACCAAGCTCAGATGGCGGAAGACTTCCGTAAAGCCATGGCCAAGCTTGCTGTCCTCGGTCAGAACACGAGCCAATTGGTTGATTGCTCAGAAGTTATCCCGGATCCGATTCCTCTGCCCGAGGAAAATTCACAGAGCGTTTTCCCCGCCGGCTTTTCAAACGCGGATGTAGAGCAGGCTGTACGGTATATTTTGTTGTCTGTGGTGATCTTGCTACTGAGCACCAGCGTGTGCCGGTACACCCTTCCCACGACTTGCTACAGATCCTGATGTAGTTGCCCCCAACCCCTCCGTGTGAGTATTGTCTCAATTCTTGTTGAGGTTGCGCTTAGAAACCAACTGCATCCAGTCACGGTACATCATGAGGACGAGTTGAGTCGTTGGTTGGGATAATATTTTGTTACGTAACGTATACCAATGTGATTTGTGATCAGAGCACATGATCGAGTCAATGACATCAATTCAGTACCATACCAGTCTCTTTGCTCTTCATTCCTGACCATCCATGATATCCCAACATTCACTCCGGCCTGAATCAACCCCAGATGTATCACAGCTACAGTCACGAACACATTCAGAAGTGACATCCTCGAGTTCCCCAAAGACCTTGAAAATCGCTTCTGACACGCCCCGCGAACGCATTCTTGCTCGAGAAGAGCCATATAGGGAATCTCGAGGGTCGTTGGAAGCACTACCAGGAAATGGAGAGCCAGCCAACATAGCACTTTCACACTCTGGCATCTCACTTCAACCGTCCGGGGACGCACTTACCGACTCGGAGGAACATCACACTTCTCCACTCGACGAACTTCTTTCACCGACGACCACACCCGCTGCCCAGTCCCAGTCTTTTGTGCGTGACTCAGTCGTAGGATCCGACTTCGGCGAGGTCCGACTTGACGATGAGAGTCGCTTTTCCACCGTGTCTCTCAATGCCGCGACGGTTCGTGGCAGTACTGTTGCGGTCAAATCTCCCGTCCACGAAAAGGTGACACAGCCATGGGAGGAAGAGGAACCTCCACCCGCGCCTTCTGAGCTCGCTGGTACTTCCGTGCGCGCTTCACTTCTGTTGCAACGGCTCGGAAATGATTCCACGCCACCGCGACGGAGTCTAGACGGACATCAAAAGT
>WNFR01010483.1_pt1 | contig 17786 bp, 16 predicted proteins | sample 5400221 | NCBI WGS metagenome assembly WNFR01 (sample SAMN13153357, study PRJNA577476) | soil metagenome | isolation source: 40 cm soil under Madrone tree | place: USA:California | collected 2016-06-14
TTTGTACAGCACTTGGTACAGCAGCATGCCCAGCCGATTTTGAGTAGTGTGGCCAGTCGATTTTGATATCGCCCCTACTCATTGCCCCGCTTCAGAACTCCGGGGCAACAATCTCGTGGAATTAAGGATGAATGCAACTCCGAGGTCAGGTTCGATCACTTGCCAATTACGCCATCTGGAAGTTTTTCTACTGGTTACCGGTCCTAAGGCGAACTTGCGTACTTGACCAAGTCTTTTCCTCAATTAGGTCAGCCTTCAAAAAGTCTCGCCAAAGAGCTACGGAAGCTCTGGATTGATTCGGGATACCGTTCGTAGACCTCATAAATCCGACTGATCCCTTCTGTATACAGCACAACGTCCGCACTTCTAGCAGAAAGGAGGGCGCCATGAAGTACACGACATTCAGCGTGGCTACGTTCATGGTTCTATTCGCTACGCTCACGCTGCTGGCCGCGCAGCACACTCGCCACATGTTCATCGGTATCGGCACGTTGAACCCGCCCCGCGACTCCCAGGCCGCTACATCAAGAGATGCTTCGACAGGAGGAAGAAATGGTTTCTTTGGCCTGGCACGAATCGTCATCACTGACGTAAGTGGCGATTTCGAGGTCATCCCTATGGCTTCTGTTCCCCGACGCTGTGTGACCGGCGTATGCATCCTGCGTTCCGGTTCAGCGGCAGTGTTGTCTCGTCAACGGCTGTCGGTTTTAACGCCCTCTTCCCTCATATTTTGCAGAGCGTATATCCAGGGACACTTAATCCAGACTCCCACGGGGCAGACCCCCTGCTTGAAGTCACCACGCAATCGAGGTTCATAAGAGTGGACTCACGTGTGGATTACGAGAAGACTGAGCGCTTTCGACTGAGATAGTTGTTCCAATTGCCACCCGTTCGTGGCCGAGAGACTTACTCCTCTCCTGCGGTGGGTTTCGACTGAACCGGGTCTTTGAGACTCGCCTGGAGGGGAACGGGTAAGGCCTGGCTAATCCAGAAAATTCTCTAGCTCTTTTGCCAATGCCTTCACATCAATGGGCTTCGTGAGATATCCATCGAAGCCAGATTGCAGAATTCTTTCGCGATCGCCCTGCATGGCATACGCCGTAAGAGCCACTATTTTGAGACCTTCACAACTTGCATCTGAATATCCAGCAATACCAGGTCGGGCTTACTTTGTTTCAATTTGTCGAGGGCTTGTTGGCCATCCTCTGCTTCAGTCACCTCGTGGCCGCAGCTTTCCAAAATTTCGCGTATTAACTCCCGGTTTGGCAGATTGTCTTCTGCCACAAGGATCTTGCTCATGACTGACCCACTGTCTTGGCTAGCGCTGGCTTACCGACAGCTTTGACAATTTGTGCCAACAAGTGATCTTTCCATGACGTATCTTTCCGGAATAAGGCCCGGGCGCCCTCTTGCAGAAGTCTGCTCTCCGGCTCAGTTAGGTCCTTTGCTGTGAGCACAAAGACGGGCACTTCGCACAATTCCGGAATGTCCCTTATTGCGTGAAGAACTTCGAAGCCGTCCATCTCGGGCATCATCAAATCGAGCAGGATTGCATCAATGCCACCTTTCGACAGAAGCTCAAGAGCGTCCTGACCACGTGACACGGCAAGCGGCGTGTAGCCGGCCGAGCGCAAGATGTCGCTGGATATGTCAAGGGCTCTGGCGTCGTCGTCCACGACAAGGATACGGGTAGAAGGACCAGGCGCGGTTCGTAGATGTTTGCGAAGTGCGTCGAGCAGCGCAGACTTTTGGACCGGCTTAACCAGATACTCTGCGGCGCCCAAAGTAAAAGCGGTTTCTTTTTGATCCACTACCGATACCACAATGATTGGGATGTGAGCTGTTTCCCTTGTCTTCTTCAATTCAGAAAGGGTACCGAAACCACTCCCCCCGGGCATGAGTATGTCCAAAGTGATGGCAGCGGGACGCAGTTCCCGCGCCTTCTCGACCGCCTCTGCACCGGAGCTGACAGTGACCACGGCATAACCCGCGCCTTCCAGGTAGCTAGCCAGGAGCTCCCGCGCCGACGGTTCGTCATCTACAACCAGCACCAGTGACTTTCCGTCCGCACGGTCTGCAGCTGCCACATTTACCTTGCTCGTCACAGGTTCGGGCTGCACATCTAAAGCAACCCTTCCTACTGGCAAGGTGAAGCTGAAGCAACTACCTTTGCCGAGTTCGCTTTCCACACGAATTGTTCCACCCTGGCGTTCAACCAAGCGCTTGGTGATCGCAAGTCCTAACCCAGTCCCTTCCTTCACTCCTTTGGTGCTCTCTCCTGCTTGGCGGAACTCCTCGAAAATAAGCTGCTGATCTTCCGGCCGAATTCCAATACCGGAATCGGTGACAGCGATGTGAACCAAGCCGCCGTCAGTGGAGCTCTCAACGCGGACGCGCCCTCCTTCAGGGGTAAACTTCAGTGCGTTGCTCAGCAGGTTGTATAGAATTTGCTTAAATCGCACCCGATCCGCATACACGGGAAAAATTTCTTCGCCGTGTTCGATGCGTATTTTTTTCGCAATTGCGAGTGGCCGTATGACCGACAACACTTCTGGCATGGCTTCGGAAAGAGCAAAGGTTTCGCGTCGGAGTTCAAGTAATCCTGATTCGATCTTTGAAAGGTCCAGGATGTCATTGATAAGCTGCAGCAGATGGCGAGCGCCGTTACGTACGTGCCCGATAAAACGATTCTGCTTATCGGTGAGATGGTCAGCGGTTTTCTCCGCCAGGAGATCAGAAAAGCCGATGATCGCATTCAAGGGTGTCCTGAGCTCGTGGCTCATGCTGGCGAGGAATTGGCTTTTTAACTGGGTGGCCCGTTCCACTTCTCGGTTCTGCTGCTCCAGTTCTTTGTTTGCCGTTGCGAGCTGAGCGGTTCGCGCCTCGACGCGTTGCTCTAACTCGTGATGTGCATCCCGCAGGGCTTGTTCACGCTGCTGAATCTGGTCCAGCATGTCATTGAAGGCATGGATCAGAATGTCCGGTTCGTCATGGTTACCGGTGGGAGAAGCCCGCAACGCGTAATCCTTATCACGAGAAACAATGCGTGTAATGTCCGCCAAATGCACAATAGGTTCGGCAACAGCGCGCTGGAAGATTGATCCCACGAGAAACGCGGCAATGAGAGATGCTGACAAAACAATGGCAGCAATGGCTGCGTATCGCTTTAGGCGATGATTGATCTCCTGTAAGTTGGAACGAATATAGACAGTGCCCGTTGGCTTTCCATCAAAAATAATTTTGCGGGCTACTATGAGGTGGCCATCCTCGAACCAGTGGTGCTCTAACTGTCCGGGAGGAAAGGCGCGCAGCGCGAGCGCCTGGCGACCGCCATCAGGCGAGTAAGTGGCGAAGGCTTCACCGTTTGCAGTGTAAATACAGGCCGATACAATGTTCGGTGCGGCCTTTAACGCCGAAAGCGTATTCTCGGCGCTTTGCGGATCATTAAACAGCAGCGCAGACACGCTATTGCTGCCGGCAATTTGGGCCTGGATGGAGAGGTTGTGTGCCATGGCCCCTCGAAAGGTGATCCAGTCATAGGTGACAAATGCTGCGCAAGCCATAAGCAGCGCGGCGCCACTGACCAGGAAGTTCATCCGGGTCAATCTCTTCGTGATCGAAGCACCGCGAACGATCGGCATGCTCTGCTAACCTCCTGGCTACGAATTCCTTCTCACGCCAATTGCAACCTTAAGCAGTTGCGAACTCAGCGTCAGTCCCGTCCGCTCCGCACTGGTGAGGTTGACCTCGAAACGGATTCTATTTGCCTCTGTAACGAACTGGATCATGCCACCGCGCCGAGTAAAATACGGCATGTCACTGACGGTTAAAACACTAGTGTTGTCGAGCACGGCTAAGATCTCTTTGAGTCGAACCTCCTCAGAGGAACTAATGAACAAGATCTGGCAACTGGCCCCGTCCTGGGCTCGCGAAATCGTTTTCACGGCAACCTTCTTGCCTTTAACGCTTTCGCCGACAGTTGTAGTACTCAGGGTCGCATCGAAAGGATTGTGGCCAAGCACACAAATGTTGAATGAGCTGTCCAATGACATGACTTCAGGGGGCCACTCCACGAACTTGGCAAAGTTGTAGAGGTAAGCGGCCTTCACCTGGTACTCAGTAGGAGCCGATTGGGCGCGCAGCATTGCGCTCAGAATGAATGCCGAGAGAGCGGCGAGAATGACGAAGTGCAGACAAGAAGCTCGATGATGTCCTTGGCCTTTGTAAATACCTGAGCTGCTGTTCGGCCGCATCACCTTTCACCCATTTGCCAGGTAATCTTTCCGTAGACACTTCGCTTAATCCCCACCCTGCTGGGATCGCCTCCGTACTCCGGGTGATGCGGTTGAAGCAAGTTCTGTCCAACGATCGACAGGTTGAGCGAGCTTCTGGCGCGCCACGTGAATCCCGCATCTGCCGTCGCATATGCGCGCACCTGTTGGGCAGGCAAGGCACTCACATAGCGAAGATTCTGATCAAATGCAACTTTTCTAGTGAAATCCAAAGAGGATTGGAGGAGTACCTGATGGTGGGGGCTGGAGCCTTCAGTTGTACGAATCGTCGAAGGATCCTGGCTCGTTGCCGACTTATTCAAATCCATATGCAGATACGAATACGAGCTTCTCAAGCGCCACCGACGTACGGGTGTCCAATCAGGCGCAATCTCAAATCCGGCAGTTTTGCCCAAGACTCCGTTGCGAAACATGAAAGGCAGGACGACGTGCGAAGGGGAAGGTGAGGTCTCTAGAAAGGGTAAACCAGGTTCAATACTCTGAAGATCGGTGTAGTCGTTGTAGTAAGCTGCGATGTCGATGTACAAGTTTGGTCTTACAAGGGTCCGATATCCGGTCTCGTAGCCGATCAGGTATTCAGAAGAAAACTTTCTGTCGCCAACGATGCGCACGAATGTCAGCGGATTGGAACTAACAAATGCAGTAAGCTGAAGGTCTTCGTCAATCCGGGAGGGTGTGCGCACGGCCCGCGTAATGGCGGCCCATACCGTTTGCTGAGGTCTCAGTTTCCAGAGTAGCCGCGCACTTGGCTCAATTTCGAAACCGCTGTAGTTATTGTGCAGGAATTTGGATCCTATGGTTAACGAAAGTCGATCGCCCGCTATGGAGATTTCATCCTGAAGGAAGGCGCTGTACAGTTTATCCGTTTGGCTATAAGGCGTGAATACCAACGTGGGAACGACTGGAACAACATTTCCAGAACTGAACCGTGCCCCCACACCCCACAGGAAGTTCTGCCGTCTCGGTAAGCTCAAATGATGGATGAAATCGACATCGAAGGTATCTCGATTCTCGGCAAAACTGGCCTGCCTTCTATTGGTTCGGTCGTAATAGGTTTCCAGCTCTATGTCCGACCCTGCCCCTAGGAGACGTTTCCACAGACCGACTAGATTACCGCCTGACAGCTCAGCATTTTGTTCCACATTGCTGAAGTATGGAGGGGAGTAGGTTGTAATTCCAGCGCTTTGTCCGGCATCACCGTTGTAGAGGTCGCCTTGAAAGGTCAGAGTGTCGCGATCGTGTAAATCCCAATCTGCCCGAAACCCAGTTTGAGCCATATGCCAATCATCAAATTGTCTGCCGCTCGGGTGAAACTCGGCGGCCCGAGTGAATGCCTTCCCGTAAACACGGTAATCAAAGCTCTTTCCGTTGCCGCCCCCATACCGGAAGTTGAGGAAGCCTTGATCAAGACTCCCTCCACCAGTGGAAACGAGCACGCCATGGCTCTCCCTGGCATTCTTGGTGATGATGTTAATTACGCCATTGACAGCGTTGGCTCCCCAGATGGTGCCCCCGGGCCCACGGATCACCTCGATGCGCTCAATATCTTCCAATAGAGTGTCTTGAACTTGCCACCAAACGCCTGCGAATAAGGGCGTATAAACACTCCGTCCATCGATAAGAACCAGTACCGAACGAGACACGGCGCTGCCGAATCCTCGTACGCCAACAGACCATGTACTGGAGTCGATGCGGGCTACCTCAATACCAGGTGCTAGACGAAGGATTTCGGGGATACTGGTGGCGCCAGACCGGCGAATATCATCTTGGGTTATGACGTAGATGGCTGCTGGAGTTTGACTGACCTTGACAGGTTCCTTTGAAGTTGTCGTAACTTCAATATCTCCGAGGTCTTCCAAGCTGATGCGGTTGAGACGGCTTACGGTTCCTTCATTGTCCTGGGGAGACTCACCCCAGCTTGTAGTGAGCAGCCCGCCGACCGCAAGCCAAGCGAGCAGAAGTCCGCGATGTAATACAGAACTGACACGCTTGATCATTGCGGTCTCTTCTTTAGTTCGGTGGCGGCGGGCCTGGTGGGGCTGAGACGCTGTAACCATCTGTTCATGACCTTCTATTCCTTCCAAATTGTCGATTAGCCTTTTGCCCCAGCGGCGGCGGCAGTGCCAGTCGAAATTTTGCAGAATTCCTGAAAGATGCCTGGATCCCACCAACCCTTCTTGACCTCGTCTTCCATGATCTGTAGAGCTTCCGCACGGGATAAGGCAGGTTTGTAGGAGCGTTGCGTGGTGAGAGCGTCGTAGACGTCTACGATTTGTAATACCCGAGCCGTTACCGGAATGTTATTGCCTTTCAGTCCGTCCGGGTAGCCTGAGCCATCAAGTTTTTCATGGTGATGGCGAATAATCGGCAGCAACAAGCGGAAGGATTTTAGGGGCGCGCAGATGCGCTCACCTACGACCGGGTGCTGCTGGATGATTCGAAATTCCTCGGGAGTTAGTCGGCCGGGTTTAAGAAGAATGGCATCGGGGACAGCGACTTTGCCTACGTCGTGAATAATCCCCGCTCGGTGTAGCGCAGTAACTTGGTCCTCTGCCAGGCCGATTTGCTTGCCCAACCGTGCTGAATAATCCTGCAATCTTTCGCAGTGACCTTCTGTAGATGGATCTTTCCCTTCGATCGTGCGCGCGAGCGCAAATAGAACTGACTCCGCACGCTCAAGTTCGTCCGTGTACGCCTTAAGGCTCAAGAGCGACCGTACGTGTGCCAACAGCTCGCTCTGATCAAACGGCTTGCTAAGGAAGCCATCTGCTCCAGACGTGACTCCCTTAATGCGATCAGCGGTTGCAGAAAGTGCGGTAACCAGGATGACCGGTGTAAGCCGCGTGTCAGGATTGCTCTTGAGGCGCCGGCAAACCTCGAAGCCATCCAAAAACGGCATATTGACATCAAGCAACACCAAATCAGGTTTCAGCCGTGAGAATTCTTGAAGCGTGCTTCGGCCGTCCGGGGCAGTTACCACTTCCAGCCCCTGGCTCACTAGGACTTCTTCAAGTAGTTCACGATTGACCGCATCGTCATCGACAACCAAGACCTTTCCCACCATAGTGGATGTAATAGTGCTTGATGAGAGGGACGAACTCAATCTCTTCCAGAGTGAGATGAGTACGAAAGTGTGGAGAGAGCCGTGAGGGTACGAAAGTGATGTGTCACTATTTCAGGCTCGCTTCGGAAGATGGGATTATGCATTTGCGAGCTATCTGAGGTCCATTAATTCCCGTGGTTTCACTGAGGATGCGGCAGGCAGGATCTAGGTTGGGTAACCGGCCCTGCCACTCTGCCCGGCACAAACTTGTCGCAGCGCAAACTTGCAGGCAATTGCCGTTGGTGGAAGAAAGCAATCAACAGTTTGCTAATCGCGTCAAAGACACTGGTGCTCTAGGAGCATCATAGTCACGGCTCTTGTAATAGACGCGAACGCAGATACAGCTATAGATGTTCTACTTGAGTGATGAACTGCCGGATTGCCTGTTGATTCTGATCGGACATCTTTGCAAACTGGATTCCTTGCCTGGCCTCTTTGACCCAGGCCACTGTGCCGACCGCATCAACCATTACGTTGGAATCGGGTAACCGGAACACTAGGCGGACGGTCTCTCCAGATTTGAGGTTCCCGGCTTCTATCTGAATACCGCCCTGGCTCAGATTCCAGGTTCTGCCTCTGATAGTTTTAAGTCCCGCATTGCACGTTACTTCCGTTTGCAAAGGCACGCGCGCGTATTTGCGACGATTTTCTAGCATCGTCCCACGAACGCTTCGAAACAAACGTGCCACCTTATGTCTGTCTACAGGCTTTTGAAGAAAGAACGTAGCTCCCGTCGCAAACGCCTGATGCATAGTGTCTCGCTGATCGCGCCCGGTAACGATCACGATCGGCGTTGATTTGTTCCAAGAAGATGTACGGACCATTTGCGCAAGGGCGAAGCCGTCTAGGTTCGGCATCTCCAAATCCAGAAAAACTCCATCGAATTTTTCTTGGTTAACCAGAACGGCTGCGTCTTGACTGTCACCCACCGGGCGAACCTCTGCTTCGAGCGATCCGAGAACCTCAGCCATCAGTTCCAAGCTCGCAGGGTCGTCTTCGACGACCAGAAGTTTCAGTGACAGCATGTTTTGCTCCTCAACATTCACTAGCGCGGTCTAGGAGGTCAAGAACTCTTGTGCTGATACATTTGGCGATCCGCGCCGTCAAGCACTTCGTCCAGAGTGTCGCCTTCATGCCATTCGGCAACACCGATGCTAAGACTCACGCGAAAGCCTTCGAGATGCTCACAGTCATTCCAGTCCTCAATCCGCGTAATAATCCGATGGATAACTTTCTGAGATCCGTCGGCCGTGCTGTCAGCAAGAAGGATAAGAAATTCATCTCCGCCGTAGCGCACTGCCGCGTCCGAGCCCCGGATCGAGGCCTTCAGAATTCCCGCAATTTCGGCCAATACGAAGTCGCCCGTCAGGTGCCCGAACTTGGTATTGATCTGCTTGAACTTATTGGCATCGACCATCAGGAAGGTAAGTGGTACTTTGCGCCGTCTTGCATGGCTTATAAACCGTCCTGCAATCTGATCCAAAGCGCGGCGGTTATAGATTTCGGTTAACGGGTCGGTGAAGGACTGCTGCTCGACGACTTGGTTTTGCAACGTGCTTGAAATCAGTTGCTCGCGAAGACGTCGAACCTCGAACCGCTTGGCCACGAGATACGTGTTGAGCAACGCCAGCAACACAGAAAGTCCGATTGCCAGCGGACGCGAAACCGTCAACTCGAAATGGATGCCATCGTTCGTTAGAAATGCTGCACGGAAAAAAATTGCGAGCAGAGTTGTGCTTACCAATACCCCAGTGACCGAAACAATCGCCCAAAGCTCCCAATCGCGCTTCTCAAGCTTAGAGAGTTGCTGTGTGACGCGCGCTAGCGTGCCTTCACCACTGGTTAACATCGCGTTTGGGAACACATGGGAAAGTCTACGCGGCGGGGACTTTCTGTGCATGAGTACTGCCGTACATGGACCATACGTTCCGGCCGTAGGGTGCGCGGTCATCTTTCATCAGGTTTGGCCTAAACCTGCATGCAAGAGACCCGAGGAAAGCAGTCCAACGCTTGAAACAATTCGGTTACAGAATATGCATGCAAGTCTATGCACCTGTTGGCCATTGTTAATGGATAACCAGGCACCTGAGAGCGAAGAAATCGTGGTACGGATTTGCAGTCCCGCCTGCCGGCTGCAGAGTTGTTTCCTTTCGGCCTGTCCTTTGAGATGGAAAACATCGGTTTCTGAGTTCCGTCATTTACTACCGTGAAGTTGTTACGAAAACGGAACAGGAGCAATTTGGCCGTAAGATTTATCTGCTTCCGGGTAAAGTGAGTGAAGGAGCACTCCTTGGCAGCATCTGCCGAATCGTAAAACGGGAACACTTCCTGGGCCTTGAAAGGAACAGATCTGTGACCAATGCAATGCGTGCGCTTCTGGTGACGCCAGATCCTTGGTTGACGGTGAACTTCACGGACATATCGAGAGAAGTTGGTATTGAGGTGCAAACAAGCGCCAAAACTGACGGAATTCCCGAGGAGTTGGGCCGCGCGAAGTATGAAGCGGTACTGCTTGATTTCGACATGGTTGCGAATGCAATGTCCATTCTCGCGGCAATGCGGCAGAACCCCTCGAACAGGAATGCAGTCGTATTTGCAGTTGCCACCGGCGTCGAGCAAGGGCAACAGGCGCTTCACAACGGAGCAAATTTTCTCTTCAAGCGGCCCTTAGAGGCAAAGCAAGTTCGGCGGGTTCTCTATGCGGCCTACGAGCTCATGGTTCGCGAGCGCAGGCGCTACTTCCGTTGCGCTGTGGAGCTTCCTGTCCTGCTGATCCATGCCAGTTCAGAATCAGATTTCAGATGTACCAGCATGAATATCAGCAGCAGTGGCATGGCGCTGAACACTCCCTCGCGCGCGATCGGTACGGTTGTCTGGGATGACAAGCATGGGAAGAGCGGCATCGGATTCAAGTGCACTACCCCACAACATCAAAGTGATCTGGATGCGTGGTTGGATACTCAGCTTGAGAATCTCCTGGGCTCCGAACGGCCTTCTCAAAGGATTTCAACGTAAACTGACCTTGCAGAACACCAAATGGCCGCACAAGCAATCGGGCTTGGTCAGCAGCTAAAGACTCGAGGGAAGACTAAAGATAAGTGCTAAGGCAAAACTTCTTGATGCCCACGTATTAGCAGGCCAGAAGCTAGTTGCGAACTAACCGGCGGTGAGTAGAAATATCCTTGCGCCATCTCGCAGCCAAGCTGAGTGAGTTCCTTGATCTGCTCGGCAGTTTCGGTGCCCTCAGCCACAGCCTTCAACCCCACGCTATGCGCCAACATGATGATGAGACGGACAATTTCGCGGCTTTCACGGTCCTTGCACATATTGACGATAAAGCTCCGATCAATTTTGAGAGCGTCCACAGGGAGTCGTGGCAGCCGGCTTAGGGAGGAATATCCTGTCCCAAAATCATCGATGCTGAGAGAGATGCCGAGGGCCTTGAGCTCAGACAATACCGAGAGCGCCCGGTCCGCGTCTCCCATGGCGATGGTCTCCATGATCTCAAAATTGACTGTGCTTGGTGCAGTGCCTGTCTGTTGTAGGATCGAGGCGATTTCTTTGCATAATTCTGGCATGCAAAACTGTTTAGCAGCCAGGTTCACGCTCATGGTAAGGGGAGGATAACATCCGAACTGCAGCTGCCATGTCCGCAGTTGCTCGCAGGCTTCGAGGAGTAGAGCACGGTTCATTGGGACGATAAGACCGGTCTCGTCGGCAATTGGTATAAATTCAGCAGGTGGCACCAATCCCTCAGGCCTTCGCCAGCGGCTCAGGGCTTCGAAGCCTACGATCTTGCCGCTTGCGAGTGCAACAATAGGCTGGTAGTAGACGAGCAACTCCCCATTTTCGAGTCCCCGCCGAAGCTCAGTTTCCAGCTTTAAGCGGTGTACAGCGTTCGAGTGCATGGCGGGGTCAAATACCTCGCAACGCGCTTTCCCCGCATGCTTCGCACGATACATCGCAATCTCGGCGTCCCGAAGCAGCTCTTCCCCTCCGGAATAGGAACTGCCGCTCGCAGCAATGCCAACGCTGACGGTTATCACTATCTTTTGTCCCCTTATATCGAAGGGAACTCCCAGTTTCGCTTGAATTCGTTGTGCAACGCGAATGGCGTCGCTGGGATTAAACACGTCATCCAAAAGGACCGTGAATTCATCGCCGCCGAGTCTGGCCAGACCATCCTGACCTAGCTGTAAATCAAGGGCCGCCGAACGGGCCAGGGTATCAGTGTCACGGAAGTTGGTGGTCAGTCGTTTCGCGACCTGAACCAGGAGCTCATCTCCGGCAGAGTGCCCGAGACTGTCATTCAGGACTTTAAATTCGTCGATGTCGACAAAGAGCACGGCGAACTTATAATCCGAGTGACGCCGGGCGCGCGTCAGCGCGTGTTGTAACCGGTCCGCAAATAGTGTCCGATTGGGTAAATCCGTCAGTCCGTCGTAGAAGGCGCTGTGTTCCAGCATTTGCTCGGCGTGCTTGCGCTCCGTAATGTCCCGGTTCACGATCACTAGACCTTGAATTTCCTGTTCCTCACCCCGAATAGGACTCGCCGTCGATTCGAGAATGCGCCACGACTCATCTTTGTGCCGAATTCGGTATTCGAGCCGTTGCCCCAACCCGCTTGTGTGCGCCTTCGCTGCCGCCTGCAGGACCCGTTCGCGGTCGGAAGGATGAATTTGGTCAAACGCGGAGCCACTGCTCAATTCCTCTGCTGAATATCCGAGCACTTTTTGATAGGCAGGGCTGTTGTAGAGGCGATTGCCATCATTGTCGACTACCGCGATCAGGTCAGCAGCGTTCTCGGTAATGAGCTGGAACAGCTGGTCACGTGCATCGAGCTCGCGGCGCACTCGCTGGAGCTGAAGATGCTGGTACATAGTATAGATGTCGAACAACAGCACCAAAGCGGCCAGCCCGCGGACCCAGTCCCGCAGATCGGACCAATACGATCCGCTGGTCTGGGAATGCTCGCCAAAAAATGTCAGGAAGACAATTCCAACAGTCAGCGCGAGCGTGACCGCGACGGCGAGGCCCCACATCCACCACTCCCGATTTTCAATCTGCCGGATTCGGAGCGGAGATTTCCGGTCGCTTCGCGGGGAAGCAGTTTGGAAGATGGGCGGCATTGGGTGAAGATACGATCTTAGGCCCCAAAACCTTCTGCCCAAGTTACAGAGGTCGCTTGAGCTTTGGTTTGTTCCGTTTTCGTAACAAAATCCAACTAGTAAACATCCTGGCTCAAATTCCGTGCGACGGTGTTTGCAACCCATCCTGGGTATGCGGAGTTGTAGCTATGGAATCAGCAAGAAAGGCACCGGGGCGCCGGACCTACCAGGCACCTGCTCTCAAAAAACTAACGCCGGAAGAAGCCAAGCAGTTCCTGTTAGAGCAGGCCAATATGGGAGAGACGGGGGCAAAAGATATTTTGAAGTTTGTGCTCCCGGGCAGCAACAATCCGCAGTAGTACCCTTCAGAAGGCTATGCTCGTCTCGTCCCCGGCTTTGAGGAGTTTCTTGGCATCGGTCGCGAATGTTAAGGTAGCAACTTCCCGGTTTTTGAAGCTGCGCCCAAGAGGCGACCGACCAATGCACGAAACGCAATGTATGTGCTCGGCTGTATTCTGTGGTCATGCGCTTGGCGAAAAGTGCCCAAGGGCTCCAACGATATTCCTAAAAATAGAGGTAGGAACGCACACGTCGGACTTTAATCCACCGATAAAAGTCGCGCTTTGTGACGAGTGCTGGTTGAATTTTCAACGGTACCTGCCAGGATTGTTTCACTCCAAATTACTTAAGCCAAGATCGGTCTAATTTCTGTCTAGCAGTTCGGATCGATTTGGGAAGTGGCGATGGTGTAAGGCGGCCCATTCTCTGCCGAAGTGTAGTGCGCGAGAGGCGGCGTCCTTGACCTGATAGAACCAGCGCGGCAGGGCATCGAATGCTCCATCGCAATCTACTGTGGCTTGAATTGAATTCCTCCAGCGGCCCCGCATAACGGCGTTGATCTGCCAGGGCCGTAGCCGCAGCGCGGGAAGCAGAGCGGCCAAGGCGGCGACCCTGGGAGGCCGCGGATCACTCCATTCTTGAAGGACTGTCCGTTTGAACCATTTTGGTGGACTTGAGGTTACGCTAGGAGGAGCTCCATCCGGAATTCTCGCCGCCAATAAGTCTCGGGCCAACGCGATCGTGGATCCGATCCAACGCGCCCGCCGAGGATCGTTCCCCAAGCACAACTGCCAATTGAATGCCTCATTACCCCTATCGAGCAAGACAGCGATGTCGCACAACCAAATTGGACGCCATCCTCCGTGCTTGAGAAAATGAAGACAAAGGATTCGAATCTGTTCTTCCCGCCGCAACACCTGGACCGGTGCCGATCCCAAGTAAGCGGTCTCGGAGCACGCGTAAAAATCCGCGAAGCTGCGGGTTTCGAATCTGCGAAATTGATCGTGTTCCAAGTCGACCGGTAGGCGCCCGCTCGCGACTCTCCGAACAACTTCCTCTGCTCTTGCTTGCTGAGTCGGATCAACCCACAGATCAATATCGCCGCATGGCCGAAGTCCGCTTTCGGGATAGAGTCGCCCGACGGACCAGCCCTTGAGGAGAATCGATCGGATGCCCGAAGTATTCAGAGCGTGGACGACAGAGGCAAGTTCGCGCTCGTGAACAAGTGTCTGAGCAACAGAGCGTACGTATGCTTCACGATAGAGCTCCACGATTTCCTTAGTAAGGGACGACTTAAGGGGACAAATAAGCCACCAGGCCAGTGCTGCTGTACCTGTTTCCGACAGCAACGGGAAGTATGTGCGTAAGTTCTCATTCGATAGGTTCGTTTCCCCAGGCCGAGGTTGTGCCCACGATTTCGCCAGGATCGACGCTAGGTCCCTACCAATTCGCATTTGCAAACCGTTGCTCCTCGCTTATTGCAAGATGGGAGTTACAATAATTGGCAGAATCCCAGTACGCAGTGAAGTCCAGAGCAACACGCTGGTTTGCCGGCGCCGCATGGGCTGAGTAAATGACCACAGGACGCTGCGGAAACGGCGGGTGGGATTAACACCGACGTTACAATAATGGGCAGCACAACTGCGGCCGTAAACCCCAGCTTCCGAATCAGCTCCCTTCGGGCTATAGAGACGTTTTCATGGTCTGTTGTTTCTTCCAAAAGCCCCGCCGCCGCCATCCTGTTCAGTGATGCCCAGACTACTTCTTTCTCCAGATCAGGCCATTGAGTCCGCAGGATATCGGTGACCTCAACAGCAGAACTTTCCCGCTGGCAAGCCATCCACATCTCGCCCGCGATGCAATTCAGGCAATGAGCAGTGCTGGTTTCCTGTTCGACAAGGATCAACTCGTCATCGATCTTTTTGGCAATGAATTTCTTTTGCTTGAAGCGTGTGGACAACAATGCATCGTGAATCTCCCGTGGTTTCATCAAGGACTCCGTCGATCCAAGTAATTTAGTACCTCCCGCACGGTTTGCTCCTTCTCGCCCCGGCAGCCCTGGTGAACCTCGGCAGCGGCGATCGCCTTCTGGAGCACACCTAGCGCAAAACCTGGCTGTTGGCGAGCGGAAGGAGTGTTCTCCAGCAAGCCGAGTATTCCCCGACCGCGAGAAACCGGACAGGGACTCCACCGTGCGTCCTCTGAATACTCTGTGAGCAAGACCAAAGAAATCGGTCCCGGCTCGGCACGACCAGCCCCCAGCTCATCAGGTCGAATTTTTTTTGCGACATCGCTCTGCGCGCGAACGGATAGCTCTCTGGGAAAAGGATGCAAGTATCCGGCATTGTCGATGGTGGCGAAATCGTCCGAATAGTATGCTGCGCCAGATTTCAGGAATTCAGCTACCAGGGTCGTCTTTCCGCTTTGGCTACGGCCGGGTATCACAATAGCGTGATTTTTCCATCTCACGGCCCCAGCATGGACGAATAGCCGGTCATGAGAATTTGCGGCGATATGCAAATCCAAATCGGATTCGAAAACATTGAGCAGATCTTCGACGTGTTCGGTTCTAATCAATCTGGTGTGATCTACGTAGAGGACGCTGAAGTACCGAAAATTGTGTCGACGAACGAGAGGGATGACAACCGAGTACATGCGATCAACAACGGTGGATTCCAGGTATGTCCAGTAAGGAGGGAGACGAGGCAGTAGAAACTCGAGAACTAACGGATTGATGACGCGAAGTCCAATACGCAAGCCGCAAACCTGGAACGCAACCCCGGCCGCCCAGCCTAGGCGGTCAATTTTGTCCGTTCAAGTGGACTTCCAACTCAGAACCGGCATTTGAATGTCTTCAGGAGATCTGATCATTTCGCAAATTAGTGCAACTCTTGCGCAGATTTTACGTTCCACTGTTTACTAGTTTGACTTTGTTACGAAAACGGAACACAGGACTTTACCGGTTCAACGTCGAAGGTCAGAACCTGAATATCAGTTTGGAAATTGGAAGCGGGGGAAGCTATACGCCAAACGCAGGTCTATCAGTAAACACAGCCAAATTCGGAGAGTTCTCATTAAGAATTCCTGAGCCCCCCAGGCCGGGAGAATACGCCCTGACATTAGGGCCACACAGTCTTTACCCTTTGGCCTCAGGTGATCTCGGGGAGAGACTAGTAACAGACCTTGCTTCAAGAACCTATCTCATAAATCGGATTTGGGTAGTCCCGGTAGGGTCGTTGCCGGGATTGTTCCCGGAAGGCCCTAATAATACCGAATCGGCGTGGGTAATTGCCGAGAGCAAGCATTCCTACGCTCGCACCCTAAAAGAGTGTGAAACCAAACTATTTTTTTCTTCTGCTTTCCGCGTTCTCCGTTCAACTCCTCCGCGTTTCGATCATGGTTCAATAGACGTATACTGCTGCCATCATCGGGTAGTAGTGCCAGATATCTTGTGCTGCCGGCGTACGCTCACAAACCCGGCCCTGAGTTCTGTGCTGGGTGTCCCTTCGGGTCTGGTGCCGCAGTTTGGATTCAGGCCGCAAATTCCGCTTCGGAGCGGGAAGGCGGACCGCACCGAGATCGACATGAAACTCGTCGACCTGATGGTCGAGGCCAAGCTCACGGATACAGGTTTTCAGACGGCGCCTGCAAGAATGATTGAGCGGTACCGGGACCTGGAGGAAGTTTTCGATTTGGCAGAACTGATGGTGTCCGGCAATGTCATCCGCGGCTATCAGTTAATTCGCGGAGTGCTCGCGGCCTATGTGACGGGCGGATCATTCTGCGTTTTATGCGATGCAAGGCGGCCGGATCTGATCGAGAGCTGGTATTTGGTCCATGCGGGCGGTCAGAAGCTGTGTTCTGCGTTGCCGGTTGCAGTTGCTGACCTGGCAGGAATTGACTCCCGCGCTGTCCAAGTCCCTGCGGAATTTTCTGGCGGCGAAATACGGCATCACAGCGTGAAGCGCCTCAGGCTGGTTTCGGTGCTTCCGTCCCGTCGCCCCTAATCATCCTTATTATATGTATATGGAGTCGAAATGGGCGCCGCCGGGTTCGCCGGCTTGGCGCCCTTTCCCGCCTGCTTAGTGACTGCTGCCTGCACATTTGCCCTTGGTGGAAATGCCTGACGCCGCTTTCTTCTGCCGCGTGAAGTACGTGACAGAAGTACCCGCGTGGTTATCCGCGTAGGCAATGTTGATGAGGTGGCTCGTCGGGTCGATTCCGATCTGGAAAAAGTCGGCAAGGCTGCGGTCGGAGCTGCCAAGTAGGCCGCCGGTTGAGATCTGCCCGATGTGGTTGACGTGGTCGGTGGCTTGGCTTAGCGTGAACCCCGGCTTCGTCGCATGGCCATTGACGGTCTCCGCAACGTAGACGTTCCAGTTTGTGGTCAATGGGACCGTGTTCGAATTGCCAGCTTGATCGGCACCATACCATGCGATGGCTACATGGCCATCGGCATCGGCGGCGATCCAGGGGAACACATTCGACTTTCCCGCTTGCGACGTGTTCTGAGTTACCTTGATGGCCGGAGACCAACTGGTTCCCTGCGACACCGAGAACGAGTAGTAGATGTTAGTGTTGTCCGACCAGACAGCGAACAAGTAGCCGAACTTGTCGACCGCGAGTGCGGGGAACAGATTGCCGAGTCCGGCGCCAGAGGGACACGTCGAACCCGCCCCGCAACTGAAGATCTTGTAGTCAGTGAACGAGAGTGTGGGATTTGTGAGACTCACGCCCGAGGCCACGCCCACGTAGGCAGCGTTTATGAAGCTGCTACTGTTATTCGCGTTGTCGGTGGGATTGTCCGGGCCCACAAAGATCTGGTAGAGGTTCCCGTGGCTGGTGCAACTGCTCCGGTCCACCTTGATCTGGCCGGCGATGTTGCCGGTGGGAGGACCGACGCTTGGTTCTAATGCAGCGTTAACTACGGTCCCCAGGGCATTG
>WNFR01010810.1_pt1 | contig 17783 bp, 27 predicted proteins | sample 5400221 | NCBI WGS metagenome assembly WNFR01 (sample SAMN13153357, study PRJNA577476) | soil metagenome | isolation source: 40 cm soil under Madrone tree | place: USA:California | collected 2016-06-14
CGACAGCGACCCGGCTACATGCCCGAGTGACGACGACACGTCCGCACAGCCCGCGCGAACGATGACCGAGCGGCCACACCTGCTCCCATCCGAGCGACGAGACCGCGCGGCCACACCCACCCGCGCGCGCAGAGCCGACCACATGGCCACACACACCCCCGCGCGAGCGGCAACGACAACCCGCGCGAGAGCCCGCGCGAGCGACGACCCTGCGCGGTGGCTGGCCTTCTCGTCTTTACTTGTAATTGTAGTAATTACTTAATATATTTTTTTCTTCAATTTTTTGGGAAAATAACCATGTTATCGAGACGTATAAATTAATAATGTTGTGTATCATTGCCTGATTCAATTTAAGCGCGGAATGTGGCGAGACGGATGCGGAAAACACGTAACTTTTGTCTGCAGTTGCAGCATGAAACTCAGATACTTTGAAAAATACAGCGATAGGAAGAGTTTAAATGTGGCTTGTCAGTTCATGCCGAAGTTTTTCAACTGATATTTATAGTAATTAAAATTTTCAAAGTTATCTCTCTGAGTTAGAACAGACGGAGACATGTGGGGCTTTAGCAGGCTGGAAACCGACCGCAAGTCTGATAGCATCAAGTAGGATGTCGCTTGAGTCACCACCAGCTTCCCACATAGCAAACCCAGCGAGGCCAGCGTCCTTGATGTACTGGCCTTTGGCGGCTGTCCACAAAAGCGGATTAGTAACTACCTTCCTGCCAGAATTGCAAAAGCTGCGCACCAAACGAGGTAGCGTCATCGAAGGAAACCATCACCTGTGAAGTGGAATTGTACACGTAAGGCTGAGTAGAAGGAGCAGTCAGTTGGACCAATCGGTCATGTCCAGGGCATCGCTTTGGCGCACGCACCGTCTTGCTGCAGTTATCGAATATATACTCGATGCCGCCGGCGACAGTCCCATCGCACTTGAGGAACCCACCATCGATTAAACCCCAGAAGTCGAAGATGCCACCAACAACGTTCGGATTGCCACACTCATCAACGCCCTGCGCCGTGTCGTCCCATTTATCCCCCGCGGGTTGTTGAGACTTGTCAAATGGTGGGTACAGTTTGAGATTGCCCGAAGCATCGAGGGCACTGCTTTGATTTACGTGGAAAGAGTGCCCGTACGACGCAACGCCCAAGATAATTCTGTTAGCTGGGAAACCGGCAGTATTCCAAGCATTGACGGCGGATGTGGCAGAACCTTCTTGCTCACTGGCAGGAGAACAAGAATCGTTGAACGGTGCGTTGGGTCCAACAGCATCGGACCAAGAACCCCAAACGTCATAGTTCATAATCTCTGCCAAGTGTTACTGGTCAATCTAGTATAGCAATTGAAGTAACGAATAGCGAACCAATGTAGTCCAGGACCTTTGCAAACCCAGTAACGTCCGACATGGGGTTACCGTCCGAGCCAACGAAGGGTTTTACGGATACCGCAGCAGAAATGATCAGGTCTTGTGCGCCGTCTTGGTCGCGAAGTGTTTGTAAAAAGGAGAGGAAGTTGGCGGTGTCATTCGGAGATACGATGTTACAACCGATTCCTTGCTTGCCAGGGTATTCCCAGCTGTAGAACAGATGGACAAAGTCAGATTTAAGAACCTTGAAAGGGCTCAAAATAAACGCACTCAAATTCAACCCCGTCTAGTTGGTACATAGAAACAAGGTTGATGACCGCTCGAGCGAAAGCTGTACGATTTGCACCCGTAGCCACGGCAGAAGAAAAGTACTGGGAACCACCCCAACCTCCGATGGACAACATCGCATTGACGTTCTAGGATGTCGTGAGTGATCGTAACGCGGATGGAAGAATACTGATTGGCATACATTTTCATGGGCAACCTGTACAAACTGTGGAAGCAACTGTTTATCAGTATCGGTAAAACCGATCACGTTGACGTCTGGGGTTGTGACCCTGAGGAAAGGTGGGTGAGAGGTCTCGCATCAAGTCTTTCACAGTGCACACCCGAAGGCGTAGATGATGTTGGTATATTTGCGCCAGCTAACATCTTGCAAGGTGAAATTGCTGCTATGCCACCCGGCATACCATGTTGAAGCCACGACGTTAGAGGGAGTATTGCGGGGCAGAATTACCAGACTGCAGGTCGGAATGGCCGAAATCAGCTGGGCGAACAGAAACAAGTTATAACGAGAGAACATTGCAGTAGGTGTAGGTTAGGGGACAGTGACAATTGCTGCCTTTTTCAGATACAGCAAGTCTTTATATACCTGAGAAGCTACACGCAGACATGGTTACGCGAAGATCAACGCTCCAGGTTCCGACTTGGAGTCACTGGCACAGGGGCGGTAGAGGCTAACCATGCAGTGCAACATCCGACTAGAAAAAAAAAACGTTTCTGCGAAGCTTGTATCAAAGAAATCCGATCTGATGCGCGCAGGACCAGCAGGGTCGGTCACCGGGGTCCAGAAGAGTCAGTACAGTAACCCTTAGTAGATGTCCACGATGGGTGTCGATGCTACGCAAATATTCAGAGCGTGTATCACCCGACCGCAGAAACAAAGTAGTGGGTGAATGGTCGGTGCAGTAGGGTCCCGGCACGAGTTCAAGAGTTCGAGAGTAGTTAGTCAGGTCAGGCCCCATAACTTCGTGCGTGCGTCACGCGTCACCTTTTTTTCGAGGCCTTTTTCGAGGCCAGCCCACGGCGCCACACCGACATTGTCATATCAATTTGGCTTCGTGTCAGGGATATATATCGACGCTACCACTGGAGCATTGAATAGTTGTAACGTCGTTCCACCGACTACTACTCTGACTCTACGGCAAGCAGCGTTGTGTATCAGAAAATTGGGCCTCGGCAGACCGAAGTCTCCTCGTCGGAGAAAGGCCAGACTCAATGCACAGACTCAATACACAAGAGAGTGTGATAATAACGGCAGTGAGCTTTTTTACTTTAATACATACATCATAAAAAGTAATTGTTTCAACTAATCCTATCTTCATTTCCAGGCCCCGCAGGGGCCCTTTCCCTTGCTAGTAAAGAGTAAATATCGAATATAAATTAAGTGAATAGAGGAGCCGAGGTCTTAGCAACCGACACCAATCGCGGAGTTCATGGCGTCGAGAAGGATATCGTCCGAATCGCCGCCAGCCTGCCACATGGCAAACCCAGCAAGGCCCGCATTGTCGATGTATTTACCCTTGGCAGCTATGGACGAAGAAGGCGGGTTAACTATTGCCCTCCTGACAGGAAATTTAATGAATTGGCATACCAAACGAGGTGGCGTCATCGTAGGATATCATCACCTGCGACGTGGGATTGTACACAAAAGGCTATGTTAAAAGAGCCATCAGTGATTCGATCAGCCGCCACAGCTTCATAGGGCACACACCGTCTGGCTGCAATTGTCGAAAATGTAGTCGATGCCGTTGGCGGCGGTACCGTTTTTGGTGAGGAATCCGCCATCAATCATACCCCAGAAGTCGAAGATGCCACCGACAACATTTGCGTTCCCACACTCATCCATACCGCCGTCGGCAGTGCCGTCCCATTTGTCCCCCGCCGGTTGCTGAGACTTGTCAAATGGCGGGTATAGTTTGATATTGCCCGATGCATCGAGTGCGCTGGAATTGCCTACGTGGAAAGAGTGACCGTACGATGCGACGCCCAATATAATCTTGTTAGCCGGGAATCCGGCAGCGCTCCAGGCCTTGACGGCAGACATAGCGGAGCCATCCTGCGCAGGGGCGCAGGAATCGTCCAATGGCGCATTGGGCCCAACAGAGTTGGACCAAGAGCCCCAGATGTCGTAGTTCATAACCTCTGCGTAGTGATACCGATCAAACGGGCATAAAGTCAAAGGTATTGAATTGCGTACCGATGTAGTCGAGAACCTTCGCAAATCCGGAGACGTCCGACATGGGGTTACCGTCCGAGCCAACGAAAGGTGTTACGGATACCGCAGCAGAGATAATCAAACCCTGTGCACCGTTTTGACCGCGAAGTGTTTGAAGGAAGGAGAGGAAGTTGGCGGAGTCACTCGGAGATATGATGTTACAACCGATTCCTTGCTTATTGGGATATTCCCAGCTGCACATCGATGGATCAAATCAGATTTCGAATGACTCGGACAGATCAAAATAAACGCACTCGAATTCAATGCCGTCCAGATTGTATGTCGAAACAACTTTCATGACCGCTTGTGCGAATGCAGTACGATTTGCATCGGTGGCTACGGCAGAAGAAAAGAACCGTGAGCCAGTCCAACCTCCGATGGATAATAGGGCATGGACATTCTGAGAAATTGTGAGTTGCGAAGAGGGAACATATTGAGAGGCTAACATTTGCATGGGCTGTCTGTACGAATTGAGGTAGGAACTGCTGATCAGAATCTTGAAGACCGATAACGCTGGCATCTGAGGTTGTGACCCTGGGAAAGGTTAATAAGCTGCCTCATGTAAAGCTTGAAGTCTTGGTGGACACTCACGCGAAGGCGTAAATAACTGAGCTGTATTTGGACCAACTTAATTTTTGCAAGGTGAATTCGCTACTGTGCCATCCAGCATACCACGCTGCAGCCACCACGTTCGAAGGGCTACTCGAATTGCCTTTCGGTGTGCTGCTTGGATTGCCCTTCGAAGAGTTATTCGAGCTGTAGGAAGCAGTAGGGACGGGTGCGGCAACCAGATTGCAAGTCGGGACCGCCAAGACCAGCTGGGCGAGCAGAAAAGCGTAAAAAAGAGGAAACATGGCAGTAGGTGTAAGTGACAGGACAAATGTTGCCCCTTTTCGGAGCATATAGCAAGGACATTATATATCGAGACAACAGCCTGAGCCACATGACAACACGACGTGAAGAGCAGGTCTGGAGAGCCAGAAATAGGGACAGTAGAAACCGACGGCGCGCGTAAAACATTCGACAACAGAAATGGGGACCATCATCGGTTCCTGGATAATGTGCCATGAAAATCGGAGGCGTGCACGAGATTCGTTCCGTTCCAGTATTGTACGGCATGGGCACATTGATGAAGACCTCGTTGTCCACACGTGTACCCATCACGCCGTGCCCAGTCCAGTCCAAGAGTTTACTTGGTTGCTGAACCCCGATCCTGATTAAGCACGAGCTATAAGGAGGGTGCCAGTGGACAGCACTCGTCACTCATGATTATGAGAAGGACAACGTGTGGAGGACATAGGAGCGTCAAGGAATATTCGACCGTAAGGGAGCTGGGCGTCATGAGAACATGTGTACGCGAAAAAAAATACCTGAAAATTGCACGAAGAAACACCGTTTTGCCAATGCCTTCAGTTACTAGTAAACTTACTAGCAAACTTACTAGCAAACGTCGTGTTGAGGCAGCGGAGGGTTATCTCGGGCCGTCTCCGAACCGAACGCCTTATGGACGCTGACCTGACCATGACCACCACCACGCTGACGCCTCAAAGAATGCAGGAAACCGCCATTCGTTCAGCCCCCGTCATCGTAATCACAGGCACTCCTGGGACAGGCAAGACAACACACGCACAGCTTCTTATGGCACATTCACCCGTCCCGCTGCAACATGTCAACGTCAGTGAGCTCGTAAAGGAAAAGGCGTTATATGATGGATTCGACGAGGAATGGCAGAGTTATGTAGTCGATGAAGACAAGGTGTGCTAGCGTAATCATCTCGTCCAAACAAACGGGAATGACATGCAAGGATTAGGTCGTCGACGAGCTAGAACCACTGGTTGACGCTGGCGGGGGACTCATTCTTGACTGGCATACCTGCGATGCCTTTCCAGAGCGATGGATTGACCTTGTTGTCGTATTGCAATGCAATCACACGCGATTATGGGAACGTCTCGAAGCTCGGTGCGCCGCTATCCATTGATCTTTGTACAGCTCTCAAAAATTCCACACTCTTCCCACTGCAGGGGCTATCCATTAAAAAAAATACAGGAGAATAATGAAGCAGAAATTATGAACGTTGTTCTGGAAGAAGCTCGTGATGCATACGCCGAGGAGATGGTTGTTGCTCTCCAGAGCGAATGCACGGAGGATCTAGACTCGAACGTCTCCCGCATTGTGCAGTGGATCGAGGCATGGCAAAAAAATCAACAGCCAGATTCTGGAAGGTGATCAAGGAGTACGTCGTCCTTTACCTCCACTCGTCTCTGCCCAACGAATCCAGTACAAATGGCAGTCGCGTGTTTTCTCAACGCCTTCACTGGATCTCCCACGACTTTTCAAGGCACCTACGTTTACCCAAGACGCTCATTTCGTAAATGAGCGCCTCAAAGTGGATGTGACAGAGTAAATAGATCCATTGGAAACATGCGGCACCCAGCACGGGGATAGCACTTTTACCCCAAGCGACTAAGGAAAAAGGCAGCTCGGTGAACATTTCATTCTGCGGGATTACCTTCGTCCATTTCTACATCACCTCCCTTCTGTTGCTCCTCAGCATGTTCAACTGTTATGTGCCCCGCTGGCCTCCAGATATTCCCTGTCGTTGCCTTCCAGAGGCGTATGCGACCGTCATTTCCGGCAGAAGATAAAATGGTTCTAGTTATCTCTTAGTGCGGTCTCTGAGAGAGCGAAGGAGAAGCACATACCCTGTAATGTTCCATTCAACCCTGCCTACCGCAGACCTGCGTGCAAACACGAACACGTAAATTGTAAAACGTTGGCCAGAGGAGATGCACACACTTGTGATGATCGAAATCTGCCACGACGCTCCCTGACCATTTTGTGTCATCTGAACCTTCCATACGTTCTTCATCGAGTGAGCCGGGACGCAGTTTCCAGATGCGCACATGCCCGTCACGACTACCTGTCGCGACGAGATGATATGAACGTCCGCACGACGGTGCCCATGCGATAGAAGTCACGGCATATGGTGCCATTCCGTCCTCAGACACTGTTCCAGAGTCCACAGTAGGAGAGAGGTCGAGAGTAAGAAGAGTGATTGGACGACGTGATGGAGACAATTGTATAATCTACCGCAGTGCAGTGTCTCGAATCATCCATGAGAGGGGGACAAAGGTGAAAATGAATACCTTCACAATGCCAGACACGCCGCTGCATGTCGCAAGCACCTCGCCCCAATATTGCTCCTTACACCAGGAGACCGACCAGCCGCCATCAGCCTCGCGTCCACCAGCTCCTCGCTGTAGTGGAGGTTGTTGCTGTTGCTGTTGCAGCGCGTTCGCAACGAGCGACGCATCCGCGGCGGGAGTGCCAGAAACTTGAGTAGGGGTAGGTGCTGCATAGGTATGGGGACGTGACGTCGACGTTGACGGCAGTGCTGGAATATCGGCCTCTTGCGCCAGTGTCCAATTTGTGAGCACGGGCACTTCGGGGCATTCGTATACGCGTAGATGATTGTCTGAAGCAATCGTAGCCTATCCGCAGGCGGTGAATAAGGCGCAGGACGGGGAATGACGGAGAGCGCGCACGAGCTTCAGCCCAAGTTGGTGGGGCGCAAACTCTACCGCGCGCACGGTACCCTTCGCATCCGCTAGGACTGCACGGTCGACCCAGCGCGTCCCAGGACCACTGGTTACCGTGGACGCTCCGTTCGGCTGTGGCTGGTCGGTGTTTTCTGCCGGGATCTCTTCCCAGACCTTCACTGTCCGATCGAAAGACGAGCTTGCAAGGACGGAACCGAATTCTGGATGCGCCCACGACAGTTTCGTTACTGCTGCACCGTGGGCCTGGAAACATACCCTGTCATGAGAACTCCCATGAGGCCGTGAAAAGAGCACGCACCTTCCAGTCTGCCACGGCTGTCCATGTGCCATCAGACTCGTCAAGCTGCCAGATCTTTATGCGGTGGTCAAGAGAGCAGGTCGCGAGACGGACACCGTAGAAGTCGTATGCAGCATCTGTTACGAGATCTCCATGTGCGTTCTGTATTAAGCTAGTCTGCATAGCGAAAGAGAAGGGTGCGAGTGAACGAACAAGCGCTACAAGTGAAGGAGCGCGTTTGACTTGGAACGCACGCGTGATCACGGCCCGAGCCGGGCCGTTACACGAATTCAATCAATTCACAGATTTCACTGAGATTTCGACCACTAAGATGGATCTTGACCTCCCGTACAAAGTTGTGTCGGTAGCCAACATCTCTGGTGAGATACCTTTGCTTTCAGTGAATCCTCTATTTAGTCTCTACATTTACACACAGGGCACGATGTCTGCGCCTGGCATTTGGCCTGGAATCCAGCAAAACCTCTGCTAGCAACTTGCTCCGCGGACAAGTCTGTTCGCCTTTATACATACACCCCGGATCCCTCTCCAAAATTTGTACTTCACACATCCATTCCAACAGGTCACACAAAAACTGTGCGTGGAATCGCGTGGTCGCCATCTGGGTCTACACTTGCGACTGCATCGTTTGATGCAAACATAGGAATATGGCGGCGCGAGGATCAGGAATTTGAAGACGCAGGTGAAGAAGCAGGCGGCGAATGGGAGTGCGTGACGATCCTCGAAGGCCATGAGACCGAGTGTAAGAGCGTTGCTTGGTCCCCAACTGGAACCTATCTCGCAAGCTGCAGTCGCGACAAGACTGTCTGGGTATGGGAAGGTCAGTCGCCTTGCCCCGAGTCATGGGCACCAGCCATCGCTCATCGGACATTAGCGCAACCGGACGCTGACTTTGAGTGCATGGGCGTACTCATGGAACATACCCAGGATGTAAAATGCGTGGCATGGCATCCGAGCTGATGCCTGTCCTCCTAGCATAGATCTTAGCGTCCGCCTCTTACGACGACACGATCAAGCTCTATCTCGACGATCCGAGCGAGGATTGGTTTTGTTTCACCACGCTGACTGGGCATGCATCAACGGTATGGTCCCTTGCATGGGCGCCAAACGGTCGATACCTCGCGTCGGCATCGGACGACCGAACTGTCCGAATCTGGAAGCGTATCGCGGAACACGAATGGGAATGTGTGCTGGTTTTGGAGGAGCATGCCCGAACTGTCTATTCAGTGACGTGGGGGATCGGAAAGCTGGAGAAAACAGACAGCGGCAGCGAGTCGCTTGGCTGGGTCGCCTCGACAGGGGGTGACGGCAGGATCAACGTTTGGGCATTCGAGGTAAGCTACCCTTGCATCGCGCTCCGCGTGTGGCCAGTTTTTGATCAGCATGACCCAGGAATCACCGGGATCCACAAATAGAAGTCCCCCCCAATGCAGACTAGTGGCACGTCTCGAAGGCGCTCATGGCTTCAACGACGTGAATTCTATTGCTTGGTGTCCAAGAAAAGGATATGAGGACTTAATAGCAACTGTTGGAGATGATGGCGTGGCAAAAGTATGGAAGGTTGTGCCAGTGTAAATTTTAGAACGGCAGGCATTCGGATTCTCCATCACCATCACTATCTATTCGGGGCAAAGAAGAACCTGAAGGCATCATGATATGGCAGTGCTTAACTGACCGTGTGTGCGTATTTCATTACGGGGGAACTCCTTACCTTGATTGCTTCGTTTAGACTTGAAATGGGGGTAATGTTCTTTGTAGGAACCCAGTCTACCTTAATTTCATCGAGTCGAGACCAATCCATCACACGTGCATCACCGTCTTACACCGATTCTCCGGAAGCTCACCCAAATACCAGCTGCGCATAAAACACGCTGAATTAGATGTAGAACCGGTGATGCGATACAGAAGGCTGTGCTCTAATTACAACCCGGATCAACCATGGTGGGCATTCGTTGAACATTCACCCGTCACCAGAGAAAAACCTCCCTAAAGCGGAATACGGTTATGGGACAAGCGGAACAACTGACACGCGAAATCGTCCTAACAAGAGCGGGAGAGGAGGACGTTTATCTTCCTACGATTCGGTCACGAGGATTGCCTTGAAGTCAATGAATGGACTGGAACAGTTGCGCTGATCGAAAGGCTCGCTGTTTGAGGAGTATCGATTCAGGACACGAGGCCCCACTAAACTCTGAACCTAAACAAAATGGGAGCACCATCTGCCTTATCAATGCAGCTCTATCCAACATATATGCCGATTGGGATGACTGAAACGTTATTCTCACTTCGAGAGCTGCGGCAAGAATAACGAACACTAGTATGACCAGTACTTTTCGCGGACAGGCAAGGCAAACAGGTAGCCAAGAATATGCGGTGACTCGGACAACCATGAAGTTTTTCATGCAAAAAAATATGACATATAGCCATATTCAAAACACGTGCGCCAAATTGTTGGCGCACGTACTGACTATTCGATAGAAGCCGAAAAGAGCATCTGGAAGACATTGTCCGATCGGGGGGGCAATGATGGGTTAGGTAAAGGTGTGACCCAGTACGCGAGGACACAAATTTTCTTCTGTTTGTCTCGAGGTAGTATCACATTGCTAGCAAGCCCGGATCCATAGTGAAAATTTTCCGTGCAAGCAAGTTGGATTGCCTTTCGGGACAACATCATCTCCGGACTCCTGCGCAGGCAGCACATCAAGTAGTACTCGAAGCACACAGTATCCGAACTTGTATGTGGCCGTTGGCCTGGACCGGCTGTGCTGGAGCTGCCTGAGTTCGAAATCCTTGGTGTTTCCCAACAACCCGATATATGAGCTGCTAGTGAATCTTTCGAGCCAGCGGGGGAATGCACATTCGAAACCTGCAAGAATTTCATTTGAGAGACTCACATGATAGTTGGGCCAAGCGTGAACTCGTAAATATTGCAGAAATGTCATCCCTCGACTGAGTTGTGTATAGACAGACACATCTGCCAGTGCGATCCAAATTCCCAATCCGATGAACGTCGATGGACATCGACTGTCATCAATATTAAGTCCCGGGCACTCCCCGAGGTTTCTGGAGTCTTCCCTCGTCAATGTTCCCAATGCACGCCGCGCTGGGGGCTTAAGGTAAGGCAAGTACTGTGTCCTGCACGACTTTGAGTTGGACAAAGCACGACAAACGCACCGTCTGCCATGCGGATCCTAATGCTTGATGACCTTTGCGGTATGACTTGTTGTCAATAGCGCCATCTTCACGCAGGTGATCTGTGCAGTCCGTACTTGGGCTCCTTTCGTCTGAAAATATCCCATCGTGACCTGCATAAGGAGGAACACGCTCGGAACGAACCCACCCCACGTTGGGAGACGGCTGTGATGGCCATCTACATCGTGGTATGATGAACGACAAGGGGTTTATATCCCCCGCGAATTCTTGCGCGTTGCACTTGCCGTCGCAGTCGTTTCCCCACGATCAAAAACAACTTTGCTCGTGATCGTTCACATTCGCAATGCGCTATGACCCCGTGGCCTGAGGTGCGGCCACACCGTTCAGTGATAGTACTATGGCCGGGTGCTGAATTTTAGGGTATGGGAGCGGGAGATACAAGGCGTGAGAAGAACATAATCATGGGTAAGTAGTGTAATATTTATCGAAGCCCCGGAACCAAGGATGGTAGTGTAGTCTCACAGTTCTCAAAAGACTGACGACACACAATGAGGCAGGGGGGAAATATTAGAACAATGGGCAGTAGTACACGAATGCCTGACATGCGAGGGATTTAGGCCTCCAGGAGTTTCTTCATCTCCGCATTCTCAAAGATCGGACCTCCCTTTCCCGCCCACCTTCCTCGTGCTGCCTCGAGTGCACATTGCCCAATTTGCTCCACAGTTATCAAACCAGCTGGATAAAATAAGGAAAGAGGCGTGCTGAGTAACTTGTCGAAGACACGCTGCTTGAAATCGCGTTGGTTGAGCGCATCCTGGTGATACGCCTTGGACGGGAAAAAGTAGCCGGGTCGTAACACGGTGGCATCGAGATGACCTCCCGACTCCTTTGAAGCCTTTATCAGATTGTTCTCCGCACGTCCCTGGAGTAAACACGCCGCCTTTGAGAAAGATGAGGAAAGCTAGCGTCATGGCAACTCCGCACCTTGACACGTGCGAATAGCACGCGGCTTGTCTCCTTCGTGTCTGCGCCCAGTCCACTCACGAACACGACCCGGAATGGTCTCTCAACAGAACCAGCGCCCGCCTCTCTGAGGGCATCGAGCAACGCGTCCAGGTAGCCGACCGTGATCTCAGCATACTTGTCTTCGGACATGCCTGCGGACGACGTGCCCAAAGCCCAGATGCAGGAGTCATGCTCCGCGAGCTTCTCCTTCAACGGGAGGGGATAATTTAGGAAATCTTTGAGCTCGAAGGTGGAAAGCTTGGGATGAGTGGGAGATTCATCGGCAGCGGAGGTACCGCCGGGGAGAACAACCCAGGGAGGAAGAGAGCGACGGCCAAGGTAGGTGACGTGGCTAACGCTGTTATCAGAAAGAAGGACGCGCAAGATCCCAAGGCCCGCTGTACCGTTCAAGCGCGTTGTGAGATAAATAGGGAAATGGTTGAAAACTTACCAGCGCCCGTAGCACCTGTGAGTAAGACTTTCATACGAGTGAGTGAGAACCAGCACGACAGTGGAGGAAAGGAGAATAACTGACGCCAGGTACGAATGTCGTTTCAGATATAGCACGATGCACAAGAGCGCTAGCATGACTGCCAATACACTCCACGCGACAATTACGTTAGCAGGGTGACATGAGGATTACATCACAGTCTCTCTCTCTCTCTTCCATATCGCTCCGTACGTTGACATGTACTCACTCATCGAGTGCTGCACCACTATAAATCGGATATGTATACATATGCCGCTTATGCTTTGCCTGCGGTTTTGTTATTGTAAACAAGGTCTTTGCCGACGTCTCTAGTATATCGATGAGTCTGATATATTTTGTTTGGGCACGTCCGACGAAGAGATACAACTATGACTATTCGATGATAGATGTCAGAAGTGGACCCCAACGACCTACCCATGCAACTTATACCCTTTCTAATATCTTCTTCAACTTCTCTAACGCGATTTCATTATCCTCTTCGGTCCCCACAGTGATTCGCAGACACCCCGAGCATCCAGGTTCGCTTCCTCGGTAACGTACCACCACGCCCTCCTCTTCCGCCAGGGCCTTGTACACACGCTGGGCGCGCACGCTATCTGCCACCGAACTTCCCCTCGTGAGCACAGGAATCATGATAAAGTTAGCGTCTTGCACGCCGATAGCCCGTCCGAGGCCTAAATCACTCAAGTCATGCAAGTCGGAGAGTAGTGTCGCGCGCAATGCCTTGATCCTTCCGATGGTTGCGTTCATTATGCGGAGCGATGCGGGAGACAATGCGCGTAGCGCCAGGTGCGCCGTTGGCGTGGCGATGTTGTACGGCGCCTTGGTGTTCGTCAAGATTTGGATGAGGGGTGGCTGTGCCAGTGCTATACCGAGTCTGCGTGGGAGCTATGAGAGATCCACGGAAGGAAGAATAAAGGGTGAGACGACATACCGGATCGCCGCGAGCCCAAAACTCTTACTCAGGGTTTGCATGACGCAGATGTTCGCATATTCATCGATGAGCGTTGCGGCGCTGCTTCCGGGTTCTGAGAAGTCGATGTATGCCTCGTCAACGACTACAATACCCTTAAATGGTTCGTAGTCGAGAATGGCCCGGATGGAACCCAGAGAGATGAGGGTTCCAGTAGGGTTTCCCGGTGAACACAAGAAGATCAGTTTGATAGATGGGTCTGCGTCAATTGCCTTTTTCACCTGCTCGGCGCGTTTCTTAAAGAATTCCCGCGGAAAGAACTCCAGAACGCGACGCACCTCGTCTACGCGCAGGCTAAAACGGCCCTTCTCTCCTCCTTCACCATTATCAGCAGAAAGTTCGAGATTTACCCTGACGATACCGACGTCGTTGACTTGCGCACACACCGCGTACATCCCGTAAGTGGGTGGGGTGATTAGAATCTTCTCGCGGCCAGGCGCGACGCAAATGCGCATGAGAAGATCAATGACCTCGTCCGAGCCAACACCAAGGAAGACGTGGTCTGGAGAAGGCAGTCCACGCATTTGGGCAATAAGGCCCTTTATTTTTGGGTGGGACGGATCTGGGTAGCGATGGAGGTCGAGACTCAGAATTGGATCGAAACCGGTGTCGAGGTTGCTGGCGTCGATGTGAAAGTTCCCATTGACTTGGGCGGTTTTGGAAGGAGAAGGGTCCTTTGAAAGGGAGATGGAATGACCATGGGAGTTTTCGTTTGCGTCCAATAGGATTCCCGAGGTATAATCGTCTCGTGCACACCGATACGGGTGCAGAGCGAGGATATTGGGTCGGATCACACGTTCGATGTCAAAGTGTGCTGGCCGAGTTAAAGTCGACGAGACAACCAAACCGTGAATGGTCATCGCCAGAGATTGTGATGCCACTTGCAGATAGATTTCGCAACTGGCGTAAATCGTCTGGCTTAATCAGACAATCTCCTTATCTCGCAAATAATATTCCTCTCTACCAGGTATAAAACTTAGTGAGAAACAATTACACTCTAGAGTGGACATCTATATCCAGAGAAACGTCGAATCGTCACCATTACTCTTCGCCGAGCTCCTCTTCCTCTGCGATCAACTTTTCGACTTCTAATGCAGCCATGCAACCACTCCCTGCGCTTGTGATAGCTTGTCGATAGCGCTTATCTTGGACGTCACCTGCGGCGAAGACACCCCGTACGGATGTCTGAGTAGTCCCTGGGACGGTAATAATGTATCCATCTACGTCGGTCTGTAATTGATCACGGACAAGCGCCGTCGCTGGTTCATGGCCTAAAACGGGTCAGATGTGAACATGCATAAAGATATATATAACAACCAATGGCATAGAACAGCCCGTTAACTGGAAGGTCCGACTCCTGTCCCGTGAGAGTATTCTTGATACGAAGGTTATTCAATAGGTCCCCATCTCCCAGGCACTCGACTGCGACGGTGTTCCATAGGACAGTCTTTGGTTATGTCGGCATCAGAGCGTAGCAGTGGCAGGCCTATCACGCACTACTTTTGAATTGCTCAATAGCCTTTTAGCCATAATCTTAGAAGCTCGCAGTTCTCCGCGACGGACAAGAACGTAGACATGTGAACCATACTTCGTGAGATCTGTCAACACATGTGAACACTCCACCTGTTCAACAATAGCAACAGGCTCACATGTCGCTTCCTCCGCTGCAGAGTCTCCGCCACCGATGACCGCGAGAGGCTTGTTACGGAAGATAGGCACAGCACCGTCGCACACGGCACATGCAGATATGCCACTTTGCCAGTATGTCTGCTCGCCCTTGAGGCCAAGACGCTTTGCACTTGCACCGGTAGCCATGATAATCGCATCTGCGGTTTCGGACTCCCCATTCTCTTGATATTCGCGCCAGTATCGGAATGGCCGACGAGAGAGGTCGATCTTAGATACCGTCTCGGTGATGATTCGCGTGCCGAAGCGCAAAGACTGGGCGCGAAATTTGTCCATTAGCTCTGGGCCAAGTACACCACCGGGAAAGCCGGGGAAATTTTCGACGTCCGTCGTTGTAGTTAGTTGACCCCCCGCAGCGAAGCCATTTGCCATAAACCCTTCGAACAAGACGGGATTCAAATTCGCTCGCGCGAGGTAAATTGCTGCCGTATGGCCCGCGGGCCCGGAACCAATGATTACCTAGGATGAACGAAGGACGTCAGCGGCTTAAGTCGGCATAAAGATCGTCAAGAATCAGAGTCTCCGATATCAAGTTGCAGCACCCCCATTGCCTAACCACTTCCCTTTTTCGACGATGACCATCCCACTCAAATGCCGTGCTACTGTTATTGGCATCCAACGGGATGTGGAGACGACCTACTCAAGCAAAAACCGACTCGAAAAGTGGTATGAAACTCACCACTTTTGAGTGCATCTTCTGGCTCTGACTACCTTTGTTGTTTGCACCACCGGCACTATTGATTCCATTCGTGAGGACGGGAGCCATATCCTTCTTGATATCCTTCGGAGTACAAGATGAGTGTGACAGAGCTACCGGGATGATGACGGAGACTGCACGCGCAGCGTCTCTTAAAAGCGAATTGATACGATTCAACAGATTTGGAGTGGGAGCAGGTGAAAAGTGAGGATAGAGGACAGAAGGGACGTTGCTTAAAACTACGTCAGTCAGAAGAACAGTCTTTCTTTGTAATCGGCACATGTCTCACAGAGACTATAAAAGGCGAACTTGGTAAGCAACTGGGGATTGGTCCGGAGAATTCATCGGATATCCTCCGGCTCCGGTGGCAATGACGATGGACTTGCGATGGATGTTGGAGACAAGAACCCTGTACGCGAGCTTATTAGTGTGTCAAATGAATGTTTCCTCCGCTGATAACTCGCATGAATTACCTTTGCGCTGGGTGGTGATGATGAGAACCCAGCCCACGTCCCAAGCCCAGGTCACTGTACGAACAGTACTCACATTCTGTTTGCTCTTGCTCACCTACCTAGAGCACCTGCGCGGAGCACCTGCGCGACGGTGTCGGAATAAACCAAATCTGACGTCATATTAGACGACTCGGAGTCCCGAGGTTCGGTTCACTGGTCCAGCACAGCAACTTTGTCGTGCTCTACACTTGCATTGTTGGCGGGTGTGAGGCATGAAAAGTGCTACATAAGGTTCTGTACCCCATGATGACGAATGGATGATTTTCCTTAAAATCCAACTTGGTTTCGGTCCAAATCCGATGCGTCCTTTTTGTATACCATAGAGGCACTTGCAGTTGCAGGACCGCATTTACGAAACACACTCTCTGTATCTTTCCCGCAAACACACAATTGGGAGTGTCTGTGTCACCCTCCCTCAAGCACCACTACATGCGCTCAAGCATCAAGACGAGAACGCTTTAATCGACGCTCTCTACGAGATCAGCCATCCCGGTAGTCCAAAGCCTATCCCGTCTGGCATTCCATTCCTTCGCCCATGAGGTACTCACTACGGTATATGGCACTTGTCAAAGTCGCAGGTCGCTGAGCTCATTGGACCGCGTACAGACGTCGAGTTCGTCCATTCTTGGCTTGAATAGAATGTCATCCATCGAAACGACACACGGTGGCAGCGGCTGAAACTCACAGCACAGGGGTGCCCATTTCCCAAGCCAACAAGCTACCATTTTACTTTTCTTGGGGGAAAAAAGGTACAATTTTTTTTTTCATGAGTATACTCGACCCGGCTCGCCTACTACAGTACAGGTGGCCAGATGTGGTCAGATACTGGCAGCAACGAACCAGCCCTGGGAGACAAGAGCCTCGCGTGGCTGAACTCCGTACTTGATCAGGAGAACATTCACCACTTCACATATGGCGCAAGTGAAAATAAAGGTTCCGCGGAAATACGCAATCACCTTGAGATGTTAGTACGACTCGGTGTCCGTGGTGTGAGCACCATCTTCGCGAGCGGCAACGATGCCATTGGCGAGGGCGACTGCAGAGACAACAATGGCTCCGGGAGAGTTCAGTTCGTCCCCCTGTTCCCTGAGTCCAGAGAATCGGTCTCATCAGGCACAATAATATTGCTTGGCACAGGAGAGGCTCTCTGGACATTTAATTCTGTGTTCTTTATATCCGGTACAGTGGATAAAAAGAAAAAAACCAGGCGAGCGACAACTGGACGAGAATCTTGCCATGACACGACGACCGGATTCATAATGCATAATGGCGCGATTCCTCATACCCGTCGTAACCCTTTTTCAACTTAGTTACCCATGGCACCACCATTCTTTATTTTTCGGTGATCGGGCAGGAATTCGAGTTTCTGCGACTATTGCGACTGGGGATCGCAATTTTTTTTTTCTAGCTCATACAGTAGCTCCATTTCCGTTGTATCGCCGCCGAAGCGCTGAGTCGCTGACGCCGTAATGACCGCTTTTGGGGTTTCATCTTATCAGATACCACCCGCGATTTTACCCCCGGTGATTCCTACCAATAGTCCATCAAGGC
>WNFR01013030.1_pt1 | contig 17777 bp, 16 predicted proteins | sample 5400221 | NCBI WGS metagenome assembly WNFR01 (sample SAMN13153357, study PRJNA577476) | soil metagenome | isolation source: 40 cm soil under Madrone tree | place: USA:California | collected 2016-06-14
CGGATGGGCGAGTCGTGCAATTCATCTATCATCGCGGCGGACCCAAACAACCGAGCAACGTCACAACCACTTGGGCGGGCTACAAGAAGGCTGGCCCTCTGCTCTTCTCGACGGACCATCGCGGAACGGCGGACGGCAAGCCGGCGCGAATTTTCTTTACGAATGTGGCCGTCAAGCTAATGGGGTCGGACACTTGGGTGGACGCCCAATAGGAAGGCAGTCATGAGAACGATTTCGCAATGAGAGACTCCTTGAAACGTTGGGCTCAATTTGCTCTGGGACAACCGTTTGCGCCAGTTCTACTGAACATCCTAGTGACTTCGGTATGTAACATGCGCTGCACACATTGTTTCTTCACCGATGAGCTCGAAGACGGTGCGCGCAAGAAGTTGCAGATGAAGACGCGCGAAATTGAAAGGATCTCTGAAACGTTAGGCAGTAATCTTGGCGTCTTGATTCTGGCTGGTGGCGAGCCTTTCACGCGCACGGATCTGCCGGAAATCGCGCGAGCGTTCTACGCCAACAACAAGCTCGGATCGCTCTACATCACGTCCAACGGCCAGATTCAGAAGCGGGTCATTCCAGATGTCATCAGAATCTTGCAGGAATGCCCCCAGTTGAATGTGACCATGGCTCTCGGCATTGACGGACCGAAGGAGCAGCACGACAAGATTCGTCAGCAACCGGGATCGTGGGATATAGTCATTGACACTGCACGTCAGCTCCAAGCCATGAAGAAGGAATATCCGCGACTCGATGTACAGACCTGCACCTGTTTCATGAACTCAAACCAGGACGTGATGTTTGAATGGTATGACTTTCTGAAGCAGGAGTTGAAGCCCGACAAAGTAAATTTCAACTACATCCGTCCCCCGGCGCCGGATCCCAAAGAGTTGGAAATTGATTGCGCCAGCTACGCCAGACTGGCCCGCAGAATCGAGGAGGATTCACGCAGTGGGGCCATCAAGAATCACTATGCGGGCGACACCGGATTCTTTCGGGCCGCCATTGATATCTACATGCACGGCTTGATTGCCAAGACGGAAGAGACGCAAAAAGCCCAACTGAGGTGCTATGCAGGAACTGCCGGCGGGGTGATCTACGACGAGGGAACGGTTTCTTCTTGCGAAATCCTCGAACCGGTCGGGAATTTGCGGGACTATGACTGGAACTTCCGAAAGCTCTGGTTCTCTCCTGCCATGCAGTCGCGTCGCAGGAAGGTTGCGGATGGATGCTTCTGCACGCACGAATCCAACTGTTATTATCCGTCGCTACCCTTCAACCCTAAACACCTGATCCAGATTAAGAAGTTGGAGAGAGAGATGGCCAATGGCTGGAGCCGTCCTTCCATTGTCGCTTCGAAGCGTTTGTAGAGGTTAAAACCAACTGCCCTTATACTTCACCGAGCAGCCGTAGGGGCGTGTCGCCGCTGTCTCGACGGACTTGCCCGCCAAGGCTTGTCCAAGCGCCTGGTTGACGTAGTTCGTCGCGCCGGCAATGTCTTTCACGTCTTCCGTCGGACGATTATCAATCGCGCCATCGTAGATGATGACGCCTTGTGGGTTGACAACGATCATCTGCGGAGTTGTCTTGGCGTCGTAAAAATGGCCGATTGTTCCCGCGGGGTCAAGCAGGGCCGCGGTTGGCGCAGCTCCCATTTTTGCGATGTAAGTGTTCTCTCCATTCGCATCGACGTATCCCTGTTTGCCCGGCGCCGAAGAGATAATCGTAAACCAAACGACGCCTTGAGACGTCCACTGCTTTTGCAGCTTCTGCATGTTGCCGCTCTCGTAGTGCTTCCGAGTGTAGGGGCAGCCGTTGTTGTGCCACTCCAGAACCACGAACTTTCCGCGATAGTCGGCGAGGTGATAGGTCCGACTGTTGCTCGCCGTGCCGGTGAAATCCGGCGCGGGCTCACCAACTTTCGCGGCAAGAATCAAAGGCGGCACTGCGAGCAATACCATCGCGAAAACTACAGAAAGAACAATGAACTTTTTCATTTCTGCAATTCCTCCTGATTAGGCCAAATAATCAAAAGTCCTGCTATCCAGCTAAAGGGCATTTCCTACCGCCACGTCAATCACATACGTCTGATTGGCAGAAATTTCCAGTACGCCTTCCAGGCGCTTAATCGGCGCAAGAAGTTGATCCGACTTCTTCAGCGTGAGCTGAAAGCCAGTGGCCGCCGGCACAATCACCTGAGGCGCCGAATTATCAATCTGTGATTCTGCAAGAGGAAAAAAAAACGCGCGGGTGATCTGCCGGCCAAGTTTGGCGATAAGGATGAATGAATCTTTCTTGTTGTTCACAGTGAATTTCCAGTCGTCCGGCGGCTTCCGCGGCAAAGACTTGCGTGCGGCAGTAAACAAATCGCTGCCCGGAGCGTCCGGTTCAGGCGCCGCTGATTCGATTGGAAGGCTCAGCGAAATTTGCGTCTTGCCCGGGACACAGATTTCTCTGCAAACGAGCACGCTCAACTCCGCGACAATACGTGCTGTCTTATTCGCCGGCAGTGTAGAGGAGGCGCGCACCGGCACGAGCAACATCACAGCGCCATCATAACCGAAATCCACAATGGTGGACGCTCCGAGACGCCGGGGCGCGGGCCACTCTATCTCTCCCGCGCTCAGTCCATCAGGCAAATGCCACTGGACACGCGGAGGCTCGCCCGAATCGCCCGGATTAATCCAATAAATGTGCCAACCCTTCTCCAGCTGAAAATTCAAGCCCAGATAAGTCTGGCGTCCCGGGGCGATCCATTGATTCTCAGCAACCAGATCAACGGTGCCATGAGGGATAGACGCCGCCGAAGCCCGCGAGTCCGGCAGTAGTAACAAGACCACCATGAATAGTGAGGATAAGCGCAGACTTACGATCAGATGTCTCATTTTCTTGACGACCTACTTTGCTGTTTTTAGTATAAGCCCAATCCGAGTTTGCAGCGACGCTCACCTGAATTCGGCACCGACCGATCCCAACTCGAAGCAGACGAGCCACGTTCACGGGTGATAGTTACCGACCGGCTCATACCTGTGCTACTGCGATTTGCGTTCCAGGGTTGACAGTCGTCGGGCCTGCGATTATCGTGGCTTTACTGTGAAAATTCTGGTGATCGGAAGCGGAGGCCGCGAACACGCGTTAGTCTGGCGGTTGCGCCAATCTCCCGAAGTCGAAAAAATCTGGTGCGCACCGGGCAACGGCGGCACGGCCGCAACTGGCGCGAATTCCGCGGAAGAAGACGCGGCATGCGCCTCCGTGAATGTTGGCGACGTCGATTCGGTGGTGGCGCTGGCGGAGCGTCTGAAACCCGACCTGACAGTTGTGGGACCTGAAGGCCCGCTGGTTGCGGGCATTCGCGACAAGTTTGAATGCCGCAAGTTGCGGCTGGTGGGGCCTTCGCGGCGAGACGCTCGGCTCGAGGGGAGCAAAATCTTCGCCAAGGAGTTCATGTCGCGCTACCGCATTCCCACGCCGACGCTCTACGGCACGTTTGAATCGGCCGGCGAAGCAATTCGCGCGCTCGACGCCGTAGATTGGCCCGTGGTGGTGAAGGCGGATGGGCTGTGTGCGGGAAAAGGCGTGCTGGTGGCCGAAACGCGCGAAGAAGCCGCGGCGTTCATTCGGTGTTTGCTGGAAAAACATGCGCTTGGCCAGGGTGGCTCGCGCATTTTGCTTGAGACGGCGCTCAAGGGCGAGGAACTGTCCTTCATCGTGCTGACGGACGGCCGTTCCTGCTTGCCGATGGCGCCCACGCGCGACCACAAACGAGTTTTCGATGGCGACCTCGGCCCGAACACCGGCGGCATGGGCGCGTACACGGTTGACGGAATGATTTCACCGGAAATTGTGTCGGTCATTATGGAAAAAATCGTGCGTCCTACGATCGCGGGTCTTTCGGAGGAAGGACTTCCGTACAAAGGCTTCCTGTATTTTGGATTGATGCTTACCGCGGATGGTCCGCAGGTACTCGAATACAATTGCCGCCTGGGCGATCCGGAAACGCAGCCGCTGATGATGAAAATGAATTTCGATCTCGCGGTGGCGCTTGATGCCGTAGCTTCCAGAAAGCTCACGGGATTCAAGACGGCGTGGAAACCGGGCGCGAGCGCGTGCGTGGTGATGACTTCGGGCGGGTATCCCGGTTCATTTGAGACCTTAAAAAAAATCGAAGGCTTGGCCGAGGCCAGCGCGCTGCCCAACGTCGCCGTGTTTCACGCGGGAACTAAACGAGACGGCGATGCCGTCGTGACGAGCGGCGGACGGGTCCTGGGCGTCACCGCGATTGCCGGCGATCTCGAACAAGCCATTTGCAACGCCTATGAGGCAGTGGATAAAATTCATTTTGCAGGCGCGCACTATCGTAAAGACATCGGCGCGAAGGGTATCGCCAGATCGCGCGCTGCCGGAGAAGTTCCTCGTGGCTGAAGTTTTGCATTTATTTCAGGCGCTGGCGCACGGCCAGCCGGTCCGCGAATTCGATGAGGCGTGCGCCGTCGAAAACAAGGGATTCGAGAACTGCGTTCACGGACGGCGCGGCAGCAGCCGGCAATTGCTGCTGATGGATGTCGAGACGCTCGATGAATTCGGCATCGCTCCCGGGCGGGCGAAGGAAAACATCACCACTCGCGGGATCAAGCTCGATGAATTGTCAACGGGACAGCGGATTCGCGCCGGCGAAGCGCTGCTGGAGATCACCAAGGAGTGCGAACCGTGCCACCAAATGGACGCCATCCGGCAGGGACTTCAGGAAGCGTTACGCGGACGTCGCGGAATTCTGTGCCGTGTGATTGAGTCCGGGCAAATTCGGCGCGGCGATGCGCTTGAAATTGTTCAGGGAGAAAACGCCCCGCGTGTTGCGCCCGCCTTCAAGTGGGCATCGGAATGAAATGCCAGGGCGGTTTACGACTAGAATTATTTGGAAACGGGGCGTATGCCCGCCTGAAGGCGGGCGCTACATCAAATCATAAAATCATAGGAGCGATTGAGTGACCACGCGAGACGGATCGAAACACAGCGGCAAACCACTGGTAGGAATCATCATGGGTTCGGACACGGATTTGCCCGTAATGAGCGAATCGGCGAAAATGCTTGAAAAATTTGCGGTGCCGTACGAAATCGAAGTGACCTCGGCGCACCGGTCGCCCGCGCGCACGCACGAATATGCTTCGACGGCAGTCGCGCGCGGACTAAAAGTAGTGATCGTCGCAGCGGGAGGCGCTGCGCACCTGGCTGGAGTCGTCGCGGCAATGTCGACATTGCCCGTCATCGCAGTGCCGATGGCGACCACTGTGCTCTCGGGAATTGACGCGCTGCTTTCTAGTGTGCAAATGCCGGCCGGAGTTCCCGTCGCGGCCATGGCCATCGACAAGCCCGGCGCAATCAATGCTGCAATTTTCGCAGCAGAGATCTTGGCGACTTCGGATCCCGAAGTCGCGCAGCGGCTCACCACATACAAGGAAGAGTTGGCGAAGTCAGTCGCAGAAAAAAGTGCGCGCGTAAAGCAGCAGTATGCCGGGAAAACGAGTTGACCGGTCCGCGCGTTACCGCAAGTCCGGCGCGTTACCGCCAATCATCAATGAGAAAAACTTCGGGGCGATTGTAGCCGGGCTCGGCGTTGCGCTCCATGACCACACCCTGTCTGCTCGTGCGAAATCCCGCTTCGAGCATTTCGCGATAGGCGTCGAGGCGCGCCATATTCATGCCGGCGTCGAGGCTCGTCGCGCCGCGCGTCGCGGCAAACTCCTGGCATGCATCCAGTAGGCGGCGGAATTCGCGTGGCGCGTTCGGTCCGCTGCGCACGGCGCCGAATTTCACGTAGCATTTTCCGCTGCCGGCTTCCGTACCGCGACCTGCGTGGCAAACAGCGAGTCCGGCAAGCTGGTCGCCAGTCCAGGTCAGCACCGTGTCTCCGAGATTTTGCTCGTCGACGGCACGAATCTCCCGCTCGAGGTCCAGCCCATCGTAAATCGAGGACGTAAGTTCGCGGGAAGCCTGCAGGGACGATTGTTTTTCTGTGGCTGAAAGTTCGCTGAAGCCGGTCCATTGCGCGGATTTCTGTTTCTCTCCAACCGGAATTTCCATGAGCGCCGTAAGAAAGCGCGGCCAGAATCCAAATTTCTGGTAGAGGCCGATGTGTTTTGCGCTACTAGGGAATGTAAACAGGCCTGCATGCCGCACTCCCCAGCGGTCAAACAAATCCATCGTGGGCGCGAGCAGAAGTTGCGCGATGCCGCGGTCCCACAGGTCGGGACGAATCGTCAGCGGACCAAAAAAACCGACGCTTCCCCATCGTGTGACGAAATTCGTGCCTACGAGTTCTCCTCCCAGCTCCGCGGCAAAAGCGGCGGACGGATCGGCGAGCCAGCGCGTCCGCGCGTAGTCGGCGTCTCCCATAAATTTCAACGGGTCAGGCATGCCGAGAAATGTGCCGAAGGCGAGACGCATGATGCGGTCCGCGGCAGGCAAGTCCTGCTCACGCAGAGGGCGTATGGTGACGCCTGCCTGTTTTGATTTCAACTTTGATGGACTGGAACCCATGGCACCATCCCTTCCAATAAAATTAATTAGACGGTTTGCGTCGCAAACTGGGAGCGTCAGGCTCGCGCGGCTTCTCATCCTCCACCGGGGCAGGAACAGCGGAGGCGGGCGGCTGGATCAGCCATCGGAAGCCCCTGTCAAAATCGATCAGCGCCATCGTTAATTTTGTTTCTGGGGGAGTCACGGCCGGAAGCGCCGCGCGGAGAAATTCGGCATCGCTCGCGGCCACGGATTTTTGAGTTTCTCCGCCGGCAACAAACGCCACCGACTTTGTCAGAATTTCATTCGCCGTGCGTATTCGCGCCAGGCGCGGATCATTCTGCCGCAGCAGGTCGAGCAGTTCCGGTTCAGCCGTGGCGCGATTCGCAGGCGGATAGCGAACTTCAACGAGTGTGCGCGGCTGGCCCTTCTCCGGTGGATAAAGCTGGTTGTAACTCGGGCGCAGGACGCGCGTTCTCCAGTAATCGTTTGCAAGCGCATCCTGGCGAATGTGGTAGTCGATGGCCCAGGCTTCCGGGCCGTAGTCGGGCACGTAATCAACCAGCACGAGACGGATGAGAGGTTCATCCTCGCCAATATTAATTTTCTGATGCAACTGTCCGGCAACCTCGCGGACACGTTCGAGAAGTGCGACGCCGAGCGATTCGATGTCGGTCGCGCCATTGCTATAGTTAGGGCGGCCGGAAGTATTCAGCGCTCCGGCGGCGATGCGCTCGAGTTCGCTATCGAGCCGAATGGGCTTATCACTCGATTCGGGCTGAATCCATTCGACCGCGCCGAGCAAAACTCCTGCGCGAAGAGCGGAGAGCGCCACGACGACAGGTTGGTGCGAGCCGCGCTCGCCGTGCGTATCGGCCGTCGCCACGATAATTCCATCCTTGGCGGCGCAAACAATGACGCGCCCTTCCGCCAGATTTACGGCAACTTCCTGAGCCGCATTTGCCTGCGCATGTGCGGCAGGAGGAAGAAACCACGGATGCACACAGATACACACGGATAAAATGCGGAGAAATGAAGAAAAGAGTCGGTTGTGTTTTCTGCTTGTCATCATTGCCGTCTTGGAAATAAACAGAGCTTTTCTTTTTTCACCCCTTGTCATTCCCAGTCTTTTTTCAAGACGCGTGGAACATGTCGTGCAACGCAAGATGCCGAAACATGATGAAAACGGAGTAATGAGTATATTCGTCATGCCTGGCTGTGCGCTGCCAGTCGTCCGCGGACAATGTGTTCAGCCTTTCGACGAGTCGCCGGCGATCTTTTGCGAAGCGTTCCATCGACTCGCCCAAATCCACCTGTAGCAAAGCGCCTTCTTCTTCATTGGCACTGGGAAAATAGGAGGTAATGTGCGGCTTCGGATCCGTTAGCATCAAATCCAAACGTGCGGACAAGACCGGCTGAATCATGGCCAAGTGGCAGGCGTGTTCATGAGCGGACCATTTGCCGGGTTTCGGACGCCGCTTCAGTACCGCTTGTGGAACCTCCCGAATGAGCGGATCGATGAGCGCTGGGGCGCGCTCCAGGGCTGCGACGATCGCTGCTGCGTTATTCAATGAGACCTCCCGCACCAACGCTACACGAAATGATAGTGTGCCCGCCTCTCCGATTCAACTCGCGCATCGAACTTGCGGTGTTTCAAAGGGGGCGAGACCCATTTGCGCTTGCGGTTTGCGCCTCTCCGCTATTTCTGTAGAATAGATGCTCATAATCATATTGGCGGTTTTCAACAGGTGTGGGCTCTGCTTGTTTACCCTGAATCTAGAAGGGGCGCCCGCCTGAGAACGGGCGTGGGCTCTACTTGGAGCCCACCTGAGAATTGACTCCGCAGCCGAACTTTTGCAGGGCTGCGTGGGAGAAAGGCGACGAACATTCGACACAATGGCAAGAAGCTAGAGGATATTCTGGACGCGCACGCGAAATATCATAAAGGGGAGCCGGGCGGCGAGCGCGCCGATTTGTCGGGCGCCGATTTGTCCCGCATGGATTTCAAGAAGCGCGATTTGACAGGCGCTCTTTTTGTGGGATGCCGCTTGAGAGGCGCCGACTTCCGGGGAGCCAAGCTCAGCTTCGCCGACTTGAGCAAAGCGGACCTGCGCAAGGCGGACCTGCGGAATTGCCATTTTACGGAAACCAAACTCGAAGGCGCGGATCTGAGCGAGGCGGATTTGAGCGGCACGGAATTGTTTCGCGGAGATCTACGGTCGGCGAAATTGCACAAAACAATTCTGCGCGGCACCGTTCTCCGGCAAGCCAATCTTCGCGGCGCTGATTTTTCCGGCTCGGATCTGGCGCTGGCCAGCTTCCGCGAAATCGATTTAACAGATGTTAAACTGGATGGCGTGGACCTGAGCAACGCTGTCGTTCGCGATAATAAAAATAGCCAAACAAAGTAAGGGCGGCAGCACCAACAAACGCCGTCATTCCGAGCGGAGCGAGGAATCTCTCTGTGTGTAGCGTCAAGCGAAAGAGAGATTCCTCGGTTCGCTCGGAATGACGATCAAAAATTATTCCGCCAACGCAAAAGCGACCCACAAAGCCCGCTCATATCCAGTATTTATTTCCGGCGGAATGCGCGGGCTCTTCGTGGCGCTGATTATTTTCCGGCGGCGGAGACGATGTGTTCGTCTCCTTCGGCGCGAGTTGCGCTACGGCGGCGGGCGTCAATTCCGAGGCGCTTGATTTTCTGATTCAGAGTGGAAAGCGGAATCTGAAATTGTTCCGCTGCATCGGTTTGATTCCATCCTGTGCGTTCAAGCATGTCGCAGATGATACGGCGCTCGACTCCATCCATAATTTGAAACAGCGACGGAGTCGAACTGTCGGCGCCGGTGCGCGCTCCAGGTTCGCCGGGCAGAGGCGCAACGAAGTCGGAAAGTTGCAAGCGAACGCCGCCAAGAACTTCCTTTGTGCGGACACTTTCCGGCAGGAGATCGACGTCCATCAATTCCTGCGAGGAAAGAACCACGGCGCGCTCGACGACATTTTCGAGCTCGCGCACATTTCCCGGCCAGTCGTAATCCACCAGCAGCTTGAGCGCAGCCGGCGTAAAGCGCGTTAGCGCCCGGCCATTTTCCTCGCAGAATTTTTTAAGAAAATGGTCTAGCAGGCGGGGAACATCTTCCCTGCGCTCGCGAAGCGGCGGCAATGGAATCGCGATCACATTCAAACGGTGATACAGATCCTCGCGGAAACGCCCTTCGCGCACCAGCGTTAGCAACTGCACGTTGCAGGCGGCGATGATGCGGACATCCACTTTGATCGTTTCCGTGCCGCCCAGCCGCATGAATTCGCGTTCCTGAATCACACGCAGAAGTTTTGCCTGCGTCTCGGGACCAATCGTGGAAATTTCGTCAAAGAAAATCGTGCCCTGATCGGCGACTTCAAAAAGTCCCTTTTTCGATGCCACCGCGCTGGTAAACGCGCCCTTGACGTGCCCAAACAACTGCGACTCGAGAAGGTCCACGGGAATTGAGCCCGTATTGATCGGCACAAACGCTTTGTCGGCGCGCGTGGACGCGGAATGAATCGCCTTGGCGATGAGTTCCTTGCCTGTGCCGCTCTCTCCGTGGATCAACACAGTCGAACGCGAGGGCGCCACCTGGCTGACGAGATCGAGTACGGCAAGCATCTTTTCGCTCTTGCCGATAATGTTGGGAAAGTTGTAGCGCTGCTTCAGAGCGCGCTTGAGCTGAACATTTTCTTCGCGTAGACGGCGGCCTTCGACAGCCTGCGCGACCTGGATGAGCAATTCGTCGTTGGACCACGGCTTGGTGATGTAATCCTGCGCTCCGCTCTTGAACGCGGCCCGAGCCATGTCAATGGAACCGTACGCCGTGATCAGAACAATGGCGAGGTGCGGATCGCGCCGGCGAATTTCACGCAGCAAGTCGAGTCCATTGCGATCGGGGAGGCTGACGTCAAGCAGAAGCAAATCGAACGGTTTCTCCTCGAGAAGAGCAAGTCCTGCTTCGCCGGTTTCCGCGCTGCAAGTGGAGTAACCCTCGGTCGTGAGCAGCAGCTCCAATCCTTCGCGAATTTCCGATTCGTCGTCGACGACGAGGATGGAGCCCTTAGACATGAACCGCTTTCCGCGCGGCAGGGAATTCCAGCCGGAAGGACGTGCCTTTATCCGGAATGGAGCGAACGTCAACCTTTCCGGAATGTTCCTTAATGATGCCGTAGCTCACCGAAAGTCCCAGGCCTGTGCCGCGGCCGGACGATTTGGTGGTGAAGAAAGGATCGAAGATGCGATGCAGATTTTCCCGGGGGATTCCGGAACCTGTGTCGGTAATTTCAATTTCGACTGTGCCGTTATTCGAGGCAGTGCGAACCTCCACCATGCCCCCGGTAGGCATGGCGTCACGCGCATTCATAAAAAGATTCAGGAAGACTTGCTGCAATTTATTGTTGGAACCCAGCACCGGCGGCAATTCCTGCTGCAGATTTCGCGTCACGCGCACGTGAGCGGTCTTGAGAGGATGCGCGATAAGCGAAAGAGTTTCTTCCACCACGGAATTCAAATTCACTTCCGTAAACTCGAGCGCGCCGGTACGCGAAAAATTCAGCAAATTGTTGACGATCTCGCTCGCGCGGAATGTTTGCTTGACGACTTTTTCGATCAACTGATGCCGCGGGTCGCCGCTCGGCAGCTGTTTCGCCAGCATCTGGACGTAGTTGGAAATGACCGCGAGGGGCGTATTCACCTCATGAGCGACGCCCGCTGCGAGCAAACCGAGCGATGTGAGTTTCTCGGTCTGGACCAGTTGCTCCTCAAGACGGATGCGTTGGGTAATATCGTCCATCAGGATCAGGCGGCCAATCCGGTCACCGGATTTTCCAACCAGCGGCGCAATCGACACGTTCACAACCAGGTTCCGTCCGCCACGATTCCGCATCGGAACTTTGTACAGGCTGGAGACCCGCTCATCGCTTGACCGCGCCGAAATTTCCGCCATCAGGTCGAGCGGAAGCACTTCGTCCAGCTTCCGGCCAACGGCTTCGTGGCGCGGCACGCCGATCAGTCGCTCGATCTGGGTATTCCAGGACTCAATCGCGCCGTCGAGATCGACGGCCAGCACGCCTACGTTGAGCGATTCGACGATGTTTTCCGAGAAATCTTTCAACCGCTCGATTTGCGCCGCTTTTTGCTCGAGCGAAGTGTAAAGCTGGGCGTTGTCGAGCGCGAAAGCCAGATATCCGGCGATGGTCAACAAAAGTTCGACGTCTTCGGTGGAAAGAAAATCGCCGTCCACGGTTTTTCCCAGTCCGAGCACAGCGACCGCATGATCGCGAATCTGGCAGGGAATAAAATAATTCAGGTCGAGTTGTTCGAGCGTCTGGCGGACCGATGGACTGGATTCGCGCACCGAGCGAGCCGACTCGTTGAACAAAACGCCGCGCGTGAAGGGATGTTTCTCGGCATCGAGGAAACTCAGGTCGAGCGGCCCTGCGTATCGTACCCCAATGGATCGCGCCAGGCGATAGCTGCCCGGATGCGTTTCGTCCTCAAGAAAAATTGCCAGGCGATCCACCAGCAGCGCTTGCGAAATGCGGTCCATCACGGATGCGAGCATGGGATCGAGACGCACTTCGGATGTGAGTGTGCGGCCGAATTCAATCAGCGTGCGGCGGTAGTCGAGACGGTCGCGGTAAAAAAACCGATCCAGCCGCGCTTGAACCCAGTCCCGGAACGGCTGGAACAAGAAAGCGGCCACGACGATGGCGATGACTCCGCCCATCATTCCGGAAGGCCAGGCCGTATGGAACAGCGCGCCGATCAGCGCAACGAACGCAATGTATACGGCGACTACGCCGCCGCTCGCCACGGTATACGCGAGGCCTCGCTTGAAAATGATGTCCACGTCCATCAAACGATAGCGAATGATGGCGTAGCCGAAACAAAGCGGAATAAGCGCCAGCGATACGGCGGAGAAATTCATCCAGGGACGCGGCACGACGTGCAACGAATAGGGCACGATGTACAGGAACAAGAATGGAAGAATTCCCGCAAGAGCGCCGCCAGTAACCCACTTCAGTTGCTGGCGAAGTATTCCGGAAGATGCGCGGCGGTAACTGACCACGAACGCGACGGCGGCGAGCACGAAGTAGAATCCAAGATAGGCCAGATCGAGCCCGTCAAGAAGCCTACGTGCCTCCAGCGAAGGCATGAAACCCAATTCCTGCAGCCCGACGAGCACGCGCACCAGAAGCAGCACTCCCGGCAACGCATAGATCGTCGCGACCCGCGCGCCATGCCAACGGCCCGCAGGCCGGCGTTCGGGGAACACCAGCGCAAAATGTAAAAGCAGTGCAGGCTGCAGCAATCTGGCGACGGTGCCTGCCCAATAGATCTCCCAGTCGAAAGTGCTCAGCTTGCCTGTGTACTGGAAGGAGTAAAGGACGAACGAAACCAGGCAAAAAATATAGAAATGAACGGCGCGAGTGGCGTTCCAGCGCCGCGCGAAGATGAACAAACCGATGAAGAGGTACAAAAGTCCGACAACGCGAAGATAGTTTTCAATCGAAGATGGTTTTTCGGCCGGCTGAGTTACCAGTTGAGTCTCGAAGTCGCGGCCGCTCCGCTCAATCTTGTAATGCACCTCGGACCACAGCCCGGCTCGCCACAGGCGCTTGGTAACATCTATCGCATTGTGAATTTCCGCGCCGTTGATTGCCAGAACGTAGTCGCCCGTTCGGATTCCAGAATTGGCGGCGGGAGAATCCGGCGTGATGTGCCAGGCGAGTACCCCGCTTGGAGTGTCCCACCAGGATACGCCGTCGTCCGGGGAGCTGAAGTTGCTGCGTTGCTGAAAATTGATAATTCCGAAGATAATCGCGGTTAGGGTGGCCAAGGCAAGAACCGCTGCGCCTAACCGAACCTTCAAACTGTCATTGACTGGCGCGCTCACAAGGTCCCCGCGTACACTCCGACCTACCCTTCTCTGATCATACGCTAAAGCAAATCCACTTCCAAAATATATAAGTTTTTGCCACCCATAAACCGTTGAAACAAAGGCTGGTTCTCTCGGAAGGGGTGCGGGGACGCTACACTCTTCCAATTACGGAAGACATGATCCTGATTTCAGTATTCTCTCCCCAGCGCTAAAACTGAAAACTGACCCCACCCCGAAATGATCGCAAAACAGGTACCAACACGATTCGAGAATCCTGGCCATTCACTGGCATATAACCCTGCGCCAGCAGGTTGCCGAAGTCGGCCAGGACTTCCCATCGGCCTGCCGGTCCAAAGCTCGGAAGTGGCTGCCGGAGCGAAACATGCAAGTTCGGATCGACCCGGTAAGCGGCCTCGCCGAACGCATCCAAGCGGGAAAGCGTCGCTCCGGATATCCACATGTAACTCGCGGCAAATTGGGTGCCCGTAAGCGGCAGTTTTCCGGAGACTCGCGCGCCCGCGCTATGGTGTTTGCGCGTCGTGAAACTATCGCGAAGATCGGCGGCCGTGGTGCTCAAATTTCCTTGCGGGGAGAGCGCACCGGCCCAGGTATAGAGCGCTGCAAGCTCCAGGTTCGATGAAAGCTTCTGGCTGTACGCCGCGCGGGCTCCCCAGGAATTTAATGAGCCGCCGTCATAAAGAAAGGTGTTCGAAAAAGTGTCCTGCAGGAAATCGGGGCTCGATGCGGGCCCAGACCCAAAAATCGCCTGGTGCCGCGCGGCATCGTGAAATGCGGCTGTTTCAATAGTCGCGCGCTCGCTCAATTTGTGTTTTATAGCTGCCTCTTCATGCCAGCGCCCTTCGAAGACAGGTTGGCCGTCTCGAAAGAGCACCATCGGGAGGCTATCCAGGTCCGCAATGGCGGACTGCAGCGCGTCAATATGGGCCGGGCGAACGGCCGCCGTGCTGGAGGCCACCAGGAAAGAAGCGGTCCACCCTGGGGCAAGATCTGCATCCAGTTGGGCGTGCGGGCGCAGAGACGAATTACTGGACGTTATGCCTACATGCAGGAATTCGGCGCCGGCGCGGAGCGTGAGCCGGTCGCCCAACGCAATCTGTTCGGAGTGATCGAGACGCATCTCCTGAAACGATAAGTCATGAATGCCCACCGTCGCCTGGCGCATGACGAATGTAGTCTCTGGACCCTGTCCCCGCACTCCGGAGGGCAGCCAAACGGTCGCAAAGGCGCCGGAAGCGCCACGCTCATAGCTCATTTGGCCCGCAAGCAGAAGACGGCCAATCGTGCCGAGTCCCTGGTCGTAGGAAACTGCGGTGGCGGGAGAATCGGAGAAATTCGACGGAGATCCCGGTTGCAGCGCGCCATTGGTTACTTGCACCAGCCCGCGCGCTCGTTGGACTCGCGGAGCATCCTTCACAGGAACGGTATTTGCAGCGGATACGTCGCCTTCACGCCATTGCAAAATGGTTCGCGTCGCTGCGGACGAGCGGAGCACCCACTTCCAGTCGTCGGGTTCCGCGGGCGCATCTGTTTGCCGCCGCAGGGTGTCGAGTGAGGAAAACAGCGAATCGACCTGTACGCGCAACAACGTCGTGAGGTTGGCAACTACGCTGACATGCTGCTCCATGGCGGGCAGAAATCCAGGCAATGATACGCGAAGTGAGTATTTTCCAGGTTTCAGGCGGTCGGTGAAAAAAGCGCCGTGTTGGTTGGATAGCAACTGCGAGACGGGCCGGCCCCCTGCGTCTTCCGAAAGGAGCCACACCGTGGCGCCCATCTGGGGAGTTCCCGAAGGATCCAGAACGATGCCGGATATAGTGCCAAAACCTGGCTTGGCTGCTATCGAGGAAGCCATAGCCAGAACGATGACCACGACCCAAACCAGGGTCTTGCCAGCCAGCTTCATGGGGACTGGTTACCTCCCAGTGGTGGTGTCCGCCGCGGCCTTAGCCATTACGGCCGGGGGCGTTACGGTAAAATCCGCCGAACGGGAAACCGTCTGCTTGGTCAATTGATCAGTCGCTTGGATTTCGAGTTTGTACTTGCCCGGCGGCAATGCTTTGGGCCCGATTACGTGCTCGTAGGTTACCTGCTCGCCGTTTTGCTTCAAATCTTCACCCGTCTTGACATCATGGGAAATGGTCTGCTGCCCCTGACTCACTTTGACGTCCAAAGACAGGTCGTTCTTGTGCGTTTTATCATCGACCTTAAGATTATATAATTGCAGATAGATGCCCATGGGCTGGTCGCTATGGAATTCCCCATCGAGCTTGGGGCGCACTTTCGTCGAGCCCAGCACGAATTGTCCGACGCCTACATCTTTGGAGGAAACCGGTTCGATCTGGTCGGCCAGGATCAGCGAACTGGCATCGAACTTTTCGTCCGGCATGAAGAGACCGCCAGACGCGTATTCAGCACACCCACGTTCCCGCTGTTGACATCCTTGATGACTATATCGATCTTATATAAGCCCGGACGCAGCGGCACGGCCTTCTGGTAAATCGAAAATCCCTTGAGAGATGGCTCAAGCAGTGAATCGGGGAAATCGCGCTGAATAACGTCCTCAAATGTCTGGACGATGCGGCCGGTCATGGTGCTGATTCGCGCGAAAAGGTTCATGGATGCCGAATGGACGCCGTCACGATTGCGGAAGGTCATTTGATTATTTCGGATCTGAACCGTGATGGGCACGAGGATCGTGTCGCTCGTGATTCGCATGAAGTCGGTGCGATAGTCGAAGTTGATCTGATTGCGGACGATTCGCGAACTGACCACTTCCTCGAGGTCCTTGAACTTCACGGGCGGCGCCTGTTGCACCTTTGCAAATTGCTCGAGCCGCGTGAATTCGTTGTCGCTTTCCAGTCCGCCGCCGCTCATCGACCTTGGCGCGGTCGAACCGTCGGTGCGGGTGAAGCGTTGGGTCTTCGAGGACATGCCCATCTGTTCCATCATGCTCAACCCGGCCCCGGGGATCTTTGCCAAGGCGTCTTTTTCGCCCGGATCCATGGTCATGTGATATTCGCTGGTGCCGGAGGGGTCCACAAATTCGATGATGATGTTGCTTCCGATCCCTTCCATGTAGCGATAGCGCCACTGTTCGAACGCGTATGTTTCGGTCTGCCCGCCGCCTTCGTTATCGGGACGGTTGTAATTGCCGCCGGTCGGGTGGGATTCGATCTCATCGGGCTTGCCCCAGATGATGTAGATACGCCCGCGATCGGTGCGCCAGCCGGGAATCCCGGAGGCGAAACGCTCGTTGGCGTAGGCATTCTTGTAGGGGGTATCGAGTTCTTTCTGAAGCTTTTTCAGGTTCTTGGCTTTGTCGGGACCTTTATCTTTTTTCTTTCTGGTGTCCTGCTGCTGGTCGGCGGGGGCTGCTTGATTATTTTTTTCCTGAGCACACAGCCCAAACGGCAGGAGCAAAGCTCCGCTAAGCAAAAAGTGCAATGGAAGACGGCCCAAGCGGTTCATATGCATACCTCGCCCCTGATTCGGAAGCTTGATTCTATCTCCGTAAGAATGCACGCGTCAATCAATGAATACTTGCTTTCCATGCCGTTGTTCCAGCGTACGGAGGACCCCCTGCACACCGATGGATAGTAAGAACTACCCTGCCCCCGCCGGGTTGCCTGCAAAGGCGTCACTGAACTAACGGCCGAAGTTCGGAGCCAACAGCCATTCCGCAATGCGCCGAACCATCGTCACATCCGGTAGCCTGAATTCCATCCACTCGTCATGGCTGAACGTGATGAGCATGCTTCCCCGAGCATCAAAGATTTGGACATCCCACACGAAGTAAAGGCTCATCGCTAGAATGCTCGTGAAGCTCGCTTCTTCTCCGGACGAAAACAAGTGAATTTGAGCTTCCTTAAGCTGGCGTTTTTCACCCAGGGAACGGCGATATCCATCAAAAAGGTCAAAATGTTCTGATGATGGCCAAATCATCCAGCCACTGACATACAAGAAGAGATCCGAATCTGGCAACAACAGTCTCGCCAGTTCCCTTGCGACGGATGTCTTTGCACCCGAGTCTGGAGGGATTGCATATGGCCCGGCGTTGACAGGGAGTCGCTTGCGTATCGAGTCAACGAATAAACCTGGTGACTTGCCTCCAAGGAGCGTTTCGGTCTCGTCAATTGAAAGGATTTTCACAATCAGCCTTAAAATGCCGCTGCCATTGCCGCAGCGAGTGTTATTTCTGGAAAATTGATTTCGGGACCAGCGCGTGGATCCCTTTGACGCCGTCGACGGCCTGGGTTACGACCAGGTCCATCGTGGCGCTCATTAGCATGTAGGCATCCTCGCGCGAAAGACCTTTCGTTTCGACAATGA
>WNFR01011977.1_pt1 | contig 17776 bp, 15 predicted proteins | sample 5400221 | NCBI WGS metagenome assembly WNFR01 (sample SAMN13153357, study PRJNA577476) | soil metagenome | isolation source: 40 cm soil under Madrone tree | place: USA:California | collected 2016-06-14
GGTTCTGCCGCGCAGTCGACATGTTAGAATCTTTTTCAGCTTCGATCTACCGGGTCACTCTGATGCGTTCATGAACCGAACAACAACTCCTCCTATCAGCGTTGTGATGCCTGTACATAACGCGCTTCCGTTTCTCAATGAAAGTATCAAGAGTATTCTTAACCAAACTCTGTCAGACTTCGAGTTTGTGATACTGGATGATGGGTCGACGGATGGATCTACTGAGGCCCTGCATGAGTGGGCACGGAAAGATACCCGCATCCGTCTTTACCAAAACTCAACGTGCCTCGGCCTCTCCGGCAGTTCCAACTTCATCGTTACCAAAAGCCGTGCTCCTTTCGTAGCGCGCATGGATGCAGACGACATCTCGCATCCAGACAGGTTGAAACGACAGTGGGAAACCATTCAAGGCCAAACGCAAGTGGTAGCCGTCGGGACTCTGTGTGATGGAATCGACGCGGAGGGTCGTACCGTTCGTCCGCGCGATCGTTGGCGTATTGTGCGGCGCTCGAAATACGTTCCCTTTCCCCACGGTTCCGCCATGTTTCGGAGAGAAACATTTGATGCAGTGGGAGGATACAAGGAATGGTTTATGAGCGGAGAGGACCAGGATCTGTTTTTCAGGATGACGAGGAAGGGACAAGTGGTCACGCTTCCAGACGTTTTGTATCGCTATCGTTATCATTTGAACAATTCAACTGTTCTTCAAGGCGTTAACAGCGTGGCGGGAAAGTATCCAGATAACGGACACGATTTAATGGCGTTTTACGTCGTCGGAGCGATGCGACTGTGGGCAGGTTATCCGCCAATGATTTTGAAGCCGATGCTCGCGAAGCCGTCTTTGAAATGGAACTACCAAACGTTACTAGCCTTATGTTCGGCCGTTTGGGGCAGTGCAAACCCCGCTACTTTGAGATTCTTCCTGCGTACACTGATACGCTCCCGCGATCTTTTGGCCAGCTTGCGAGTAAAAGAGGGTAGAGCTTACGAATGGCGATTACAGTAGCGGTCGCGGGAGTCGGCGCGCGCGGTTCTGAATGGGTGCGAGAGATCAAGGCCGCACCAGCTTTCGAATTAGTCGCCTGTATTGATATAGACAGCCGTGCGCTTGAACGCGCTTCGCAAAGTTGTGAAGTGCCACCAGGGCAGTGTTTCCTCGATCTTCACAAAGCAATTAGCGAGAGCGGCTGTCAGGCAGTCGTAGTCGCCACGCCCGCCGATTGTCATGCCAAGGATTGCGACACTGCACTGTCCCACAATTTGGCGGTGCTGGTGGAAAAGCCCTTCACTGCCAGTCTTGCAGAAGCCAACCATCTCGTCTTGCTTGCGGAAAGTAAAGCTGCACCACTACTCGTCGCGCAAAACTATCGTTATCTTCGTTCCTTTCGCACGGTCCGGCGAGTCATTCAGGAGGGGACATTGGGGCGGATCGGCATGGTGGTTTGCCACTACTACCGCGTCCCCCACAAGATGTCAGCTTCGCTTGCGGGCTCCAGGCAAAGCGTGCTGTGGGGAATGGGAGTCCATCATCTCGACGCGCTTCGCTACATCCTCGGAACAGAAGTCGATGGAGTTATTGCTGACAGTTTCAGTCTGCCATGGACGCAGCTCCCGGAAGGAGCTTCAACACGCGCGATGATTTCATTTTCGAGCGGCGCTCGCGCTTCTTATTCGGCGACTTATGAATCGAGTGGCCACGAATTTTTTGAAGACGGGCAGGAATTCTACGCACGCTTCGTAGGAGAACTCGGAACTTTGCACGTATTTCAGCGCTGGTTGATGCTTTGTGCGAAAGGAAAACTTCCGCGCGTGATTCGGCGTGGGCCAAGGGAAGTAACAGAAGAACGGATTCTTCTCGAGCAGTTGGAACAAGCTGTGTCGGGACATGCGGAAGCAACCTCGAGCGGGCGAGACAATCTGCAAACAATGGCGATCCTTGAAGCATGTGTTCGCTCCGCGGCGGAGCGGCGCTGGATCAATCCACAGGAGTTGCTGAATGAGTTCAAATAGGCCTGCTCGAGTTTTGGCAATTGGCATTGATGCAGCGGAGCCCACCCTAGTGCACGAGCTGATTGAAGCAGGACAGCTGCCGGTGTTGCAAGCATTGTTGAGCAGCGGCAGATGGCTTCGGGTGAGGTCGCCGGCCCACATTGGGAGCGGTTCCGTTTGGCCAACGTTTATTACGGGTGAGGAACCGGCATCCCACGGGGTTTATGGAGAGTGGTGCTGGCGCCCCGAGGCCATGAATCTTGAGCGTTACGGCGGTAGTGGTCTGAAACCATTCTGGCAGAAGTTGGCACAGAATGGAGTGAAAGTAGGAATACTCGATATTCCCTTCGCCCCGCTCGTCGGCCTAAAGGAAGGATTTGAAGTGAGCGAATGGGGACCTCACGACTCGCTCAAAGGCGAGCTCGAATTCTCTCCAACAGAGATTGCCGGGATCATGACGAACCAGGCAGCACCGCATCCCCTGGGTTCAGATCGGCTGGACGCCGATGGGCCAGACGACTATGAACGCCTTCAGAAACTGAGTGCTGGTTGTCTGGAAGGCGTCAAACGAAGAGGTTCGTTGGCGAAAAAGCTAATCGACTTTGCACGACCGCGCCTGGCATTGATTAACTTTCCTGAGATCCATCACAGCGGCCATTACCTCTGGCACAAAGCCGTCCCTCATCATGAGCTCTACGACTCTCCAGCCTTCAGGAAAGCTCCGACAATCAAACCCGCACTGAAAGAAATCTACCGAGAAGTGGATCGGCAGATTGGGACGCTCATCACCACTGCCGAAGCCGACACAGTGATGGTGTTCTCGCTGCACGGGATGCAGGCAACTCATGGAATTCCCTCATTCCTCGGACCGCTTTTGCGCTTGGCGAATATGATTCTACCTGTGAGGAACTGAGGCATCTGCTACGATCGTTGGTGACAACAGATGGGCGCACACTGGTCCATGATGTGCTACGGACTGCAACGGCGGCGGTCGACGCTCAGTCGCTTTCTCTCCCGGATCTCATCGTACACTGGGAAAATGCCGCCTTTGAATTCCCGCTCAGGATTAAAAGGAGCCGCGTAAACACACTGCCGATGGGCACGAAGTTTACTGGCCAACACAGTCTCGACGGTTTTTGCATTATGCATGGCATCGAAGAATTTCAGGGGGCTGATTGCGTGCAGGTAAGCGAATTGGGACAGGCGATTATCAGGATGCTTTAGTTCGCAGCTGACTCTGCTGGACCAGGAACGACAAGCTAAAGCATATCGGACATTTCACTTGGGCTCCGCATTCCTTTTGCTACTCTCAAAAATGCCCGCGCCGCGTGCGAGAGAGTCGCTCCCTTCCGATAAATTAACTGCAGGCGTCGTTCGAAACGCATCTCGCGAACAGTCAGGGCCACAATCTGCTTGTGCGCAATTTCGACCTGGGCCGTCAGACGCGGTACCAGCGCCACACCCATTTCCTGTTCCACCAATCTCTTGATCGCCTCGAGCGTGGGCATTTCCATCGAAATGTTTAGCGGCGTTTTGTACTTCTCAAACGTTCGTACGACCCGTTCGCGATAGGGCGAAGCGACATTGTGAGCGATAAAGGATTCCGCCCCCAACTCCCGCACAGAAACTGTCTGCTTGGCGGCCAGCGGATGGCTGGGAGCAACAATCAGAGCCAACTCGTCCCTGACGACGGGAATAGAAGCTATGGCCTCATCGGCCGGTTTAAAAGAGACGACGCCAATCTCCACACCCCGTCCCAAGACCTCCGAGGCTATCCTGCTGGCCAAACTCCGCTTCACTTCCACCTTTAGCTGTGGATGACGTGCGCGAAAAACACTGAGGACCGGCAGCAGATACATCACTGTGTACTCATTCGCGCTCAGTGACAGCTTGCCATGGTGGAGGTCCTTCAACTCCTTGATCGCACGATGCGCCCCCTGCCGCAGATTCAAAATCTGTTCAGCAAAGTCAAAGAGCACATGCCCTGCGGCCGTCAGCGTGCCGTCCTTTGAGGAACGATCAAACAACGGCTCTCCCAGCTCTACCTCCAGCCTGCGAATGGCTTGGCTCACCGCCGGCTGCGTCCGATGTAGCGCCTGCGCAGCCCGCGAAAAACTCTGCTCATTCGCGACCGCCAGCAATACTTCCAGCTGATTGACGTCCATCCAAGCCCTCAGACTCCTGTTATCCCCTGAGAACGCGTCCTTATGTTATCACAAATGGTTATCTTTCCATAAAGATTATAACTTTGACTTCGGAGGGGCGCTCCGGTAGCATTACTTCTTGTCTGCAGGAGGGAAACCCATGTCACAACAACGAGTTCAAATCTTCGATACCACATTGCGCGACGGCGAGCAGTCGCCGGGCTGCTCGATGGACCTCAACGAAAAGGTCCGCATGGCCCACAAGCTCGAGGAGTTAGGTGTGGACATCATCGAGGCGGGTTTTCCAATCGCTTCGGAAGGCGACTACACCGCTGTCGAGGCGGTGGCAACGCAATGCCGCAACGTCACAGTGGCAGCACTTTGCCGGACTTCAGAACAGGATGTCGCCCGCGCAGCCGAAGCCTTAGCGAGAGCTGCGCATTCGCGTATTCATACTTTCGTTGCCACGTCGGACATTCATCTCGAACACAAACTGCGAAAGACGCGGAGTGAAGTTATCGAGATGACCAGATCTGCCGTACGGATGGCGCGAAATTGTGCCGAACAGGTGGAATTCTCGGCAGAAGATGCTACGCGAAGCGACGTCGATTACCTTTGCGAGGTACTTTCCGTTGCTGTGGAAGAAGGAGCTTCGGTGCTCAATGTGCCCGACACCGTAGGCTACACGATGCCAATTGAATTCGCGCGGCTAGTGCGAACGGTCCACGAACGAGTGGTGAAAGATCGGAATGTCACGATCAGCGTGCACTGTCATAACGATCTTGGTCTCGCCGTCGCAAATAGTTTGGCTGCCATCGAAGCAGGAGCACGGCAGGTCGAGTGCACCATCAACGGCATCGGCGAGCGCGCCGGTAATGCTTCGCTCGAGGAGATCGTGATGGCTATGCATGTGCGAGCGGATCACTGGCCGTTTGTAACCGGCATCAATACCCGGGAACTCTATCCCACCAGTCAACTGCTCTCGGCTATTGTCGGGTTTGAAGTACAGCCGAACAAAGCAATAGTGGGCCGTAATGCTTTTGCCCATGAAGCTGGTATCCATCAGCATGGAGTCATCAACAATCCACTTTGCTACGAGATCATGACTCCGGATTCAGTTGGAGTCTCCGCCAACTCGCTGGTGCTCGGCAAACACTCCGGACGTCACGCCCTGGCCCTGCGTTATACCGAACTTGGATATCGCTTAACCTCGAGAGAACTTGATACTGTATATGTGGAGTTTACAGCTTTGGCTGATCGTAAGAAGCGTATCTACGATCAAGATCTAATTTCGTTGCTTGCTGCACCTGCCAAATCGCGTAACGAAAACGCCGTGGCTGCGGCCTAAGAACGAAATCTGACCAGTAAGATTGGAATGACAAGTATGAGAATTGCAGTACTGCCCGGTGATGGTATCGGTCCTGAGGTTACCGCCGAGGCCGTCAAAGTTTTGCAAACGATCGCCGATACTCAGGGAGGACAGCAGTTTGACTTCGAAGAACACCTGATCGGCGGCACGGCGATCAGGGAATCAGGATCGCCACTGCCGCCGGCAAGCCTGGACGCTTGTCTCGCCAGCGATGCGGTCCTGCTCGGCGCTGTTGGCTCGCCGGAATATGATCGGCTGCCGCCACATCAACGACCGGAAGCGGGGCTGTTGCTTTTGCGACGCGCGCTCGGTGGATATGCCAACCTGAGGCCGGCGATTGCGTACGATGCTATCTCCGCTTGTTCACCGCTACGCGTTGAAGTAAGCCGGGGCGCCGATATTCTTATTGTGCGCGAATTACTCGGGGGTCTTTACTTTGGTGAACCCCGCGGATTCTCAGGCGAGGGTGTTACGAGCGCCGTCAATACGATGCGGTATTCCGTCGACGAGATTGAACGAGTGGCCCACGTTGCGTTTGCAGCAGCGCGTAAGCGCCGCGGCAAAGTGACCTCCGTCGACAAAGCAAACGTGCTCGAGACCTCGCAGCTATGGAGGAAAACTGTCTCGCGTGTGGCTGAGGGCTATGCCGACGTTGAACTCGACCATCTCTACGTCGACGCGTGCGCGATGCATCTGATTACGAATCCCCGCCGCTTCGATGTAGTTTTAACCGAGAACTTATTTGGCGACATACTATCGGACGAAGCTGCCGTTATCACCGGGTCTCTTGGCATGCTCGCATCGGCGAGTGTAGGAGGCGAAGTAGAACTTTACGAACCCGTTCATGGTTCCGCGCCTGACATCGCCGGTCGTGGCATCGCCAACCCGTTCGGGGCGATCGCATCCGCAGCGATGCTCTTGCGGCATACCGCAAACATGGAGCAAGAAGCCAGCGACATCGAACAAGCTATTCAACTGGTTCTCGAAGCTGGCTATCGCACGCCGGATATCGCAGGCGAAACGAGGGGCCATATGGCAACCACTGCGGAAATAGGCGACTTAGTTTCGGAATCGCTCGCTGAAATAGTTGATATGAGGCACGCGTATCATGCGGTTTAACGCTTTGGGCCTTTGGTCTTTGAGATTGGCTTTCACATCGTGCATTACTAAAATCTAAAATCTAAAATCTAAAATCTAAAATCCAAAGACCAAAGACTTATTATCCTTCCTGCTATGCCGAAGACTTTGTTTGAAAACCTCTGGGACGCCCACGTTGTGAGAGAGGCTGCGGGCGAACCAACCCTCCTCTATATCGATCTCCATCTGATCCATGAGGTCACTTCGCCGCAAGCTTTCGATGGTGTGCGCCAGGCGGGACGAAAAGTGCGGCGACCGGATCTCACCGTCGCCACCGCGGATCATAATGTCCCAACCACCGATCGCCGTTTGCCCATTGCCGATTTGATTGCGGCAAAGCAAATCGAAACTCTCAGAAACAACTGTACTGAGTTTGGTATTGAGTTGTTCGACATCAATTCGCCCCAGCAGGGAATCGTGCACGTCATTGGCCCCGAGTTGGGTCTAACAAAACCGGGTATGACCATTGTGTGCGGCGATAGCCATACCAGCACACACGGTGCGTTTGGCGCTCTCGCGTTTGGCATTGGCACCAGCGAAGTCGAGCACGTACTTGCCACCCAATGCCTGCCGCAGAACAAACCTCGGACAATGCTGATTGAAGTGCACGGTCAGCTGCCCAGTGGAGTGACCGCAAAAGACCTTGCCCTGGGAATCATTGGCCAGATCGGCACCGACGGAGCGACCGGGCATGTAATTGAATACGCCGGGGCGGCCGTGCGCGCACTCTCAATGGAAGGGCGGATGACGCTCTGCAACATGAGTATCGAGGCCGGTGCGAAGGCGGGAATGATCGCTCCCGATGAAACTACTTTCGCTTATCTCAAAGGACGCAGGTTTGTTCCGTCTGGCACAGCCTGGAATGAGGCCTTGGCCCACTGGAGAACGTTGCCGAGTGATGAGGGCGCTGTGTTCGACCGCGTAATAGAGATCGATGCGTCGACACTCGAACCCTTTGTGACGTGGGGCACGAATCCCGGGATGGTCGTGCCGGTAACGAGTTGCGTGCCGGATCCGGCTGAGGCAAAGAGTGCGGGCGACCGCCATGCTGTTGAGCAAGCTTTGAAATATATGGCGCTCGAGCCGCGTACTAACATTCAGGACATCACCATCGACCGGGCCTTCATCGGATCTTGCACAAACGCTCGCATCGAAGACCTACGGGCTGCAGCGCGAGTTGTTAAGGGCTACAAAATCAAGGCATCAGTGAGCGCTTTGGTTGTGCCTGGATCACAGGACGTTAAGCGCGCGGCGGAAAAAGAAGGACTCGATCAGATCTTCAGTGAAGCAGGCTTTGAGTGGCGGGAGGCGGGTTGTTCGATGTGCCTGGGAATGAACCCTGACATTTTGCAGCCCGGCGAGCGTTGTGCTTCGACAAGCAATAGAAACTTCGAAGGACGACAAGGGCGCGGCGGTCGCACGCATTTGGTGAGCCCAATGATGGCTGCCGCGGCAGCCATCACGGGTCATTTCACTGATATTAGGAATTGGGAATTTAAGTAGAAGGGTCTTAGGTTTTTGGTCTTTGGCCTTTGCAGTTCCAGGCGTTTGTAAATTCTCCCGTAGATGAAATTCCAAAGAGCAAAGACCAAAGACCAAAGACCTAAAGCCCAACCAATGAACACCTTCCGCACACACACAGGCCTGGTCGCGCCGCTTGATCGCGCAAACGTCGACACAGATCAAATTATTCCCAAGCAGTTTCTCAAGCGTATCGAACGCACCGGCTTCGGAGAGTTTCTGTTCTACGACTGGCGCTATCTCCCGGGCGGCGGACAACTCAATCCGTCTTTTGTCCTCAACGAGCCTCGATATCAGGGCGCATCGATCCTCGTCGCGGCTAAGAATTTTGGCTGTGGCTCTTCAAGGGAACATGCGCCATGGGCACTCGCTGAATATGGCTTCCGCGTGATCATAGCCCCGTCGTTTGCAGATATCTTTGCCAATAATTGTTTTAAGAACGGCATGTTACCGATAACTCTACCCGAAGCACAAATGACAGAACTTATGAGTCGCGCGCAGCAAAATACCGGCTATGAGTTGACAGTCGATCTTGAACGACAGGTGGTGGAAGATTCTTCGGGATTGTCGGTCTACTTCGTCGTTGGAGATTTTCAACGCTACTGTCTGCTGGAAGGTTTGGACGACATCGCACTCACCTTGCGCCACGAAAACGAAATTAGCGCCTACGAATCCTCGCGTCCGTCATGGACATAACTAAGATATTTTACCAAGCCATGTCGCAAGTTTAGCTGCGTCTTTAACCTCGGGTCATTTACATCTTCTTCAATACATCGTCTTAACGTGGATAGTGGCACTCAACCGCAGAACAGGAAGCGGTAGCGACCTGGCCGTTTCGGTACCACTCAACTAAAGGTTGTCTATTGCGAAACGGCTTCATCAAATAATCCATAGCGACGGTTCTGACGGGGTACCTATCTCAACTACTTCTTAGCCAGCACATCCACCGGGCTTTAGAGATTGAATACGCTAATGGGTCGGCCAAGGTGCTGCTCGGCTACACAAAGTCAGAACCGGGAGCGGTAGCGACCGGGTTCAAACGAATGCACAATCGCTTCGTTTTTCCAATAAGGCCAGATTCTGTAATGACAGCATAGTCGAGCATCTCGGAAACAACCCAGTCGCTACCGCTCCCGGTTCTGACTTTGTGTTGGCCGCGCAGTACCTGGTCCTATCACTCCGTCGCGAACCGAAACACGGCCATCTGATTGTATTCCTCCCCGGGTTTCAGCACGGTAGTAGGAAAGTCTGAATGATTAGGTGAGTCAGGAAAGTGTTGCGTCTCCAGACAAAACCCTGCGTGCTTTTTGTAAACGATTCCGCCCTTTCCTTTAATACTACCGTCCAGAAAATTTCCCGAGTAAAACTGCAGTCCAGGTTGTGTGGTAAACACTTCCATGATGCGACCGCTTGCCGGCTCATAGACATGGGCAGCCAATCTCAAACCTGGTTTGCCATCTCTCAATACAAAATTATGGTCATATCCGTCAGCGAAGATAAGCTGGTCGTATCGTTCATTGATTCTTGCTCCGATAGGCATTTTCTCGGTGAAATCCATTGGACTATTACGTACATTTCTTAGTCCTCCAGTCGGTATCAAATCCGAGCCGATGGGAGTAAACCCTTCGGCATTGATCATGAGTTCGTGCGTCAAAGTACCTTTGCTGGCATTGCCGAGGTTGAAATAAGAATGGTTTGTCAGATTGACGATTGTCTCCTTGTCAGTCGTCGCGTGATATCGAATTTGCAGTTCGTTGTTGCTCGATAACGTATAGGTGACTGTTGCGGTGAGATTTCCCGGATATCCTTCCTCGCCATCCTTGCTCAGATAGGTCAATTGCAGGACCGATTCGCCGGTTGTCACCTTTGTCTGCACGTCCCAGATTACTTTGTCGAACCCGCGGACGCCGCCATGAAGGTGATTAGGTCCGTTGTTCCGCGCCAGTTGGTAAGTATTGCCGTTCAGCGAAAATGTTCCTCGAGCAATACGATTTGCGTGGCGTCCGATTAGTGCACCAAGAAAACGGGGATGCTCCAGATACTCGGCAAGGGTGTCGTATCCAAGTACTACGTCGCCGGTTTCTCCCTTTCGATCCGGAACTTGGATTGAAGTAATGGCACCACCATAATTGGTGATCTTTACTTCCATCCCTCGATCGTTCGTCAGGGTAAACAGATCGACGCGAGTGTCATCGGGCGTCGTACCAAATTGTTTACTGGTTATACCCACGGTTTCAGTTCACAGCAAAGATCTCTATTGGGAAAATGCTTTTCTCAGCGAAACCTCTGCGTACTCGGCGTCTCGGCGGTGGAATGCTGCCGAAGAATGAATTCACCGCAGAGACGCCGAGTACGCAAAGAAGGCGCAGAGTTCTTATCAAGAGCTTACCCTCAGCCGTCGGCTCGCTCCACTTTTCGGAACACTTCATTTGCTTCCTCTAATGTTTCTTTAGAACCAACGTCGTACCACAAACCAGGCACCTTCCATGTGAAGAACGGTAGGCGCTTGTACATCCACTGCACTAACCGGCCAGGTTGGTCCGGATTGTTACCCTCTTCGATGTATTGATGAATCAGTGGCAGCGTTGAGCGCGGATAGTAGTACAGCGCTATGCCAGTAAGTGTACTCTTTGGCTGAGTGGGCTTCTCTTCAAAAAAAGTGATACGACCGTCTTCATCAATCTCGATGGCGTTGTACTTCTTGATTTCGTCCAGATCGCCAACGTCATAAACGGCCAGCACGGGCGCATTCTTTCTGCGACAAAACTCTCCAAAACCCCCGAGGTCATGGCTGAAGAGATTGTCTCCGCCAACAACTATGATGTCGTCGTCGAGCTGGAATTCGCGCAAGACCAGATTCAAATCGCCGATAGCGCCAAGCTTGCTTGCATCATCGGTGCTGCCATCATTCACCACAGTAATGCTGAATTTAAGATGGGACGCATTATAGCTGTCGGCCCACGCCTGGAAATGGCCGGCAAACTTCTCGTTAGTAACTACGTGAGCGTGGTCGATCTCGGGAATAGTAGCAAGATTGTCGAGCACGTGCTCGATCATTGGCTTGCCGGCCACAGTAAGCAGCGGCTTTGGCTGGTCCAAAGTAAGCGGATATAGACGCGTCGCATAACCAGCGGCCAGAATTATCAGTTTCATTCCTTCACTCCCTCGGACATTACTTCTCCGGCGCCATCTGCAGGTTTACAGATGTAAATATCCGGCGCGAGTTTGGTGGCTTGTTCGTAGCCTTCAGCGACGAGCGACTGGAATTCCTCAACCTGCTCCGCCGCTACTAGATTAACAGTGCAACCACCAAAGCCGCCGCCCGTCATACGTGACCCATAGACCCCTTTCACCTTGCGGGCCAGGTCCACCATCATTTCCAGTTCCGGACAGCTAACTTCGTAATCGTCTCGCAGGCTGCGGTGCGATTCGTTCATCAGTTGTCCGAAGAGATTGAGGTCATCTCGCTGAAGCGCCTCGCCGGATTCGAGCACGCGAGCGTTTTCGCTGATCACGTGACGACAGCGACGATAAATCACCTCGGGTAGATCGCGGCCGTGTTGTGCGAGCTCTTCAAGATTCACGTCGCGCAGAGCAGTGACATGAGGAAGGGTCGCGGCCAGATATTTGACGCCGGCTTCACATTGGTCGCGACGCTCGTTGTACGCGCTGTTCGCCAGCTCGTGTTTGACCATAGTATTGCATATGACCAGACGCGCCTTCTCTGCGATAGGAAAGAGCTTGTACTCGAGTGAACGGCAGTCGAGTAATAGAGCTTTGTTAGCCTGACCATGGCAGGAAACGAACTGATCCATTATGCCAACGCGAGCGCCGACAAACTCGTTCTCCGCCTGTCGGCAAAGCTTTGCCAATACCGTGCGGTCGAGCTTGATATCTGAATTTGCAGCCAGGGCGTAGCCCGTAGCTACCTCAACGGCTGCCGATGAACTCAGACCGGAGCCAATCGGTACCTCACCACGAATGCGAAGGTTCGCGCCTCGCACACGATAACCAGCCCTTTCGAGAATGACGGCGATGCCCACTACGTAATCGCTCCAATGGCGCCGCGGCGCGGGACTCCTATCATTTAGATCAAACTCTATCTGCTCGCCGAAGTTCTCCGAGAAAACCGAGAGCTTACGTTCATCGAGCGGAGTGATAGTAACCCAGGTCGAAAAGCCAATGGCCGCAGGCATAACAAAGCCATCATTGTAATCCGTATGTTCGCCGATCAAATTGACTCGGCCCGGTGCGCGAAAGACTCGTGACTTGGGATATGCCATTATTCCGGTGGTAGAGGATTCGCTACATCGAGCACAACTTTCCACACATCGTTCTGTTTTTTCCAAATGCGCAAATAATTTCCACGCTCGATAACTTTCTTTGTCGCATCATCGCTGTTGGCCGAGTAGGTTCCATACGTTAATATCGTCCTTATACTCCCATGGACCAGTTGTATACCCTAAGTCACCAGCCTCGGCGACATCGGCAAAGATGGGCTGCCATGCAAGCAAATCGCGCTTTTCAGATGTTTGGGTGGGAGGCAGCGGATGATCCTGCATCCATCGCTTACCATTGACTGGCTTTGGACGAAACAGAATTCCATCCTCGGCGATAAACTGGACAAACGCTTCGCGAGTGCCTTTGTCTGTTGCTGCCTGGGAAAAAGCCTGCTCAGTAGCAACCAATGACTTTAGTGGCGAAAGGGATCCTTGCTTTTGGGCCAGCGCCCCCCTCCCGAACAGCACTAGACCGGCCATCACCAAAACCAACGACTTGATCACCGTTCCACTAATCATTGATTCAGCTAACGGCAACGGGCTCTGTTCCGATTGCTGCCTGAAGCACTGACTCGGGCGTCCACTCACTAATTGGTCTCACCTCGGAAAGTCGTCCCCGGCTCATGACTGCCAGACGGTCACACATGCCGAACAGTTCAGGAAGATAGGAGCTTACCATTAACACTGCTTTGTTCTCCGCTGCGCAGCGAGCAATTGTTTCATACACCTGCGCTTTGCTACCAATGTCGATTCCTCTGGTGGGCTCGTCCAACAAGAGAACATCCGCATCCTGGTGAAGCAATCGAGCGACGATCACCTTCTGTTGGTTCCCGCCAGACAATGCGCCCACTGACTGACGTACGCTACGCGTTCTGATCTTGAGCGCATCAATAAGTTTCTCAGTCTGTTTGCGTTGCCGCGTGAGATCGATCCAACCCCAGCGTGAACATGACGAGAACTTTGTCAACGTCACATTATCCGCGACCGGAAGGGTGAGCGTCAGGCCCTCGCCTTTGCGATCTTCGCTCAGATAGCCGAGGCCCTGAAGCAAGCGTATGGCTGGTGTGCCGCCGCGGGCAGACAAGCTCTTTCCGATCACATTGATGGTTCCGCTGTCCGCCTTATCGAGGCCAAAAATAGTTCGCAATAACTGCGTGCGTCCGGAGCCCATCAAACCGGCAATGCCCAGGATCTCTCCACGATGGAGATCAAAACTGGCGCTTTTTAACAATGGAGGGGTGGCAAGCTCTCGCACTTCCAGGACATTGTCAAATTGAGTAGGCAAACCCCATGAGCGCGACGGGAAAAGTGTTTGGGCCGAGCGTCCGACCATTCTTGCAATCAGTTCGTCATCGGTGACTGCGGCTATTTCTCCGGTGGCGACGCTACGTCCGTCTCTCAGTACAGTAAACCTATCGGATATCTGTCTGACTTCCTCGAGAAAATGGCTGATGTAAATGACAGAGATGCCTTCAGCGCTCAACTTGCGGATTAGCGAAAAGAGCTGGTTAACATCATCGCGTTGTAAGCTGCTGGTTGGCTCGTCCATCAGAATGATTTGTGCGCGCGCCGCGATTGCCCGACAGATCTCGACGATTTGACACGCCGCTACGGAAAGGTTGCGAACGAGTTTATCCGGCTTGACGTCGGCGTGATGAAAGGTCTGCAGCACTTCATTGGTGCGAGCATACAAATGATCGCGATTCAGCCATCCGAGGTGCGATGATTCGAGCCCCATCATGATATTTTCCGCGACGGATAGATGAGGGCAGAGCGAGAGTTCCTGGTGAATGAGCGCGATCCCGTTGCGGCGCGCATCGAGCGGGGTCGCGGGCGCGTAAGGACTGCCGGCAATTTCCATCTTTCCCCGATCCGGACGTAGCGATCCTGCGATGACGTTCATGAGGGTGCTTTTGCCGGCGCCATTTTCCCCGATTAGAGCATGCACCTCTCCCGTACGCAGCTCCAGTGTTACGCCGTCAAGCGCGATGGTTGGACCAAAGCGTTTGTGAATGTCCGTTAACGAAAGCATCGGTCTGAGTCTTCACACAGTCTCTACCGTTCGCGTTCTGCAAGGCTCAGATACTAAATTAGCACTGTGTAGCTTGTCACGAGGCTAATCGAATTCACGGTAGTGCCCTGATTTGAGATTGTCTAAGTGCATTCTCAGTGTTCTCCGTGCCTCCGTGGTGAATAAGAGTGCCGAAAACCATTGCACCACTGAGACACGGAGATCACGGAGATCGCAGTTGAATGGAAGCACGTTACAGTGACTCTGGTTGCCACAAATAAACGCGGATCAGAAACAAGAAGAACGAGCATTTCCACTTATTACGTTTCTGATCCGCGTTTATCTGCGTTCATCTGTGGACCAGAATTCCTGGCTCACTGACTTGGTCTCACGACTGAGACAGACTTCTCGGGAACAGCACTGTTACCGCTCGTGTCCGAGTAGTAGGCTTTGTAATCCTGATGATAGTAATAGTATTCCTGAGATCTTAAATCAATTTTGTTCAGCACTACGCCAATTATTCTTGCCCCGATCTCCTGCAGCATTTGCCTCGTGCGCTTTACGACCTGGCGGGATGTTCTACCACCGTGTACCACCAGCAACACGCCATCGACGAGCGATGAGATCAGCACACCATCCGTGAAGGAAGCGATTGGCGGTGAATCGATAATAATATATTTGAAGGATTCGCTTGCTCCTGCGAGCAAACTCCTCATTTGTTCCGACCCGAGCAGTTCTGCCGGATTTGGGGGGATCGCACCCGAGCTCAACAAGTAGACGTTCGTATCTTTGTACTGATTTACCATCGATAGAATTTCACTGAGTCTCATTTCACTGGAAAGAACGGTACTGAGTCCTTCTCTGTTTTCCACACCGAAAAGTTGATGCAAACGGGGCCGCCGCATGTCTGCATCGATCACCAACACCCGTGCGCCAGTCTGGGCCAACACGGTCGCCATGTTGACGACTGTGGTAGTCTTTCCCTCTCCGGGTACACTCGACGTGACCAGCAATGTGCGCGGAGCCCTGCCGGCTATGGACAAAAGCACCGAAGTACGCAAATGCTTATAGGCTTCGGCCTGCACCGATGGACCATCTGAGTTTATTAGTAGCTCTCTTCCACTGCCGTTGCCATCCTTCCCTCGTAACAAACGTGGCATAGGCAGCAAACGCTGTGTTGTGGTCCTTCCGGCGATCGGGATAACCGCCAGCGCCGACAGACGCAAGCCTCTTTCGACATCACTAGCCGACTTCACTGTGTCATCCAGATATTCAAGAAACAACGCCAGGCCAACACCTAAAGCCAGCGCCAGAAAGAGCGCTATCATCACTCCCTGAAGTCTCCTTGGGCCAATCGGACCCTTTGGCTCCGACGCATAGTCGACGACGTGAATATTGTTCGGCGTTCCCGCCATCGATACGTCGTTTTCCTTCGAGCGCTGCATTAAGCCATCCAATAGACCTTTGTTTGTTTCAATTTCCTGTTTGAGGATGTTGTAGTTAATGGCGGCCTGGTTTTGATTCACAGTTTCAGAACGCTGTTTGTTGAACGACTCACGCAGCGTCTTTTCGCGTTCAAGCGCTTTGCGATAGTTTGTTTCCAGGTTAGTGGTCACCACTGCCTTTGCAGTGTTGCGAGTTTCCGAGAGTTGTCCTTCCAACAAAGCGATCTGCTCGTTGACGTCTTTCACTTCCGGGGATTCATCGGTGTCGGTCAAGAGCAATTGGGCCCGCTTTTGCCTCAAGTCAGAAAGATGCGACTTGAGATCGGCGATCTGCCTGTCGCTGGCTTCCGCGGTGGCCTCGGCTGCTCCCGGGCTCAAACTCGCGCGGTAACCTGCTTCGGCCAGACTGCGATCGTTTTCCGCTTCCAGCAACTGCTTGTTCAAGCCCGCGAGCCGTTCGACTACGGTATTCTGATTTGGATCGAGGGAAAGCATCTCGTGGCTTTGCGCGTAATTGACAAGTTGTTCCTCGCCGTTTCTGATTTGCGATTGCAACTCGGCAATTCGTTTTTGCAGGTACGTGCCGGCAATACTATTTGTCTTGGTCTTTACCTCGAGGTTCCAAAGCGCGAAGGCGTCAGCCGTCGCGTTAACCACTTTCGCGGCGACCTTAGGATCCGTATGAGTGCTCCGAATGTCGATCAGGCGCGTCTTCTTTATTTGCTCGACATCCACCATGCCCTGAAGCGAATCGACATACGGCGCCAAACGTTCCACTTCTGCCGCATCATCTGTATTGTTGCCCACGCTTAGCGTGGTGGCCTTATCGTTTCGCCCCGCAATTACTGGGACTTGGGATTGTGGCTGAGGTTCTTTGACACTCCGATCAAAGCCGAACATGCGCAACAGGCTGCTCGAAATAGATTGGTTTGCTGCCGGCGGGCTGAGAAAGTTTCGGTTGTGTTCGAGATCCAGCGTTTTGGCAACGCGCCGCAACAGAGTAGGGCTGGTGAGTATCTGGACCTGTGTGTTGAAGTACTCAGGGTCCATATATGAATCGACGTAGACATTGCCGCCTCTGGAAGCTCCGAGCGCAGGACTAAAAGTCTCGGCGTCCACCTGTACCCGTGCGCGTGCTTGATAAACATCAGGCAGCTGCGCTTGCTTGATAGCAGCGATGGAAGAAACGATTAACGCCAGACCGGCAATCAACCAGATACGCTTGCGGATCGTGCGCCAGTAATCACGCAGGTGAACTTCACCTTCAGGAGAGTTTTCCTCGCCGTAGGCGACTATAGGCGGTGTCGCGTATGCATTTCGGGTTGAAACGTTGGTCTGCTCGAGCGCGGAACTCTTTAGTATGACGTCAAGCGCTTTAGCTAAATCGGAGGGTTCTTTGTTCATAGGGAAGGTCTCGTGTCCGGCAATAGCGGGCGGTAGTTCGAGACTCGTATGTAGTTGAAGACTAACTTGACGTCTTGAGGTTTCAAGACACTTTGAACCAGAACTGTCGATGGATCGCTGGATTATCTTGCACCAGGAGAACCTGAAGGGACTGGTCTCTGGTACAACTAGCCGAAAGCCCTTGGACCATTCGAAGGGCAGGGCCAAACCTCTTGCGCTCAACGCGGCAAAAACTTGTCAAAACGTATCAAGAGTTCGGGAAGCTTGTTGAAGGTCGTTGGCGAGAAGCTAATTACGACGAACATGCTTTTCCGAGCATTGCAGCCCAAGCCCTTATTGAGACCCAACTCACCGACCGAATCGATCCCTGGGAGATAATTCGCTGGGTTCATCAGACCGCCGACCTTCCGCAACAGGCAGACATTGAAGCAAGGTTCGGGAATCCTCCAATAACCCTGTATATGGGGTCACGCTTT
>WNFR01017760.1_pt1 | contig 17771 bp, 16 predicted proteins | sample 5400221 | NCBI WGS metagenome assembly WNFR01 (sample SAMN13153357, study PRJNA577476) | soil metagenome | isolation source: 40 cm soil under Madrone tree | place: USA:California | collected 2016-06-14
AGAGATATGTAGTCCGTGAAGCGGACGGCTGAAGCGATCTTCCTTGGATGCTGCTCTTTTTCAGTCGTCCGCTTCACGGACTGGGTCTCACATTTCGCTGCTACCCAGCGATAAATCGCTGGGCTATTTTCAGTCGTCCTGTATAGACCGGACAGATAGTAAACATCGTCCGCTAACGCGGACTGAGCGCTCAGCACTTTTTGTGCAAGGCCCTAGAGGCACAGAGGTCACAGAGAGAACCACAGAGTTCCTTTTTCCGACAGACTCCCATGCGGGTTCCACGGCCGACATCAATCACAATTCTTCATCATTATTAACTGAGGGATCGGCGGAAGCTTTTACCCTCTCTTGAGCGTTTAAGTGGTCAGTTATTTATGGTGGAGTTGAGTGGTTGATCCACCCGCTTACGCGGTGGTACTGACCTCATTGCCACAGTTCAGTGTCACTCACCGTCGCACCCAGCCGGGCTCTAGCAGACAGCAGAAAAAGGGATACCCATTCCCAGGAAGCAACAGGACGCTCCACGAAAGCACACGAAATAACTCGAACTGGGAGTTTCTTTTCGTGCTGCTTCGTGTGATTTCGTGGATCGTAAGCGGCGAGGGTCGTCCGAGCCAGGGTCTCGGGCCTGGTCAGGCTGCTGAAAAACTAAGGACGATCTTCTGACACCTCATTGAAGTCACAGGAAAAGCGCCCGCAAGGATGCGGGCGAGCCGCAGGCACGGATGCCTGCGCTCCTGGACTCGACCAGGCTTTATTAACCTGCTCGTAACTCCTCCATGTTAAGATTCGCCGCGCAATGACTTTATCCCGGCGCGTCATCGCTGAACTGGTTGGAACCGCGATCTTGCTGGCCGCTGTTGTGGGCTCGGGGATTATGGGCGAACGTCTGGCCGGTGGAAATGTGGCGGTCGCGCTGCTCGCCAATACGCTCGCCACCGGGGCGGCATTGGCGGCGCTGATTCTCACCTTCGGCCCAATCTCAGGAGCGCACTTAAATCCTGCCGTTACGCTCGCGGATGCTTCGCAAGGCGGGTTAGCCTGGCGCGAAGTGCCGGCGTATATCGCGGCCCAAATATTCGGCGCGTTTGCGGGTGTCGCAATTGCGCACGCGATGTTTGGATTGCCGTTGTTCTCTGCCTCGCGTCACGCGCGTGCAGGCGTGCGGCAAATGTTTAGTGAGTTCATCGCCACGTTCGGACTGGTCGCGGTCATCTGGGGATGCGTGCGGTTTCGGTCGGCGATGGCGCCGTTCGCGGTTGCTGCTTACATCACGGCTGCCTATTGGTTTACTTCGTCGACTTCCTTCGCCAATCCTGCAGTGACGCTGGCGCGCGCTGCGAGCGACACCTTTACCGGTATTCGGCCGGTTGATGCACCCGGGTTCATCATCGCTCAACTTATTGGCGCCGCGGCCGCAACGTTATTGTTCCGCTGGTTCGCGCCTTCGTTACCAGCGAACGCTGATGCAGTAATGCTGCCACACGAAGTGAGGAACGAAACGTGAGTGGTGCTTCATCAACGCCAAAACTTTTGTTTGTCTGTGTCGAGAATTCAAACCGCAGCCAGATGGCTGAGGCTTTCGCGCGCATTCATGGCGGCGCGCAAGTTAAAGCCTACAGCGCGGGCTCGCGCCCGTCAGGCAGGATCAATTTTAAAGCGATCGAGTCGATGAAAGAGATCGGCTATGATCTTTCTCAGCACCAATCAAAATCTTTGTCTGAAATCCCCGACGTCGAATTCGATTTCGTCGCGACCATGGGTTGTGGCGATGCCTGCCCGTTCGTCAAAGCTAAACAGAGAGAGGATTGGAACATTCCCGATCCGCGGGGGATGTCGTCCGAAGAGTTCCGCGCCGTGCGTGATTCGATTGAAACGAAGGTCAAGGCAGCGATAGCGTTCGTGACGGAAGCCCCAGTGTGAGGAAGGGCGTGTTCTCTCCTGCGGTAAGAAAGGCCGAAAGGCGGAAACTAATTTGGTCCCGGCTTAACGAGACAGAACCAAAAATGAGCGACTTACCGATAGCCTGCAGTCTGACAACTCCTGAACTTCAGCAGCGAAGGAGCACGATCCTGCTAAACGTGAGGACCGCTGCTCTGGAGTTGAAGGAACTCGAAGATGGGTTTGCGTACCGCTTTCCATCAGAAAATACTCTGCTGGCTGACTTGTTAACTCTAATCCAGCTTGAGCATCAGTGCTGCCCGTTTCTTCGATTTAATCTTATTATCGAAGCTGGCAACGGACCCGTCTGGCTGGAACTGACTGGTCCGGCGGGCGCGAAGGAATTCCTGGTCGACAACTTCAATTGAAACTACATTAGTTTGAAGTAAGCGATGAAATACCTGCTTTTCGCGATCCTGCTTGTCCCCGACTTCACCGCAGCAAAGACCCCGAAGCTAAACATCACTCTGCAACACAACTCTGCGGGTGAACAGAAACGAAAGGAACAGATCGAGCGGCTTGCCGATAAGTACGATCTGACAAAGTACTCCATCACGCGCGACATCGTGGTTGACCAGCAGGCGATCAACCACTCGGCCCCGATATTGACCCAGAACCTGCGCTTTCTTGATAACGACGATCGCGCTCTTTCGGCCTATGTCCACGAACAAGCGCATTGGTTGTTGATGAAAAGGCATCCGGGGCAGGCACGGGAGATGTTACCTGAGTTGATACGGATGTTTCCGAATATGCCGATCGCGCCGCCGCAGGGAGACGGCAACGAGGGCACATCCTACATCCATCTGGTTGTGCTGATGTTGGAGTGGCAGGCCTCGAGGACCTGGTTGGCACGGATCGCGCTCGCGCCGTGATGGAGTTTAAGCGACAGGATCACTACCAGGCCCTTTACGCAACCGTTATGGACAATCGCCCGCAGATGGAAAAGTTTCTCAAGCGATACAGCGTGAAGTGGTAAGGCCGGCCCTGCGCCCTATAAAAGTCGAATGAGTGGGATCCTACGAATAGAATTCCTCTCCTGGTTGATAGTCGCACTCACTTTGATGCCGGCACGTTTGTGACGATGAGATCAGCCGGCGAGGCCGCGCCAAGTGTTTATTCTTGCCCAATCAAAGAGTGCTGACGTTATTGCTGAAATATCTCTGCTGACTATCTTTTCTTCCTAATGTCTCCAAAGTCTTTCTAATGCCCAAGCCCCAACAAAGCCTAAAACGGCGAAAGCAATCACCCCGTGTGGGACCCACGGATGCAATCGATCAATGTTCGATGCGATCAGATGCCAAAGCTCCGCGGCGTAAACTGAAACTACGAACCGTTCGAGCAGTCCGACTTTGTGTTGGACTTGGGCCTGATGTTCGGCGGCGAGCTGCTTGTCCATATCGGCGATTGCGCGATTCACGTCGTCATACGCGCGGCGGATGCCGAGACCCTGTTGCAGCATGCGGTAATAACGATCTACCGCGTCACGATGGCTGATTTCCGGAAAATATCCCTCGACGGCAAATTTTAGCATTCGTCTCCTGAGGTCGGACACGACTTTTGGCAACTGCCTTTCATCGCCCTGAAGTACATAGTCGCTGGCTTCGTCGATAGTCTCATGGAGAGACACGCGTTGAATCATAACGGCGAGATAAGGTGAAAAATACTTCATTAGCACGTGCGGGATGCGTTGCTCGTTGAATGTGTGGTGGTCGGGTTGATCTGCGACGATGTGCGCAGTTCCCAGCAGGCCTGCCGCAACGCAGTGTCGCCGGTTGAGAACTTCATTGCTTACGGATAGATGTTCCTGTGAAGTTCCGGCATGGCTGGGTTCTTCGACTTGGGTAATAGCAGAAAGAAACGGAGACAACGATTTAGTGACGATCACATCATTGAAATCGACCGTCTGGTCAAACAGGATGCACGTGTAAACAGAGAATTGATTTTGAAACGGCTTGAAGTTCCGCTTCAGGAGCGGCGCTAACAGAATGTCGTTAGCGAATTCCCATAATCGAAACTCGCCTCCAGGGCTACCGATGCGTTGCTGTATTGGCGCATCTTTAGAGGGCCGGGCGGCCATGTTTGTCCTTTCAGCACCCGTCAGCTTCTCAAAATGCTGCTCCAATCCTGAGTCTAAAAGATGATCTTTTCGTATAGCGCGTGCTACGTTCGGGCGAGATTGAACCAGCTTGTAGTTGAACAGAATAGTGATATCGAGTTCTTTAGGGATGTGGTGTGGCGTCAACGCAATCGAAAGAAGCCCGACCCCGTAATTAGTCAAAAATATTTCGATACCTGCGAGCGGTGCGACTATGACCGGCCACTTCACTATCGGCGCGACCGGCCGATTCATACGCCGCGCTTTCTCCTGGTCCTCTTCTGTTATTAAGTTAGCGCGAACGTCTTTGAACCACTTATCGCAAGCTCCGCTTGTGGCACGCAAATACCTGCATACCCGTGGACCTTGGCCGATGAAGAGAAAGTCTCGAACGTTCTTAAGAAGTTCCTCTCGATATAAGCGCGGAACCTCACAACATTCCCAAATCTTACTCTGCTTGCCCGCGCGGCCCGTAATCGTCGCGCGCAACAACTCGTCTGATGCCTCTTTAGCTTTTTCGCGCTCGAAAAAGAAGGGAAAGATGAAACGCGTAACGACTTCTTTCGGCTGAAGATTAGGATTGGGGGAAGCCAAGGTTTTCTCCTCTGTTGAGTTCGCGATAAGCTCCAGAATCGCCGAACGAACCGGTATGTCTTTGCGCGTGAGTCTAATCTCAAAACTTCGGTTCGTAAAGATTTTTCGACGCGTGCGCAACCCTTGGATTCAGTGGTGTATCTAATTAGCCAGCTCAACCGACAAATAGATTAGAGTTGAGTCAGTTTCAATAATCGGATAGTTCTTTTCAGCGGCTCGCGTGAATGCGGGCCTTACTAAACGGGCAGCGACGGCCGCATCTGAGGGATGCTTCCGGGAACCGCCCTCTGATCACGCCACGCGCTAGAGCGCTGATGGCGTTTGCCCCGCCCATTTGTGGCGGGTCACAACCAGCGATTCGACAAGTGAACTAAGGTTCGCGTGTTGGTCGCGACTGATCGGAGGAGTGGAAATAATGAGCGAGTCCGTTCCCAGGAAACGCCGCCGTGGTGCACAGCCCGGCAACCAAAACGCCAAAAATAATCGCGGAAATCTTCAACCGCGCCGCAATTGCGGCAATCGGGGCGGTAAAGGTGCGCCTAAAGGCAACCAGTTCGCGCGCAAACCATGTCGCTTGGCGTCTACCATTCTGATCGACGATTACAAAAATAATTCAGAGGCTTGTGCCTGGATTGAGAAACACCGCGCAGCTCTCGATGCGCTAAAGCTCTACGACGAGAAACGAGCGGATCGTGCTACGCGCGACGGCCGTCTTGGTCTGACCCCGGAGCGGCTAGCGGAGCGAGGCGCTGAACTTCGGTTTGGACTCGTGCACTTGCCTGAGGAATGGAGGGGGGAGCCACTTGCTGCGTGAAGAATTGTGTTGAGTCAGAGTGAGTGTCAGAACCGCTTGCGGTAGAAGGCGGCTGAAATGAGGAGGAGCATCAGGAAGATGAAGCCGCTTCCCATCGCATCAAGATGCTCGAAGCTCAGGTGCAGATTCTGCAACGGCGCAAAGAAGACGCCGAGAGACACTGGACTGATCTTGAGGCTCACACCGAAGGCATGCCACCGCAGTTCATGCTGGCGCTGTGCGCAGTACTGTTTGCGATCGCAGCAGTGATCGGCGAGGCGGTGTTTTTGGCACCTGTCATGGATGGATTTGGCATCGCTGATTTCACGCTGCAAATGATCTTCGCCGGTGTAATCGTCATTACCACGAGCGGCCTGTTCGAGATCACCAAAAAACTCTATATGAAGCGTTCGCTCGATCTCGAGGTATCTCATGATCAAGAAGATGAATCGAAACCAGGCTCACGCCAACTCGGCGGTTTAATCTTCTTCGGCCTGCTGACGACTTTGGCATTTGCGCTGGTGTTCATTCTCGGCTGGTGGCGCGCGGAAGAAATGATCTATGCGGCCTCAGTGCAGGTCGGCGCATGGAGAGAATTCCTCAGTAACAATCCGACGTTAACTCGTGTGATGGTTGTGCTGCTGACAGCCGCTTTGCCCGTGTTTGTCGCGATGGCCTTCGATTGGGGCTTGAACGGCCTGCATTTGGCGTGGGAATGGCGAAAATCGCGTGCTGTTCATAAACGCCTTTGCCAAAGACTCGCGCATGCGGAGAAGGCTCTCGAAAAAGAGAACGAGACAAAGGACGCCCGCAAGCGCGCACTGGCGCAAATGCAGGAGGAGTGGAAACAGGCTTATTTACAGAATCACGAGCTGGGACAAAAGACCGGCGCGTGGAAGCTGCCGCTTTGGTGGGTGGTGCTGAAAATCAGCGCGGTGCCGCTGTTGGTGTTGGTCCTCTGCCTGTTAATTGATCCAATGGTTTCTCAATACATTGTGCCGGATGCAATGCGCTGGCTGCTTTACGGGTCTTTGACCATCGGGCTCGGCGTGCTTTACGCGGCGCATGCGATCAAGGGTTGGGACCGGCCGAATCCGCATCAACTGTTCAAGCACAAGGCTACGATCTTTCGAGATCAACAGGAGTCAGAGCCATCGAAGTTAATTGCCGCCACTCCACCCTCGTTCGTCGAAGGGAATGGAAATGGCGGCACGCAGAGTGCGAGAGCGTTGGCGACACGCGCGTCAGAAGCTCCCGCATGAGTCCGCGTATGGCCACTGGGTTTAGAGGCGGGCGTTGCCAGCTTTGATTCTGTATTTGCTTCGTGTCTTGGGGGTGAAAAATCGCCTTAAGGAGTAACTGAACATGAACTCACATTCAGCAATCCGAATCACCGTCGCCATTATCCTGCTGTCACTTTTCGCTTTCGGCTGCAGTCGCCAGCGCCAGCGTCTCGCGATGGCTTATGTCATCGACATGACCGCGAGCGTCGATAGTGAAGCGATCGAACAAGCGTTTGCGGCTCTGAAGCCGCTCCTCAATAGTAAAACTCTAAAGCGCGGGGACTCGATCACGATCATTCCTATTACCGGCGACACAGTGACCGAAACGCAAGGCAAGATTCTCCGAATTCAATTGCCCGAAAACCGGGAAGTTTACGATGCCGACCTGGCGAGACTTACGACGGAGGTCGAAGAGAAACTAAAAGTCATGCAATCGGATGCAACCGCGAATCCTTACCAGCATTCAGACATTCTCGGCGCCGCCGATCTCGCCGCCGAGGAACTCTCGACCGAGAAAGGCAACGTGCGGAAGGTAATTGCGATTTTGAGCGATTTCATCCAGGACGATTCGCACTTCAACTTCAACATTTCACCAGACTTAGCCAACGAGCGCGCAGCAATCGCGTTGGCAAAGAAACTCTCCGCCGGCAAATCGTCAAACGCCCTTTCCGATTTCACCGGCGCCTCTATTTACCTCGGTCTGCTGCGCAGCAAGGATCTTAAGAAAATGCCTAATGCCCGACGCGAAGCTGTGCAAACTTTCTGGCGTGAATATCTGAAAGGTGGCGGTGCGCAATCGGTGGCGCTGGTGATTGACGGTCCAGGGAAGATCGCAACTATCGTCGATCGTGGGAACTAATTTGGACTAATTCTTGTTCTTGATTTTCGCCTTCGTTGGAACGCAATGACATTCTGTCCAGCCAAAACGAATACATTTCTTTTGCGGCTTTAACTTCGCCTTGAAGATCTTCGATCTTTGTCCATCCTGAGCCGAAGCCGGGACACTCAGTAACTCCACATAAACCGACAAACATATCGACATAGAAAGGGAAGGCTCGACAGAGCGTCGGCTTAACGGCATGTATACTGCAACGGCCATTTTTGAACGCAACGCAGCTACCATCTTCGTGCAATTTCATTCGATAGTAGGCTTCACTAGTGCGTTCAATGAGGTGTGCGCAACCGGAAGACAACAACCGGTTGGCATCTTCGTCTGTCAGCACAATTTCGCTAAATTTGCGACCTTCGACAGAGTCTATGCCTCGCTGCACGCCCCCAAAGGGTCCGCAGCAGGAACTGGGACAGTTTTCCCGCAAACACGCAAAATTGATCTCGCCGTCCACGATTTCGACTTTCTTAAGAACGGTCGGTTGATTGGAACTGCTTTCATTCATTAAACACCTTCTTTGTGGTTGTAAGGGTAATGCTTTTATTTTAGAGCGCCATTAAGCTTATTACAGCTAATTAAGAACGGGTCGAGCAACCATTCTGAGGTCGTCCGTTTGTGAAATGGTATGCAATAGTAATCTTCATTTGGCGTGTATTCGCGGGGAGAAAAAATCTTAATATTTAAGCTGGCAATGCGAGTCGGATCATCACCGTCCTCATCCACATCCCAGTCGTGGGAATAAACCTTATAATTTGACACAACGAGACCATCGCGCTTTCTATGCTGTTCACGGAAGGACACAACCGCCGGATAGACAGGCAGACTCTGACATAGTCTGTCCGCAACGGACAAGTTCTCCCCCAGGTTCTGCCCATCACGTAGGAATATGAGTAGCTGGAGAGTCTGATCCAAAAACCTTCTAACGTCGTCAGGCCTCAGCCAACCTTTGTCGTGCTTCACTCTATTAATTATCTCCAACAAGTCCCCTGTATCTTTGGCTGATTCAGTTGGCCACAATTCGTCGGCAGTCTGCGCGAGGTTCTCTTCGGTAAGTCTTTTGAACTCCTCCACGTCACATATAGTGTCCCTTCCTAACAACTTCTCAGCGACCCTTTTATGTTCCTTGTCATCACACATTTCCCGAAATTTGCCGATCATCTCACCTGGCGTACGGCGCGTTCTAAAAGCCCGGCCGGCCTCTTTGAGCATAGCAGCCTCAAAGGTTCCAAAGTTATTGGTAGTGGTGCTTTGCCAGCATTGATAATAGGAGCGCAGTCCGGAATAGAAGGCGATTAGAAACTTCAGAGTTCGCTCGATCAATCTCACTGTCCGCACTCCAACGCTCCATACATCATCCGGATTCTGAAATTCAGCATTAAAGGTTTTTTGCGTCTCGATCTTTGTGCCTATTGACTCAAAGTAATCACTAGGGGAATCGATGACTAAGCCGGCAGCGTTTAATAGGCTCCAGCACATGCTATCCAACTCAATCTCGCGATGGACCCTTACCCTGAAGGTCGGTGCCAACTGAAGAAAGCTCATCAGACTATGCTTTGTCTCGCGAACTCGCTTTTCGAACTTTTCTTCCCAATCGCTCGCTTTACACGCCCCTAATCTCTCTAAACTTTCCAGGTAGCTCTTCTGTAGATTTAGATTGCGCCGAATTATTGACCGGATCACTTTTGTCGGGCCCAGTTCAGCCAAGGCTAGCGTGACAAAGTCAGCCATCAACTCTTCGCTCTCAAGCGGATGTCCCCCTTGCACTGAAATCTGGTTTTCATATTGCTCCACGAAAGCTCTGACGGCGGCATCGTCTCGAGTCTTAGCAATGACCCGGGCCAGGTTTTCAATAGGTTTGTAGGTGTGGCCAAACAGATGCACAATGCCCGCGCGCGCTTGCCGCTTTTCAGTGAAGCCCAGAACTTCCCGCATGAAGTCATACTGAGCAAGCAAGTCATCGCTCAACCTGAAGTCTTCCTTGTAGTCACTTCGCCCTCCGCGGTAAACAACGACAGGTTGTGAAAGGGCCTGCTTGAAGCAGTTAAGAAACATCGCCCCGTTGTAACGATGGGACCGATAGACGTAGGGGAATTTCGGGACGGCGGCATCAAAGCCCGGAAACTTGAAACAGTCGCCATCGAAGGAGGTCTGCTCTAGTACGGGCAGGGATTGTATTAGCTGGGTGAAACACTCGTATATGTCTACCTCTTCAAGTTTGTTGAGATATAATCGGTACCGGTCTTCTCTGGCGCGCAGGAGCTCACCCCACTTGTAATGTACTTCGGGGTTTTGTACGAGCTTACTGATGCTCGACGAGAACGGCGAGTCTGCGGCGAGCTGGAGAATCGACGCGGCTCTTAACTCGCTGTAACCCCCGCGCTCCTCCCAGGCTTGCAGCACACAGTCGTAAATAGTAGGTGGGATACTCTCTTCGGGGCGTCTACTCTTTAGTAGGTAGCAATAGGCCAGCATTAGAACGCCAGCAAGCTTGTACACAAGGACGGCGGTGTCGGGTAAGACATGCGCTTCAAAATCACCTTCTGGTGGTTCCGCACCCTCTTCACTTGTTTCAAAGATGAGAGGCCACAGAGTCTTATGGATGCCATCCATCGCGATGGAGCGCGTAGCCTGTGCTTTGGTATTGTTAGTCATAGATCAGAGTCAGTATGCTTTCCCCTGAGGACCAGGCGCTGGATACACATCTTTCGGTATGAGTGATCAGGGTTGATCCATCAACTCCTTAATCCGTTTGGCCAAGTCTGCGATGACATCCACAGCTTGTTGCTCATCTGCTTCCAGTTTTTCATAACTCCGGTGTTTCAGTAGAACCGACTCATACCATTTGAAAGACTCAACCTCTCCTATAGCATCGAAGAGAAAGACATCGTCAGATTCAAGTCGTTCAAGCTTGTCAATCGCTTGTTTCTTACTGGCCTCGAACTTAGTACCACTCTGTGGAACCGCGGTCGGGAGAAGAATCGTGTTTTGTCCACTCTGCTTTTTATGCTTTGGAGCAAAAGTCCTCATGTGGCTATCCGTTCCGGTGATGAACTGCCCCGTCAATCGGCAGCAGCAGACGATCACATCGGAAAAAAGATGACAAACCTTAGCTGCTTCCTGCCGACCCGATGCCGAGTCGAATATTATGGTTGAGATCGTTTCACTCCATCGGAGAAGATTGCGAATATTAGAATTAACAGAATCGTGAGGCCCGCACTATCAAGATCCATGTCCATTAACAGAATCGGCCTCTCTGGGGTGGCCTTTATGTGCCGCGCGTAGGTTCCGGCGAAGTTAGCGGTACAAACCGTCCGTCCAGCGCCACCCTTGAAGGAGTAAAACGAAATAACTTTGGGTTCAGGCATGAGCCTCCTTCCTAACCACACCAAAAAACAGTTTCAGCTCAATTTCGGCCCAAGCGCGGTCTCGTCAATCAGACTTAGTTGGGTTCTTAAGCTGGAAATCTTTTGTAGCTGTTTCGATAAGATAATCTACCGCGACGCTGACGAGACTCTTTCCATTGATGTCGGGAGTAGCTGCTAGAGACCTTCCCACGCTTTCGGCAATCGCGTCCTTGCTCATATCGACGCCCTTGCGTAGCATTTTAAGCTTGTCGGGCTGGTTTTTGAGTCTGGTGCTTAACCATTCATACACCAGATAATCGAGCATCACAGTAAAAGCCTGATCAAGATCGCCAACTTCCTTCTTCAACTCAGACTTATCGCCCTCCTTGCGAGATCGGTTGGCATGGGCCAAGGCAGTAGCCAGTCTAGTGAGTTGCATGCGGGCATCCAAGGGCTCCTGGCTAGACCCAGGCAAAACACCCATAGCTTGAGGCAGTAGTGCGCGCCCATCATCAGACTCGAAGAAGTCCTTAACGGTGACCTTTATGACTTCGTGCAAGGATCGATCGAGCACCGATTCCCCATGAGGCGACGTGGAACTACTCTGATGACGACTCTCGTATTTAATTACGTAGTCGAAATAATCAACTATGGCTTCTACGGCCCGCTCCGTAATCAGCAGATTGTAGCCCTCCGCATCCCAAAGGCCGTCGTTCGGATTGCGATTATCTAAAAGAAAGCCAAATAGCTTGGGCATCTTTGCATCAGGTCCATCGGCTACCCAATATGCATATTGGGCATTGCAGCGAACACTGAGCGGAATCAAACTTGGCTCGCCAATAGTACGCTTGCTTGCGGGAGGAATAAGATGGGGCTCCTTGAACGAAAACCAATCGCGAATCCAGAGAGTTGATTTGTCCGCGTTCTCAAACCAAGGGTCCTCACCCTCTTTCTCGACGATCTTGTCCTTCATTGCGCGACTCAGATCAATCCGACTCAGATAGATCCCATTTTCCAATGCTTCATTAAGTTCATCCTCCCACTGGGGGTAGAACGGATCTAACTTGCAGGTGACAAGCATCTCCAGTACGAAGTAGGAGTAGTAAAGGAGTATGTGACGCTTTTCGGTCGGCATTAGTGGAAGACCGAGATGCTCGATTTCATTTTGACCTAGTTGAGGCAGATAAGTGTGGTACAAGTATTCAAGCAATTTCTTGCGCGTTGCATTAATCTCTTCAATAAGCGTTCCGCCCAACTCCTTTCTTAGCTCTTTATCTTCTGCGTCTTTCTCTTTTTCGACATTAAAGATCTCAGGAGTCTCTCCGAGCACGTAGTCACCGAAGTCCGCCAGCGCTTCAGAAACGGCAAAACTGTAATACAAATGCGGCTCGGCGCAACCATTGCTAAAGTTCCAGCCCCCTGTGGGACAAGCAGCGTCGCGGATCTTCGTCAGCGCGTCCTTCATAAGTTCGTGTGTCCTCGAGAGAAAAGCAGCCGGAGGAGTTTCATCTTTGAACCTCTTCAGTCTGTGGGACGCCACTCTTATGAGAGTGGTCATACTCAGTACCCACGAAAGACTATCTGTATAGTTGTAGTCGGTTGATTTCGAGAAAAGTTTTTCAGTGTTCTCGTCGGTTACGTAGGGTGTGGCATCGTAGCCTTTTTCCTCAATATGTTTGTAAACAAGATCAAGCTCTCGGTAAATTATCTTCCGCCACTTGTTGTCTACCCCAATCTCTTCGAATGTATTTGCGAGTAGGAGTAATGCCACAGAGCCAGCACACCTGAAGATAAGGCCCGTCTGCTTTTGGTCGTTATCCACGAACTGCTCACCTTTGTCGACGTACTTTGAGATGAGCTTCTCATAAACATCTTTAGCCAAGTCCGCGATTTCTGCGGGAGTTTTCGGAATCTGCTCTGGCATCTTAATTCTCCTTTCAAGCGCAAAGTCTCGGAGGTGCAGAAAACAATGAGCCTACCGTCAGACTAGTTTCAAGGTCGTCGCCTTCTACGTACGCCAAAACGCTGGCTAAAGCCTTGCCCCTGTTGGATAGCCGCAAAAGAGGACAGATTCTACTCCCTAGATGAATGGCTACGTTTCTCTAGATCCAGAGATTCGTCCAAGAAATCAAGCAATCGCCGTCTTCAGCCACTCTCTCAACTCACTAAAATGGATCACCGTCATGCCCGTCAGTTCGCTGGCGCTGGCCTTCTCCGCTTCATCAAGTTGCTGCACCAGCACCAGGGCGCTTTGCTCCTTAGGAATGCGCAGGAACTTTCGATTAATGGACTGAAAATGTTTTATGTAGTTCTGCCACTTGCCGGATTTGCATTCGAGCCATAGCAATCGATCAGGCGGCATGCTGACGAGCGAGTCAATCTCGCCTTTTGTTCCATCGGGATATTCAACGTGAATGCCCTTTGCAAATTGCTCGTCGCACCAGAGCCCGGTCGCCTGCTGCGCTTCGCGCTTGAGCACCTGAAGCACATGCCTCTCCAGCCATCCGCCTTCGAAAAAGGCCCTGATGCGGTGGTCAGCAGTGGGATCGAAAAGAATGACCGGCTGTGGATCGTGATGCGTGCCTTTGCTGAAGAACCTGAATTCGCTAAAGAACCCACCATCCTTCATGCGCGTGCCAAAATCGCAGACAGCGATCAGCGCCTCTCGTGACAAATCAGAAGTTCGAAACCAACGCAGGCGCTGATCACCGGTAACGCGACGCTTGATGATTTGGTAAAAGCTGTTGAGCAATGAAAACTTCTCACCCAACAACAAAGCGGCTCGATCAGCCGTTGCATCAAGGCCACTCGGCGCAACGACTTTTGTGACTTTGATGCCGCGCGCTTCCAGCAAGTGCTGCGGAGTCGGAACCGGTGTTGCGGCCGACGCGACGGCGACGGCTGTTGCCGTTCCATCGATTGGCGTCGCAGTTGCGAAAGTCGCCACCTGATGTTCGACCGCTGGAGAGTGTTCACAAACCGGCATCGCTTCGACAAGAAGCGTCTGGATTTCACCAATTGTTCTTTGCACGTTCTCCAGTTTAAGCAGACCGATTTGTGAGGGACAGTCCCATTCATCCTGTGTTTCGTCGGTGAGAACTTGAAGCAATTCGACCTGACTCTTTCCAATGTCTTCCTGAATCGTCTCCAACTCAGTGACTACGGAACGAATGGCTGCTAAATGATCGTTCATGAGGAATTCTTCAAACTTGTTTCCCAGACGAGAGTTCTTATGACGCCTGATGTGCCGCCTTTGACTTGCGAGGCGGCGCCTACGGGTCAAAATAAACAGGATCGCTAACGCCTAAAGATTGAATTGACAGAGTGGGTTAGCGACAGCCGAGAGCGATCGGGTGCGCAGAGACTACTGCCGGGACTGTGCACGTGTCAATAGCTTCTCAGCGATTTCGTCGTGGTACGAAGGAGATTTCTGTTAAGAAGTTTCGCCGGTATGGCTCTAACCCTCAGACCTCCAGGTTTTCGCGATATCTCTATGCAGCGCTTGCCGCCGTATTCGTTTTCGGTCAGTTTATTCTTCGGGTCCTGGCTAAGGCTCTTTCTGCAGACGCCGCAACAATCAGCCGAGACATGAAATACATTCGCAACTGGCGCGCATCGCTTATAAAAGGAGGCAACATGAGCGATAACTTTGCCGATGCAATAATTCAATGCTTAGTAGTCGCTCGGATTCATCCTGATCTAACTTACGAGAGCGTGCAAACGAGCGGAGGCGAGACGGAGAAATTCTTTCAGGGTGTTGCTCGCAATCTGCACGCAACTACGCGTGAAGTTAGGCGGTGGGTCCGGCTCAATTATGCTAAGCAATCTCATGTGCCGAAAGTGAAGCGACCAGTCTTAAACAAAACACGCGAGCGGAACCGGAATCTAGCGAAAACCCTTGCGCCTCGATTCGCCGGGTGGTATACAGGAAGCATCAAGCGGTTTTCACAGAGTTAGAGCTGACTCCCTCGGAGCTGCCTCAAGACAACTCGGCGACTCAGCCAAACAATCAACCGTGGCAGTCTTTCCAGGTTAACTGCCAACATTACAGAAGGAGCGCTCCCAATGAACGTGCTCGCCGTTTCCCGCAGCGGTTGGTTTAGTCGGCGAAGTCTGCGCGTTTCTTTGCGCTGAGTGCGCAGCATCACCTGCAGATTAAAGAAGCTAATCTTTGAGGTGAAACTGTTCTCAACCGGAACTCACTCTGAAAATCAATCTAACGAAGAGGTAATAAGATGAAAACGAACTCACATAAAACCAATCGGAAGTTTTGGTTGAGCGCGGCTATCGGCTGTGCAGTGACACTCATGGGGGTTGACTCACGGAGCGCTGACGCGCAGACGAATACTTACCCCTTTCCCAGTACCGGCAATGTCGGCATTGGCACGACGAGTCCGAGCACTAAACTTGAAGTTGTCGCCGCATCCATCGCGGACGGGGTTCGGATAACTGGAAATTCCACGGGAAACCTATCTCCTGCTTTCGCGTTATACGATTCATCCACCCCACGAGGATTTTTCGGTCTAGCGGAAGGCAGCCTACATTTTAGTGCTAGTGCAGTTGCGGGAGACATTGTTTTAAGGGCCAATACCGGAAAGCTGTTGTTGCAAACCGGCACTGGGGCCGCCGCCTTGACAATAAACGCCGGCCAGATCGGCATTGGCACCACGACTCCGGGTCGCCAATTGGAGATTGCTGATGGGAATTCGGGCCTTGGAACTCAGTTGCGCCTCTACCATACCGAGGGAGATGAAGGCGTAAATCCAGGCAGTACAGAGATTGAATTTCTCCACGCCGGCAATCAACTCGCGACCTCAAAGATGCGCGTCGTGCGGACTTTCAATCAGATAGGGTCAAGCAATACAGACTTTTACCTAGATCTTGTAAAGGGCAATGCGGGTGACAACGGTAACACGACCAATACAGTACTTTTTGCTCAAGGCCTGACTGGTAACCTCGGCATTGGCAAAACGAATCCAAATTACAAATTAGATGTTAATGGCACATTTAACGCCACGGCAGTGAACGTTAACGGCTCGCCGGTTGTCAGCAGCCAATGGGCACCGAACGGAACAAAGATCAATTATGGTGCTGGAAACGTCGGCATCGGTACGGGAATGACTGCCCCGTTGTACCCGCTTGACGTAGTTGGCGACATTCATTCGAGCACCGGATTCAGGTTTCCTGACGGCAATCTGCAAAGCACCGCGGCACAGGGCATCTTCAAGAACATCTCCGACTCTGGCGGCATTACTCGAATCATCGCGGGTTCGAACAATGACACGTTACAAGTTGTCGGCAGCGGAGGAACGACCGTTACGCTCGACGGGGCCACGAAAAAGATCATCATAGATGGATCAACTTCGACACCTTCGGCGGCAAATATTTCCTCCGGGCAATTCGGACAGAACACTGGCGGCGGGAATTACACCTTTCCCGGTAACTTAACAGTAAACGGCAACATCGCCGCCAAGTATCAGGACATGGCCGAATGGGTGCCGTCGTCGGAACAGCTTCCCACCGGCACAGTGGTGGTTCTCGACTCAACCAAATCAAATCAGGTCATCACGCGCGCACTCGCACTGACTATTCCGCCACAAGTCTGTCTGGCGCGACTATCAATCTGCCGGTGGACACTTATGAGTATCAGGCCGATGCGACTACGGTCCTGCGTCGTACCCATATTGTCTACAACATGGATACGACTTACACCAACCTTCGCATCATAGGCTTGCCGTCGGCCAAATACATTTGTGACGGGGCCCAGGGCGAAGTAACGTGCAACGATCAGAGCGGTAGTTCATTGGTTGCGAAAGTAAGCTTTGATTACGATCAAGGATCGTTGCAGAACGACGGTGAGCCGGTGCAGCACGATAGTGCTTACGGCATAAGCTTCTCCTCGCGTGGCAATATTTCAAAGCTGACGCGTTATGACGTAACGAATCTGTCACACTTCACAGCTTCCACTATTCAGTACAACACCGCTGGCTCAGTGGTGAAGAGCATCGATGCGGCCACCCACGAAACGCAGATCAGTTACGCGGACGCGTTCGCGGCCAACGGTACGACACTGGATACGGGCCGGCCATTGACGCTGGCCTATCCCACCATGGTGACTGACCCGGACGGCTACACGGCAAAGAACCGCTACAATTATGATTTCGGCGCGCCTACTTGGAAGCAAACGCCGCTTCCAAATATTCCTGATAACCAACCCGGACCTGAACAGACAATTGCCTATGACCCGATTGGACGGGTGCAGCGGGTTACAAATCTGGTGAATAATGCTTATACGCGCTATGAATACCCGGCCAGCCAGAACCGCGTCGATACTTACACCACTATTCAGGACAACGCCGGAGAGGCCCATTCATTCAGAGTCACCGACGGCCACGGGCGCGTGATTGGTTCAGCCGCTGATCATCCGGGCAGTGCAGGCGGCTTTAGTGGTCAACTGATTTACTACGATCTCATGGGCCGATCTGTGAAGAGTTCCAATCCTACTGAGACCGGTGCCTCAAGCACATCTGGAAATCCTTATGACTGGCCGGCAACAGGTGACGATGCAGCAGCCGGTTGGATTTATACCCAACAGACGTACGATTGGAAAGGCCGCCCACTGGTTACCACCAGTACCGACCTCACGACGAAAGAGGTCAGTTATAGCGGCTGCGGCTGCGCTGGCGGCCAGGTTGTAACGTTCAGCGATGAAGCCGGAAGAAGGCAGAAGACTTATAGCGACGTACTCGGCAGAGACTGGAAGAAAGAGAGTTTGAATTGGGATGGTTCGACCTACTCAACCACGTCGGAAGTTCTGAACGCTCGCGATCAG
>WNFR01017101.1_pt1 | contig 17764 bp, 15 predicted proteins | sample 5400221 | NCBI WGS metagenome assembly WNFR01 (sample SAMN13153357, study PRJNA577476) | soil metagenome | isolation source: 40 cm soil under Madrone tree | place: USA:California | collected 2016-06-14
ACAAGCGCGCGGAGGGACGGTGTGCGACCCGGTCAGCGCCCATCCGGTTTGCGCATGATCGAACTTGCCGTTCATCCAGTTGACCGTGTCATGACAGGTTTCACAGGTAGTGGAGAGACCGGCCGCAATGTGGTCCACCGGTTGTTTGGCGTTGTTGTAGTCCTGCTGATGGCAGGAGACGCACGCCGTTTGCGTGAGGTTGTAATTATTGTTGACATGGCAATCCGCGCAGGCGCGGGGCGGCACGGTATGGCCGCCAGTCAGCGGGAATTTGGTTTTATTGTGATCAAACTGAGCCGGCTGCCATGCGTTGGTCGAGTGGCATACTTCGCAAGTCTGCGGGAAGCCGCCCTGCACGTGGTCCGGGTTCTTGCTGTTCTGGAAATCCTTTAGGTGACAGGAGACGCACGAAGTCTGAGTCAGATTGTAGTTGCCGTTGACGTGACAATCAGCGCACTGACGCGGCGGAACGGTATGGGCGCCAGTCAGCGGGAATCCGGATTTGGCGTGATCGAAGTTCGCCGGTGACCAGGCTATCGTCGTGTGGCACCCCTCGCAAGTCTGCGAAAATCCTTGCTGCGCGTGGTTCGGATTATTTGTTTTCTGAAAATCCTTCAAGTGGCAAGACACACAGGAAGTTTGAGTCAGGTTGTAATTGTTGTTAACGTGGCAATCGGCGCACGCGCGCGGCGGCACAGTATGTGCACCTGTCAGGGGAAACCCAGTCAACGCATGATCAAAGCGGGCATTCAGCCAATTATCGGTTGAGTGGCACGACTCGCAGGTAGTAGGAAATTTTCCGGCTACGTGGTCGGGATTTTTGGCCGCCTGCAAATTTTTCTGATGGCAACTCAGGCAAGCCGTCGACATAGTATTGAAATTGCTGAGTGCGCCATTCTTGTGGCAATCGTCGCAAGTCGCGGCCGCGTGCGCTCCGGTCAGCGGGAAGCGGTTCATGTGCTGGTTGATCTGCTGCGCAGAAACTTTCCAGCCGCGGACCGTATGACAAGACTCGCAGGCAGCGCCCATCTTGGCCCGGTGGATATCGGCGTGGCAGTCGGCGCACTTGTTGCCGACATTGCTGAAGACCATCTTCGTGTGACAGGCCGTGCAAGTGACCCCTTCATGCATGCCGCGTAGCGGATACCGGGTCAGGTTGTGGTCAAACTCCGGTACGGCGCGAATCGGCTTCCACCCATAGGACGTGTGGCAGTTCTGGCAGGTAATTTTCATATCGCCATGCGGGCTACGCGTGTTCTGGACCGCCTGATGCGACGCGGCGAGGATCGGCGACGGCAGCAGCAGCCACCAGATCATCCATTTTGCGATCAGACTCGTAACCAAGAGGGGCTCAGCCTTAGATCAGAATTTTCCGACCTTCAGAAGCCTCAAACCAAGTGACAGGCGCGACGTTTCGAGCAATTGCATCTCCAAGCGATAATAGTGTGTTACTCATCAGTGCCCTAGTTACCGTAGGGAATGTTCACTAGTACAATCCCGTTCTCGTTCAAAAAACTGACACGGACGCCCACATTCACAAACACTGTGCAAGCGTAAGTTCTTTACCGACGCAAGGCAGATTTTACGGTTCAGAAAACTGAACGGCAGCGTTCGACAGTCGGGCCTAGCGACACCCTAGAATCCACTTTCATCCACATTAGACACGCGAAACTAGCTCACCGGAACAGTCGCACCGTGGCAATCCGCGCATTCCTTCGGGGTCGGCCTGTAAAAAAGAACTGCCTTGCCACTTATTACACGGGTGGTTTTGTGGCAGGCATCGCACCTCACGGCAATCAATGCAGGCCACAGCACGATGCGCCCCCGCTAGATCGAACTTGGTCTTGGCATGATCAAAGTGGCTAAGGTCTTTCCAGTTTTTGGTGGAGTGGCAGGCCTCGCAGCCCATGGGCTTCCCGTCTGCGCGGAGAGCTTTCATGCGCTCGGACAACTGGCTGCGGTGGGGGTCCTGGTGACAAGTGGTGCAGGAGAAATCCTGGAAGTGATAAACAGCGGTAGTCCCATAGCGCGGAGATGTCGGTGGCGGCGTAGCCTGAACTGCGACCAAAGCCGGCAATAGCGCCGCACGGGAGAAGGCCGAGGCAGGCTTGTGGCAATCACTGCACAGGACCGCGAGATGGCTTCCCGTGAGCTGGAAGCGAGTTTGTTTGTGCTTCGCTAGGGAGAAGCTGGTTGGCTTGAATCCCCGGACGGAGTGACACTGCTCGCATTGGTTGCGCCAGGGCGCGGCGGCGAACTGGGTCTGGTGCTCGTCGTGGTGACAGTCGAGACAGCTAGCGAACTTGATCTTGTAGATCGTTTCTTTGCCTTTGGCAATGTGACATTGCGCGCATTCGAGCTTGGAGTGCTTGCCTTCAAGTGGATATTGGGTTGAGGAGTGAGCTTTCAAATCGAACTTGGACGGCTTCCATCCATCAATGTCATGGCAGGAAGAGCATTCGCCAATGTCAACGCGCTTAAGGAACTGGCCGTTATGGGCATCCTTGTGGCAATCGGTGCACTTGGCGAAGGCAAGGGGCTTTTTGAAATCGCCGTTGGCGTGGCACGCGCCGCAAGCCACCGTCTGGTGCTTGCCGAGCAACGGGCCCGGAGTGTGACACTCCTCGCACTTGACCTGCGTGTGCTGGCCGGTCAGCGGATAGCGGGTCTTGGAGTGATCGAACGTACCCGGGACGCCTTTCCACGCCGTGAAGTTGTGGCACTGCGCGCAATTCGGCCCGAGGCGTCCGCTATGCGGATCGTTGTGGCAAGTGGCACAGGTTTGCGCGACGCCGATGAAAGTGCGGTTCAGGTCTTTGACTCTGATGAGCGCGCGCTCGGCCGCGGGAATGTGTTCCGGAGTATGGCACTTCTTGCACTCCACCCCTGCATGTTTGCCTTCAAGTGCGTATCCCGTTTGTTTGTGATCGAAGGTCTTCGGGTCCCACTTGATGAGAGGAAAGTCGAGGCCGTTGTGATCGGAGTGGCATTTCGCGCACTCCTGGCTGGAGCCTGCCGGGATGCCATACGAGAAGTGCACGCCTTTGTGAGCAGATAGACGCGAGGCGATTTCGGTGTGGCAATCAAGGCACTTGAAAACAGGCTCGCCACCAAGCTTGTGGCAGGTCGTACAGCGAGTCGCTCCTTCTAGTTCTTTGTGAGCGCGAGCAAGCGGGCCAGGCGAAATCTGGGCACCAGCGGTAGCCGACAAAAGAGCCAGAAGCCCAACGATCTGGAGCAACTCACGCACGGACAGTGAAGGTAGGTGACATGCACGTAAGGTTCCGTTATTGATGCCCGTGCAGCGTCCTAACCGCCGACCTGATCTGTGGATCATGAGCGAATCTTTTTGGCAAACCAAAAACAAGAGGTTATGAACGGTCCCCTACAACATGCTCTGCCAGCCGCACCCGATTGTGAGCGTTGCCATCTTTGTTACCATTCCAGACCTTCCCGCGCAAGGTGATTAGAATGATGCAGTGAAAAGAAGAACTCCGATTTCGGCTCCCTCTAAGTGTGCGGGTGCTGTAAGCGCTGAGAATGAAAATCGGGAATTTGCGTCTCTCATTCGCGGTTGCTCTTCGTCCAAATTCCTGAACAGCAGGTACTTCTGGAACATCTGGCGAATTGCGTAACGCTTGCTTATCTGGAAAAATGCCTGCGGGTTCCCTCCGATGTCTCAAGTTGGCATGCTTCGCGCTCCTGTTGGCGCTGGGCCTTAGTTCGTATTCATTCCTCGCAGGTATTCTTGCTTTGTTTCGCCGCGACGCCGGCTCATTGCGCTTGGGCGAAACCGCGCGCCGCGCCGGGATTGCCGCCTTCGGCGCTGTGCTGCTGGCAGCTGTAGTCCTGGTGACGGCTGCGTTCCAGGACGATTTCTCTATCGCCTACATTTTCCATCACAGCAATCGTGAGTTGCCGGCTGCTTATAAGTTCGCCGTACTGTGGTCCGGCCAGGAAGGGTCGCTGCTGTTCTGGTCGCTTCTGCTGGGCGGCTACGGATTCGTGCTGCGCCTCCGCTACAAAACCGATCAGCGGCTGTTCGCACATGCCTCACTCGTGATTGCCGCAGTGCAGGTTTTCTTTCTGATGATCTTGAATTTCTCGGCGCACCCATTCGCCATCATGGAAGGCGCGCTCCTGCCCGACGGCAATGGTCTGAACCCTCTAATCGCGCAAGATCATTCTTCTCCGCGGCGGCGTACGCATCGCTGCCGAGCAAGAGTCGCAACGGAGGGTTCCGTTCTTGCGGAAGCACGAATTTTGGAAGAAACTCAGCGTCTCCAGCAAATATTAAGCAGGAGAATCCGAACCGCGCCAAGGTAGTCAATGGTTCGACTTGGACTGGATTCCTTCCTTCTTCGTCTCACTTGACGATCACATTTACTGCGTCAACTTGCCTGATTTAGCGCTCGCGGTTGGGCCTCGCCGGTCGACCGCTCACCTCGTGGCGACACGGCCGGCCAGTCTCCTCTCCATGCATCGGGTTCCTTGGCATTCAGGTACCTGATGCGTACCGGCATTGCCGCAAGCCGGTCAGAAAGGCGAGCCTCATCGCGAATCGGCCACCAGTCGTACAAAAAGATCTCAAGAGGGCGCCACATGGAGACCCAGCCGCCGATCGTAAAACTTTCCCGTACAATGTCCCCAATACGGCTGCCTTTCATTAAACCAGCTAAGGAATCGCCTAAGGCGATCGCCGAAGCTAGAGCAACGAGACCAATTACAAGGCTGGTCCGGCCCAGTCGGAGCAATTCGCGCAGACGCCGTCGATATGTCTGAGCGCGTTGACTAAAGAACTCGTGAATCGCGTCGCGAAGAACAGCAGCCTCATCTGGTAACCCAGCCTCGCGGTCGAGATCAACGACCAGGGCCAGAGTTGCCTCACGGGGCAGGTCCTTGGCCCAACCCACGATGAACTCTTCAGCTTTGGGGTCCAGATCTTTGTTGCGAAATGGAGAAGGGTCGATCGAATTGAATAACTGCTTCAACTCGGCTACATGTACTTCGATGACAGAGCACCTGGGAGGAAGCAGGTCGCCAGCAGAGGGTTTGTCATTGGTCCCGGAGGGGCTTGTCATCGGCCTAGGATACCCCATGCGACAAGACGGTTGTGACCTGTTTCCGGACACTCGGAGCAACGCGGCTTCCCAGGAGTTCGATCGACCGCAACATCTTTTGGTGGGGAAGGGCCGAGACACCCATCTGAAAGGTGATTCGAGAAAGACCTCCGAGAACTTAGTTCACGTAAAGTATCCTCTCCGCCACCTTTTCAGCAACCGCGATCCCCACGCAATGAATTCCGATTCGCGGGGAGAATCCGAGATCATTTCCACGCGCGGGCCGCAACTATTTGGTACGTTTTTCGCGTAGGACAACATAAAAGAGGAACGGTGATCGGGCTAGCCGAAAGGATCTTTTTGTCTCCGGCGGCACGCTTAAGACCCGTGATCCATTCGAAGTTTGCCGAGGCGGCGCCCCACGCAGTGCTCTCTCATGGATTCTGATCGACACTAGTGGCTCGATTGGCAAGGGCAATGCCGATAGCGATCTGTTCCGAGAGTATCTTCTTTCGACCAAGAAGCTTCTGCTGGCCGAGCCACCGAATACACGGGTGTGGGTTTCGATAATCTCAACCGATTCTTTTGGCGGCGTCAGCGAAATCCTAACGGCTACGATTTCGCCGGCAACCGGACCTCGAAGACCAACTACCTAAACAACATTACGGAAGGCTATACCTACGACCCGATCTATCAGCTGACGCAAGTCACCCAGGGGGGTAGTACCACGGAGAGCTACAACTACGACGCGGTGGGGAATAGGCTGAGTTCACTGGGCGTGAATCCGTATAGTTACAACACGTCGAACCAGCTGACACCAATTACCTCTATGACGGGAAGAATCTGCTGGAGGAAGTGGACAACTCCGGCAATGTCCTGGCGAGGTACACGCAAACACGAGGGTTGGACGAGGAGCTGTCGGTGCTTCGCTCGGGCACGACGAGTTACTACGAAACTGACGGCCTCGGCTCGGCTACTTCTCTCAGCAATGGGGCGGGAGCGCTCGCTAAGACGTACACGTACGACAGCTACGGGAAGCTGACCGCTTCCACAGGGACGCTCACCAATCAGTTCCAGTACACAGGCCGCGAGTTCGACTCGGAGACGGGGCTCTACTTCAACCGGGCTCGATACTACGACCCACAAGTCGGAAGGTTCATCTCTGAAGATCCAGTGGGGTTCCTGGGCGGCATCAACAAGTATGCCTATGTCCTGAACAGGCCGACAAATTTCAGTGACCCGTCCGGCCTAGATTGTCCAGAGTACCCTATCGACTGCGTTCACACGCCCGATGAGCGAGCGCAGATGCAGCGTGAACATGACCAAATGATGCAGCAGATTCTTGGTCCAGATCCGTGGGATGAAGGTCCAAAGCCCCCACCACCTCCCCAGCCGACCACCTGCACTTCTGAGTCAACGTGCGTGAAATGGACGTTAGCTGACGCCTGGATGTTTGGATTTGGGATGGGCGCACGCCCTCCTTCAGGAAGAGATCGCTATCCCACTACACATCGTCGAAGCTGGTTCTTTCCTTACACATCGTGTGGTGTGCGGTTCTTGGTTTGACTTCTAGAAAGGGAATAACGAAATGTTTTATCAGGACAGAATGCAGGTCCGTAGACTCAAATACTTCTCGCGGCCACCCTGGAGGTCGTATCATTTTCTTTTCACTACCTTCTTCCTCATCGTGCTTACACTGTTTCCGATCCAGATCATCATGGATTTTCGACTGGTTACGTTGTTTCCGATGCAGATCATCATGCATTCTCGACTGTCCCCAAACAGTTCGGTGTTCTGGATGTTTGCACCAGTAGTCGCCTTGACCGTACTCTGGGCGTGCGTGTGGAAAGCGCACAGTGATGTTTATCAAGCTATTCACTCCACATCGTTCGAAGAGCGCGCCGAAGACGCTAGGATAGCGGTTCCCCTCGATGCTTTAGCCTACATGCTTTATGGTGGTTTCGGTCTAGCAGTGTTCGCCGTCTGCCTAGCTTACGCAGCAACGGAAGATTTTGTTAGAGCATCGTTGCATCGGTAAGAGCTCGAGTAGGCTCCAAACAGAGTTAGTAGGAGCGTAGTCTATAACGCAAACGGAGATACCCTCTCCGATCCTTCCGGCAAGAGCTACTCCTGGGACTTTGAAAACCGACTCACGCAGGCTGTGGTGCCGGGCGCGAATGGCGGGACGACGACGTTCAGGTACGATCCCTAGCCGTGCTTCTGTTCGGCCAAGACGGTCGCCGTGTCGCGTCGGTGTACTTCGGCCAGTTTGGAGGAGGCGGCACAATCGACGGGGATTCGGGCACCATCACGGGTGGTCTCTATCATTGGGCTAAGTCGTTGTTGAAGGGCGTTGCTGAATAGTTGGCGAAGAATCGCGATTTCACCCACTACCCTGCCCGGCAGGCCATTGGGGCAGTTGTTGGTGTTAACGCCTGGTTACAACAGTTACAAGAAAGCATGAAATTCTTGGGCTATATTTTGCTTGGGTGAATGCCGATGTTGAAGACCTATGTTCTCACCGTCGTTCTGGTCCTAGTCTGTCTGGCCGGAATGGTTGCTCCAGCCCTTGTTGACGCCCGACATTGGTGGCCTTGGAAGCGGATGAAGCTCAAAGCAGGACAAGCATTTCAGGCTGCCGTCTTATTACTTTGCGCTTTCTTGGCGCTGCATATCACGAGCGGCCTCGACGGAACGGAATTCAGCGGTGGATGGCTGACCGGGCCTCTGCTGTCAATGACGGACATCGGAACTGGTCTTTTCATGCTCGCTCTTGTGCTGACAATCTTTGTCCCGCGGGTTGCTGCCGCTATTGGGTTTGCGTCATCGTTGTTCTGTTTGCCGCTTTATTGTTTCTTTATTGCTCCAGTCCCGTTCGCCCGGTTATTCGCCCGTGGACACGAGTTTAAGGTCCAACCAGCGCCCGGATTTCATTGGCATACATGGCCCATGGCCGCCATGCTTGCCCTCGTGGTTGCTGCCTACACTTGCATTCGCGGCCTCGCGGATCGCACGCCAACCGACCAGTGAGCGAGGCACATCTCGCTAATTGACGTTAAATCGCGATTACACTCACAACCCGGGAAGGCTGTGTCGTGGGATTGCCCAGCTAACGTCTGTACCTACCTAGCCTTGCCGGACGTCCATTGCGCGGTGAGTCTTCTGTCATCTGCTGCCAGCGAATGTAAGCCGAAGTCAGGTCTCCCTGCTCAGCCAAGGGTCTTACTGCTTCTGCAGCCAGCATCCGCGCGGACTTCTGACTTGGTTCCGGTAGAGTTAGCACCAGGTACTTGAGACAGTCACGCAGATGATTATCTTTGTCGACGATCTTTTCTGTAGGGTTTTTTCTCGTCAACTGGGTCGCTGATAGCTCCTCGCGACGAGCCCGACGCAATTCCCACAGCAGGTTTGGGCACCCTCCATTCACGATCCCGTAATTAGGTTTCGCGATGTCCTGCAAAGCCTTAGGACAAAGAATTTTGAGTGTAGGTTCACGCTGATCCAGGTTCATCCAGTGCGAAAGGATGCGTTCCATGCTCAGCAGTTCATTGTTCTCTGGCGCGGGCGACAGGTTGTGAATGCCTTCTTCCGCAAACAACGTCGCGATCGCCTTGAACGTTCCGTCTCCCTGAGCCTGACTGGCATAAAAGATGGAAGGATCAGCGAACATCGTCGCTGACTTGAAGCCTTGTAATTGGGTGATCCAGGGGCGGTGTTCTTTTGGGCTGAATCCAGGCGGGTAGTACTCCCGAAGAATGTAGATTGTCCCATCGTCATCGACGGTAGCGACCAGAGCGGCCGTGGGGTTGGCCTTGCCGTAGTCGAAGCCTCCCAGGAAATACCAATGGGGTGAAACTTGGAATCCTGATGTGTCTGGATCAATGATGATCTTGTGCGCGTAGCGCCTGAGAATCTCCGCAAACAAACGCTCGCCACCACCAGCCGAGAACACAATTTCTTGTTCCCGCTGCCAAGCCCCTTCCGATGTGTACTTGCGGCGTTCAGTTTCCCTCCACCCCTGAGTGCCGCGGTCTGGATCCACGGCATAGTGCGCGGTCAACACACAGATTCCCTGGGGCGTTCTTTTCTCAGTCAACCCTCGAAGTAGTTCCCTCATTCGGCACTCACGCAGACACTTTCAAACCAGCCCGTATTTGCTGAACTCACCACGATTATTTTCTGGCAGGCCGAAATCGCTTCGTCATAGGACTCCCCAGCGTCGGGAACAAATGCTGCTTCGTCGATGAACAGACACCAGGGATGATAAGACCTGATCTTTGAGGCGCCGTGCGGGATGCCTACGATTCGGCTATCGTTTGCGAACTCCAACTCTAGCCAGCTCTGCTCCGACGTGGGAGCAGCCAGGGGATAAGCATTCTGGATATCAAGGTCGGACTGGTCGTAGAGGCACTTGCCATAGTCGACTAGCTCGGCCGCCTTGTCCTCAGTCTGCGATTGAAACAGGACTTCGATGCCAGGTGTAGTCATGCAGACATGAGTCAAATACCCAACGGTCAGCCAAGAGAGCATCAGATCGCGGCTCTTGGCGATGAAACTGACTTCGCGCCTGCTTCACGCCAGTGTGGATCTTTGGTTTGAGTGTGGTTCTGAAGCCAGATGAGCGGATCTTTTACTTTCTCTTGAACCACCAAAGAACTCGAAGCCTCCTTGCTGCGCTTGCCTTCTACAAGAATCCGCGTAGCGGCGCGAGATTCGATTGATCCGAGTGGAAAATCCGCCGGCCGGAAGCCCGAAAGTGTTGCGGGCATCGGCTGCTGTAGATATGGCTTTTCCATCGTTTTCAGGCCTCCTGACCGCCGCTAGTTGTTGCGCCCACCGCAACCTTGAACCAAGCCGGCAAAGTTCCATCTCGTGCGTAGTCTTCCATTTCGTGTATGGTCATCCGCTCGAACAGCTCGTTAAGGTTGACGTGCTCACTTCGGTCTATCCATTGACCCGCAGCATTGATCTTCGTGTACGCCTGTATGGCCGCGACCACAGCCGGTGCCGTTACTTCCACTTCTCCAGCGCGTTCAATGATCTTCTCGAGTGCCGCGCGAACGTTCCGCTGTCGCTTCGGAAAGAGTCCGATGGCATGCACGTGTCTGTATACAGACGACCGGTTACGCAGCCCGTAGTGCTTTGTCATGGCTGCGGGGCTGCGCCAGTTCACGAAGTCGCGCTCAATCTCTTCGCGCTGAAGGTGTGAGCAGATTTTGCACTCCGCTGCGTGACGGGCAGGGCTGACCGCCGGAGGCGTCAAAGACTCCGTGACACCTCTCGATTTCTTGTGGATTGGTCTATTCATAGTTTTCTTCTCTCGCCTCTCCTCGCTGCGGTTTGAGTGAAAGTCAAAACTAGGTGTCTCTGTTGCTATGCGAATCTCCGGTGTGCGTTGTTGTGCGAGACGTCCCAAATACGTCTTGAAAACGTCCGCTGTTTTTGGGTTCGTTTGGCTGTAAGTCGTTGAAAGATTAAAGGAGAGTTATGGGAGAGCGCATCGTTCGCAACGATGAGGTCGTCGGTTCGATCCCGACTAGCTCCACCAAAAATCGTTTGTGCGTTCTTTTCGCGAGTGGCGATCCACACCTTGCAAGCCAATTCCTCTCCCAAGGAAGCACAGGCGACCACCAATCACCACCTCGCTTGATCGCTCTTCAACTGATTAAGTGTCAATCGGTTACAAGACGATCCTAGCGCATCCTGGACCGCCAGTGGAATCGCATATTGAAAGTCGCACGCTCTTCAGAATTGCGCAAACGGGACATCTCAGATGTGCGTTTACCCATCCAAGTCAAACGCATCTAATTCCCGGTAGCCGGGTTAACTCTCAGTACAGTAAAGAGTAAAGATCGTACTTCTACTATGCGTTGCCGTCAGTGTGGCAGGTTTCCTGATCGGCTTCAACGGTTGCGGAGGAGTCGCCTCCAAGAACCAGCCTCCGCCTCCACCGCCCCCTCCGCCCGGCAAGATTAATCATGTCGTGGTCATCTTCCAGGAAAATCGTACAACTGATAACTTGTTCCACGATCCAGTCTTGATCAGCCGGGGCGCTGACATCGCGAGCGATGCAAAGAATTCAAGCGGACAAACCATTCCGCTGACGCCGGCGCCGTTGGTGACGACCTTCGATCTTGCTCATAGCCATGCCGCATTCCTGGCAGAATGGGACAATGGCGCCATGGATGGCGCCGACCAGGTTCCAATCCTGTGTCCGCCTGGAAGTCCCAACTGCGCGCCGGCAAACCCATGGTTTCAATATGTGCAAGCGTCGGATGTAAAGGCGTATTTCACGCTGGCGGAGACTTACACCTTTGGCGACCGCATGTTCCAGACCAATCAGGGACCAAGTTTCCCGGCGCACCAGTACATCATTTCGGGAACGTCGGCGATCACCGAGAAGAGTAACTTCAATGCGTCGGCAAATCCCACGAATATCAATCGGTCGAGTGGCTGTGTCGCGCCCCCGGATGGGGTCGTAAAGATCATTGACACCACTAATTTCGATCCCACGAGCAATGAGACGCAGACGATCTATCCATGCTTTGAGCATCCGACATTGACCGACTTGCTGGACGCAAAGTCTATCGACTGGAAATATTACGCGCCAGTCGAGGGATCGATCTGGACAGGGCCCAACGCGATCCAGCACATGTGCGGACCCGATTTGCCGCCGCCGAATGGAGCCAACTGCGTTGGTGCGGAATGGAAAAACCATGTGGTCATCAGCAAGACACAGGTGCTGGACGATATCAGCCACGGACAGCTAGCCGCGGTCAGCTGGGTTATTCCTAACCAGGCCGCCTCCGATCACCCTCGTGGCACTGATGGCACGGGGCCATCCTGGGTGGCATCCGTCGTCAATGCAATCGGTACCAGCCAATACTGGAAGGACACGGCGATCATCATCACCTGGGATGACTGGGGGGGCTGGTACGATCATGTGCCCCCGCCGAACATTCACAACTCTTACGAGTACGGGCTGCGAGTTCCGCTGATCGTCGTATCACCCTACGCCAAAGCGAAATACATCTCGCATGTGAACCACGATTTTGGAAGTATCCTGAAGTTCATCGAGATAACGTTCGGTTTACCGGAGATTGATCCCGCGGTCCATTATGCCGATGCGCGGGCAGACGACCTCTCCGACTGTTTCGACTTCCATCAGACGCCGCTGGCGTTCACGCCCGTGGCGGCGCCTTTTAGTGCCCAGTATTTTCTGAACGACAAGTCCCCGCCGGAGGGACCAGATGACGACTAGAGACGCAGCGCGACTTTCGCTCGTCGCGAGAGAAGTTATACATCTCCCTGATAGGTTTCTACGTCGCTTTAGAGGTTCCCGACTCCGGACACGACGGTCAAGCACAAGAGGACCGGACGGCGGATTTCAAAGATAATTGTAGATCCTTCAAGCCGGAGTTTTGCCAACGCCCCGCTGGCAGCAAGGTCGGTTATTTCGCTTCCTTTGCCGTCACCCCTAGCGAGTAAATACTCCAAGGTGTGCAAAGAGTTGCAGGTTCAAAAATCCTCGCCGAGAGGAGAAACCGCATGATATAAGAAAGGCACGGTCCTAGAACCCTTTAACACTTCAGGCCTCCTCCCCGGCTGGCTCAGCAATTGCTATTTCCCCTAGTACCGCCCGCGTAGGCGACATATTCTGTTGGAGGCAAACCGGTGATTTGGTTCAGGTGTTTATTAGCTACGGTGGACAATCCCGATTCTCGACTCCTTTCCCAATCCGGTTCGGGGAGTGGCCTGCGCTCTGCGGCCCGTTTTCTCGGGGCAAGTCTAATTGTTCTGGGCCTCATACCTTTCGCTTCTGCGCAGAATGCGTTTTCGACTAGCCACGGGGATAACGCCCGGACCGGGGCCAACACTAATGAGGTTCTGCTTGCCCCTGGCAACGTCGACAAGAACAATTTCGGCCGCCTCTTCAGTTACCCTCTGGACTATCAGTCGTTGGCCCAGCCGTTGTATGTGCCCGACGTCGACATCCCCGGCAAGGGGTCCCACAACGTCGTTTATGTAGCGACGATGGCGGATTCGGTCTATGCTTTTGACGCAGAGAGCAACGCGGGGCCCAACGCGTCGCCATTGTGGCAAGTCAATTTCACTAATCCTTCTGCCGGGATTACCACCGCCAGCGGTCCGTTCCTGCCGTGCGCGACCACCGAGGACCGCGGTCCGGGCTTCACGCAGGAAGGTATTGTTTCCACACCTGCGATCGACACCAATAGCAGGACTATGTACTTGGTAGCCAAGATTCTGGACAATGGCACGGTCCGGCACCAGTTGCATGCGCTCGACCTCGGAACCGGCCAGGAGAGACCGGGCAGCCCGGTGACGATCAGCGCGACGGTCACGAGCAACGCCGGACACGTCGTCGACTTCAATAGTCTTCACCAGAAAAATCGTCCTGGCCTGCTGCTCCTCAATGGCATCGTGTACCTCGCCTTTGGGTCGAATTACTGCAATGACGGCAATCATTCTTGGGTGCTGGGGTACGACGCGACATCTTTGCGGCAGACCGCTGTCTTCGATACCAATCCCGATCACGGCCTGACTTCCATCTGGCAGGCGGGCGGTGGGTTGGCGGCCGACGACCAAGGCTTCATTTATCCATTGACGTCGGAAGGAAATTTCGATGTTGACGTCGGCGGGCAGGGCTACACACACGCCGTGCTGAAGCTTACTGGCGCACTCAAACTGGTGGATTTCTTCATTCCCGGCTCGGTGGTATTTCTCAACGACCACGATCTCGATCTGAGCGGCGGCTCGCCCGTCATCTTACCCGACCAGGATGGACCCTATCCACATGTAATGGTTGCCGCCGGAAAGCAGGGGACGATCTACGTCCTTAATCGCGACAGCCTGGGAATGTACGCCACCAACGACCAGATCATTCAGGAATTGGTGGGCGTCTTACCGAATAATTCCTTCCGGGGATCTCCCGCGTATTGGAATGGCCGAATGTATTTCAGCGCGAAGGCCGACCCACTGAAGGTGTTCTCCGTGTCTGGCGGGATGCTATCCCCTGCTCCCATCGCCATGACACCCCTGAGGCTTACCGGAGCTCATGCGCCTTCGATTTCTGCGCACGGGAATACGAACGGAATCGTCTGGGTGTTTAACGGCGGCAACCTCTATGCGTACGATGCAATCAGCATGAGAATGCTTTACAACTCCCAACAGGTGGCGCGTGACAAACTCCCCCTGCTATCGCACTTTGTAACCCAGACCGTCGCCAACGGCAGGGTGTACATGGCGACGCGGACCACGCTGGAAGTCTTTGGTCTCCGGCACTTCATGTCCCTAACCGGAGGGGGGAATCAGAGCGGTGCGGTCAAGACCGCGTTACCGGTACCCATCGAAGTTCACGCCGTGCAGGCCTATACGAATGTGCCTTCTCCAGGCGTGACGATCGCCTTCAGCGATGGCGGCAAAGGTGGCGTATTCAACCCGGCCTCCGCGGTGACTGACAGCAACGGCGTCGTTACGACTAGTTATACGCTTCCCCAGAAGGCTGGTACCTACACGCTGACGGCGTCTGCCACCGGCTTCGGAGATCTCACCACGACTGCGACCGCGACGGCCGGTGCTCCTTTCCGGATCATCAATTCTGGAGGAGGTCAGCAGTACGGCGCTGTTGGTTCTGTGCTCCCGGTCCCCATCACTGCCCGGGTGCAGGATGCATACCTGAACAGTGTCTCTGGTGTTACCGTCACCTTTAACGATGGCGGCAAAGGCGGCGTCCTGAATCCGGCATCCGCGATCACGGATTCCAGCGGAAAGGCTCGTACCAGCTACCAACTGCCCGCGGTGCCCGGCAAAATCACTCTCAAGGGCAATTCTTCCGGGCTGCCGGCGGTCAGCTTTATCGAACATGCAGCGGTGGCGGCGAATGTTGTTATAGTCTCGGGCAATAACCAGTCCGCCCCGGCCGGTTCTCAACTGCCTCAGGCACTCGTTGTGAAGGTCACCGACAATCTCGGCAACCCTCTTTCGGGAGTCGCGGTAACTTTTGACGATGCCGGCGCAGGAGGGACGTTCTCGAACGGCACTACTGTTACCACCGACAGTGCCGGAACCGCGTCGGAGTTCTATACTCTGCCAGCAACGCCGGGGCCTGTTTCGATTAGCGCCAGCGTTAACGGCGTCGCCAACCCCGCTCTCTTCAGCGAAACCGCACAGTAGTGTTTTTGCAGACAGGGGCCGTTCTCGCGAGCGGCCTTTTGTCTGTGGATTCCGAATGGACTTTCCACCGTTACGGAGTAACAGAGCAAGCCAATGCCCTGAGATGAGTTGCTATGCATCTTGCTGGTAGGGTTCGACGGCACGGGCGGGCGTAAGAATTGGGGCCGTTTCGAAATCCTCCGCTGGAACGAGTTCTCCCGTGTGCAAAGCGCGATTCGACAGGTAAGCCCACAGCAGTTCCGCTCCGTAAACTGCGCCGCCGATCAGCAATTGCAATCCCAGTCCGCGATAATTGTGGGGCACGAACCACTGCTTCATCAGCAGCAGCACGGCTACCAACGGGATCGTCAAAAGAAACGGGAGCATGTAGGCTTCGCGCAAGTAAGTCCGCAAGCGAATGTGCAGCAGATTTGAGACATGGCGTGGCATGAAGAAGATTGTGCTGCACGCGAGCGGAATCGCGGTGCCAAATGCGTCGCCAATAATTCCAAAGGGGCGAACCAGCAGAATGCTGAGAATGAGATTGGAAACGCCTTCAATGAGGGTGATCTTCGCCCACGTGCCGTGCTTCGACATGCCGAACAGAACTCGCCCGGAGGCGCTCTGCGACCACCAGAGCGTGCAGGCAATGATCATGATGACCAGCACAGGATAGCTTGTCTCGACATATTTCTTCCCCATCCACACCTGAATCACAGATTTGCCGAGGATGATCAACGTCGCGCAGATCGGAAAAATGATGAAAGCGCAAACCCGATTGCCAACGACAAAGATCTTGCGTAAACGGTTCATGTCGCCCTTGGCTTCCGACTGGCTCGACATCGGAACGAAAACCTGTGCAAGGGTGGTGACGATCTGGCCCGCGTAGTCGACGATACGATTGCCAATGTTGAAGTAAGTGACCGCCGCCGCAGAGATCATCGTGCCGATTACGATTTCGTCGGTCTTGAACTTCAGCCGGCCGGCCACCATGATCAGAAAAGTCGAACTGCTGTAATTCGCGATGCGGCGGAACGTTGCCCGATCCACGTATTTGGCGCCGAGCGGAACCGGCCGGAGCTGCATCGCGATTACCGCCCGGATAAGCGATGCAATCATGGGCAGAACGATGGTGATAAACGCCACCATGATCAACCCGTACCCGCGATTGAGCACGACCACGATGAGCACTGTCCGGAGCAGGGTCGCAATTACGTTGCTCCAGTTCAGAATGTAGAAGCGCTGCAACCCTTCAAGGAAACCGTTGAATACTCCGAGAGGAAATCCCAGCGCCACTGATCCACCGACCATCAGCAAAAGCCAGCGCGCGGTCGGAATCATTTCCGAAGGAATTTTGGCGAATACGTGTTCGACGTAGAAACACAGCACCAGCGTGACCACCATGCTGGCCAGGCCGATGCAGCTATAGCTGAAGAGACTCGTGTTGACGACCTTGGCTAATTCTTCGTTTTCATCGGTCGCGGTGAATTTGGAAACGTAACGAACAACGGAAGAGCGGATGCCGAGATCGAACAAGCCGTAGTATCCCGTCACCGAAAAGATCAGAACCCAGACACCAAATGCAGTGTCTCCCAGATGGTGGAGGATGAAGGGAGACAGGAAGATGCCAGTCACGATGTTGATCCCCAGAGAGAACCAACTCGAACTGATGTTCTTGATGATCTGACCTTTTTCGAATTTACGCATACTGACTTGTAGGAGGAATTAAGGCGAGCTTGTGCCTTTAGCTATGTTCCTTCACTAGTTCTGGTGATTCAATGCTCGCGTGCGCCTCACCTTGAGTGCTCAATTCATATCCCAATTCTCGCATCAGCGGTCCCCACGCTGATTCGATCTCCAAGGTTGAAACAGCCGGAAGCTTTTGCTTCCATAATCCCGAAGAAGCGGTTCGCACAAATGGGATTTCACTGCGCTTGTCCTTGGTAGAAACCCATTTGTTGCCTTGAGTAGCTTCCAGACTGCGCATTCGGTCGGCGGAACTGTGCTCCACCGCGGCGGTCAAACGCTCCCGCGTAGCGTCGATCCCCAGAAAGCGCGTCACTCTCCCCAATTCGCTCTCGGTATTGCTGAGCATGTCTTCATATCGAAGCAACAAAAATTCGGGCCGCCCATTGCGCGTGTAATACCAACTGGAAACGTTCTCTCCCCAAGTTCCCCAATCGAATGAGGACAATCTGCCCGTGACAAAGTCGCTCACGAACGTGGTGAGCGGGTAGCCATCTTCGATATGCCGGTACTTCCGCGAAAAATCGTAGTAAGAGAGCGCGACATCACGAGGATCGCGCACAATGTAAATCACCTTCTTGTAGCGATGATCAAAGTACTCGTGGCTCTTGATGATCCGCGGCCGCGGAACTCGCTTCAGAAAGCGGCTGGACATCGCCTCGCAGTCGGGGATGAGCCGCTCGATGTTCGCGAACGTTACGGGTTGCTCAGGATGAACGAGGTTCGCTGCCAGGAAACGCGTCCAGGTGTTTCCTGAGCGGGGATACGACACGATAAATGTGTCA
>WNFR01002917.1_pt1 | contig 17761 bp, 29 predicted proteins | sample 5400221 | NCBI WGS metagenome assembly WNFR01 (sample SAMN13153357, study PRJNA577476) | soil metagenome | isolation source: 40 cm soil under Madrone tree | place: USA:California | collected 2016-06-14
AATTTAGCGACACGATCTTCTTGGGATGAACTGCGGCAAAATGCAAGCAGGCCGAGGTCGGAGAATGTAGGAAACGGACAAATTGAGGTATCCCAAGATCCGGCCGCCGAGCGACTCGCGGAACAAGAAAAATTCGATGCTATGCTTGAGGCTGAGCGTAGAAAAGCCGCAGAGGGATCACGAGGCAGTGCTTGGGGCATTTGACCAATATGAGATTCCATCTGATTTTGCGCAGTAAATAATGACGAAGGAAAAAAAAAACGTAGTTGCTATGCCATATCATACACTAGGAGAGCAGAAATAACGAACTCTCTCTGACGGTCGAAACCTAGCATATCCGCGCCGGTCTGGACGTCAGATTTAAATAAACCAGAAACAACTAACGTGAGACCCATCCCAACCCGTCCACGTTTGGCGGCGAGGTGCCTGATTGTGCGGGTGAGCCCTGGGGTGGGGAAAGAATCTCTTCAAAGGATGGGCTCAGAGGGAGTGGGGCAATAGAGACGTGTCCGCCGTCTTCCTCACACCCTGAAGCCGGTTTGGAAAATACGCCGGCGTGCGAGAACGGATAAAGCGGAATGCAAACCTCAAGGGGTTGCTGCTGGGTGGTCATACGCACGATCTCGGTCATGAGACCCTGTAGTAATTTCTCCTGTCGAGCTAATAAATTCAACGTGTGCTCAGAAAGTGACATGACATTAAAAATATATACAAGGGCGTACCTCCGATGGGCGAACGCTTGCCGTAGTCGGTCATGGCGAACCTTTTGGATAATCAGCCGCGGATAATAAACGCGCAGAAGGTCCGACCCTACCGAAGAACGTTGATCACGCCCCATACACCGTACTCTCGATCAGTGTCACCAGTTTCGATGAAGTACTTGCACAACTGGATTTGAACGACAGCTGCCAGGTACCAACAAATCTGAACAGAAAGACAGATTAAGGGCGCCACGCTGGGTTGGGTAGTTATGTGGCATACCGTGACAAACGGATGTAGCCTAGTGATATCAAATGAGGACGATGCGAGGGTATAGTGTTGCGCGAGAATGGCGCGAGACGCCTCTACACAGCGGGAGGTAGAGACACTCTGAGGATCTGAGAAATCTATGTAAGGGTTGTGCAAGGTGATTGTTGCACTTTTGAAGGTACGTGAGGGGATTGGTCGGAGTAACCTTAAAGTCACGTACGCGTGCGGGACGAGGTGCACCAAATACAAATCAGTGTCCAGCCCCCCGCCACCGTACATGCTCTCCAAATTGCTGAATCCGTTCCTGAACCGCGGAGGAAGACTGCTGACGAAATCCATGCATACAAGACGATCTAGGTCTTCGAACCCTGGTATAATAAAGGGATTATGGACCCTCGATGGCGGTGCTAAGGCCCGAAGGTGTGATCTGACCCCAAAGTCAGTGACTCTACCGAACAACATCATGGCTTTGATGAGTAGCAGGAAGGAGTCTGTGTACGTTCCGGGATGGTTGGTGAAGACGTCTGCGGTGAACAAGCTTTGGGGATTGTCTGGCACAAGTTGCTGCAATGACATAGTTAAGCGAGAGGCTCCGCCCAATTTGGGGATACAAATTAACCTACATTGGTCTCAAAATCCACGCTACGAAGGGGAAGTTCTGTTCCGATGTCACGCTCATCGATACCATGGACCCAACCGCCGACGGAAGCGATGCGATCGAAGAGAACCGCCATCCACCAAGTACGGCGCCGGAGTTCCAAATCGAGTGTGTCCTTGGGGGGTGCAAGGTAAGCACCAGGGGAACCCACACTTTGCCCTGCAAACGTTCCAGGGTAGTTCAAGCGAAGGGGTATGGCCGTCCGCGTCTGGAAACCGGCAAAAACCCAGATCTCCACCCAGCGACCCTCGGAATAGAAGTACCAAGAAAGTAAGACGCAGGCCTGCATTACGGAAAATATATTTTCACCACTGGCCATGGTCCTGTCAATGTAAGTACGGGTCTTGCTAGAATGGAATTCGGCAAAACGGTCTCTTCGTGTGCCATCCGGGAATGTGATTATGTTTTTTGAGACCCAGCGTGACGCAGATGCGCACTTCCACGACAAGTTAGCGAGGACGAAGGATAAATGAGTTTACAACTGACAATGGCATGAAGGATGGCCGAGTGGGGGAAATCAGAATGTTTTGGAGGGAGCTTCATGGACACTAAGAAGTCTGGCCTGTGGAAAATTCGAGAGCCACAAGGGTCGCATTTAAAAAAGACATCTATGCTGTGGTAGCAAGGGTATCAGAAATGATTTAGGCCCAGTAAAAAAGCACCAACTAATGGTCGAGTACATCGGGCTCCGGTAAATCAGGGTTCCATCCCGAATATATAAGACTAGACAAAGGATCCGAGTGGTGACCAGAACGCACGTCCGGGCTACCCGACGGCACAGCATTAGGTTCGACGGTCTGATGCCAGGGACTAGGAGCCGCGACAGGGCATGGTTCCAACTCGGGGGAAAGCGTGACCGAGACAGAAGATGGCGATGGGTGAGGATGGTGACTGGATGGAGGGCGGAGATAATTGGGGGACTGAGAACGGGACGGAGACAGACTCTCTCTTTGCACCTTCAATTTTTTCGTAAGGATAGCTGACAGATGGATGAGAACATGTGGACACGGTCAACCCGAGTGTGACGTACCGACTTGCTCTTCTAACTCTCTGATTTTTTCAATGGGATCGGCATCGGCGGCCAGGGGTAGACCCTCCACTGGATCATATGAGCATTGTGGTTCAGACGGGTGACTGGAAAAGGGACGATAAGTAAGATAGGGACGAAAGACGGTAGATAAGCGACGAACGCGTATCCTGCTGGTGGTGGTACGCTGATCTGGGCTTGCCATTGCCTGTGAAAAGTTTATATCGGGGAGAGGCAGAGAAGGCGCCGATCTGACGTACTTGACACAGGTGGCACAGTGAGGACGTGCGGCGTCACATCTCTGCAAGCGATTGTCAGGGAGGAAGAAATAATGGAGAAAGGAAGGGAGAAACGATACCAGCTTCCGTTTGCGACAGGTGAGACAGGCCTATCAATTGAACAAAGACCGATGAGCACGGCGGGAAGGAGAAAGTAGGTTCGGAGCGGCATGACCTGATTTCTGCGCAAAGCATGACGAGATGCAGCGTTTGAGATTTGAGTTTTGGGCATTATAGTGGAATCCTGAGAGAGAAGGAGTACTGTTCGCGATCAGGCGAGACAGACAGTGCGGAACTGCCACTGCCCATGCCACAACACAATACTACCCCATCCGTCGTCAAGCACCTTTTCCCGGTACCCGGCCCGGTAATCAATCTAGCATTCAGGAACTCGGCGCACCCCCGGACAGCCCCAACCTTATTCTTCTCTGTGCACGTTCGTGAAACCCTCTCATCTCCGCATCTCCGAGACGACGATCTCGAATTATGCTCCATATCCGATCACATGACCTCCTCAATTTCTTTCATCAGCTCCTGCTTGCTGGGCACGCCTTCTTTCTCAAGCGTGTGTGCACCAAGGTGTGCCGCTCTGACGGCCTTACTCCAAGCACCTGGCTGAAGTGATTTCCTTCACTCGTGTACGGGATGCCGTCACGATCGTTCTAGTCTCCTGGTCTTAACGCTAAACGCCACGCCGCGACAGGGTTCACACTATTACAGTATTTCATATGTCGGCAACGGTCACGCGGATCTGGTCATACATATATCTAAGATAATGTGTTGACTTCACAGTAAATAAATGTATTTTTTAAAAAGAGTATAAGATCCCCCCAAAATTCTTGTCATAGGACACCCTCCAGTCTTACCTTGTCCGTCTCTGATGGAGCCCTACGTTCAATCATCTCCACGCCAGGGACTTCCCGTAGCAAATGATATCACAGCTAAGCTTTCCAGATTCTCGACTCGTGAATCCACCACTTCCACTGTCACTCTCCTGAACAACCAAGGTAGGCAGGCATTGTAGTTTGAAATGGCAAAGGACTCAATTTAGCTCTTTATCTCTTTGCTTCTCGCTTCCTTATCTATACACCGCCACCGAACGTCCATTTCTGAATTGCTCCCAATTCAGAGCAACGTCCCCGCTCCACATCCAGAGGTCGAGGCCGCCAATATGTACCTTTTGCTTTCATTTATTTATTTTTCCCCGTCGTAATCATCATGCTTCACATGTAGCAATCGTCAGGTATCGGTGGTATCGGTAACATTCGCCGTGCTTCATCTGATTCCAGCGAACGCACAAATATTCCGGATGGCCCGGATGACTTTTCCTCGACGAGGGGCAGAGAACCTCGTTCGCCATTTCGTCTCGACAAGGCGAGCAGCCCCACTGGTTCGTCGTCGCCTTTCCATTAATTTTTCCTTGAATTAGGTCATCTCCATTGGTCGAGGAGGCGCAGGGAACATCCGCTCTCCATCGCGGGATGTAGCTCGTCCCAGCGAGTTATCTTCTATAACAGAGACCGAGCAAAACGAGTACGAAGAATCGCTCATTCGCAACCATGAGGCTTCCCACATAGCCCAAGTGGTATGTCCACTTGTCTTAGTTGGAGCAGTCGCCAGATCCCTGATTGTACACCCACCACAGTATTCGGGAGGAAGAGGTGGTGTCGGAAACATGATCCGCCGACACTCTCAGCCCCAGTCTGGGCTTGTAGGTCCCGAAGTACGAGCTACCTCCAAATGTGCATACACACACCAGAGGGCCCCTTCCAGGGGGTTAACTGTCTCCCATCCTGCAAGAGTCTCAACGCCTTAATAAACGTCAAAGACATCAAAATGGGAAGGAAGGACTTTGTGCTTGGACGAATGTATTTGGATTGTGTAGTTTCCACGACAGTCCGTCCTTCTGTACGTACCATCGGGTTGCCACACAATGTCAATTTAGTATCACGTTGGATAAATGCCTTTAAAGATTGAGCCTCGCCAACTCTAACTGAAGAACTGCCCTGCGATTGACTTCTATAGTTCGCTGTCCACAACCTGCTAAGAATCAACGAGAAATGTGTCTCGATTTGTAACAAAATCAGGAGCTGGCGGATTATAGACGTTTAGAGTTAATTTAATCGGCTCAAATCGAGCTCACGAACAGAATAGTAGCCACGACCCTGCGGGAGTGAGGTAGGTGTCTGAACTCGGTCAAGTAGATGCCTGTCAAATCAATGTAAGGCCCATGATAATTTTCAGGACGTTATTTTTCCAGCCACCTTGCCATGTCCCAAGATTCAGCCGACCCCCTGTGATCGGGATCGATATGGATGTCCCGACAAGAGAAGTCTTTGTGTGCGAAACCCTGAGGAACATGAGTCATCTTCAGTTTGATCATAAGAGAGGTCCGCACGAATCGCTGCAGGTCTGGTCAGCTCTGACAAGATCAAATAACTTAAATGTGTCTCACTCGGGGCCCTCATCGGTATGCCGCCAGTTGAGATTTTCAGGTACGATATTATCTAAAGCCATATCCATGTCTAAAGAGCTTTCAGCACAACAGCTGCTTTGCGTGACACATCGAACACTTTCACACCTCTGCGGACATCTGAAGTAGTGACCAAAAGATGGTCAGTAGCAGCACAAGTGCGACACGAGATACCTCCATGCAGAATGCGCACCTCTGTCGTAGTTTTCGTTGATTGTCAGAGCAGCGGATGTATGTTGTCTATTGGGCCGCAATACCACAGATGCTGAGTACTGAACCTTTGACGAGAAAACACGGAAACCAACATGAACAAGAACAACATGCCGACCTATGAGATATACTGTAATTAGCTGCTTCTTCTTCGCTTCTAGAGTAGGACAGTTGCTTCGGACCTGGACGTCGCTCAAACCAGCTTCAATTTGCGTCAAGATCTCCTCGGTGACCAGATGACACCCTTTGCTCCGTTTTGAAAGTGTGAACGTCTTTTGCCAGGTCATGGTGCTGTGATACAAAGGGCGTGAGAGTACAATCGTACGATAATCCGGGAAAGGAAATGAAATGATCTATTATTTTCTATCTACTGACTGTACTAATAATCGTCACCATTGAACCGTCTCCTCTCAACTCCTCCTCGATTTCCTGGAACATTTCGGTTTCTGCAGTGATTGGCATAATGTCCTTTCTCACCACACTAAAATTCACTTTCAGCGCCTCTCCTTGATCATGAAAACAGACAGACATACTTTGAAACAGAGCACCTCGTCAAGGTTGCGTCGCGGACCTGGTTGTCCAAGGCTGTGTGGTGGTGCACTTCCGGTGGCACCTCTGTCAAAGTCGGCGTAACGACCATAACCCGGAGGTGGAGGCCCAAGCTCTCGCTGTGATGGAGGCTCGGGCGGTTCGTAAGCTTTCGGAGGTGGAAGTGACGGTTTCGGACTGTATGTACAAGTAAGAAATTGCAGTTACGATATTTTAAAAGGGGGTATCCCACTTACTGGCCCTTGGAGCAATCGGGGCCTAAAGGGCAATATCCCGTGAGATATAACTGACATGCCACGCGCCGAACGTGCTTGCGTGGACATGTAGGACCTATGGAGCGTCAGGTGGCACCACTAGACAGGGAATAAAGGACGTACCAAGCTTGCAGAATCCGCGTTTATAGTCGGGACACTCGACCTTTCGCTCCTTCGGGTGTGCATACAAGCACTCGTCACCAGCGGAGCAGTATCCGTACTTGGCGAACCACCAACATTCTGGCATACGCCTGAGGTTGTACTCGTGGAGAAACTCACATGCATCCCCTTTCTTACAAAGCCCCCTAAGCCAATGCTTACAGACAGTTGCAAGTCGTTCCCTGTCTCGAGGATGAGTTGGCAGTTGTTTTGGGGGTTGGAAGTTTAAAGTAGATGGGACAGTATGGCGAAGATGACAGTGAAGAGGGCCAAGGGGACAGCCCGCCGGTGTCAAGTTCAGACGACAAATTTGGTCATCTTATAGTAGCGTACATCGTACGTCAATGGCGAAATAAACGAGTAGCACGCTAGGACCGCACCTTTATCAAGCCTAATGTTGAGTTCGTTCTTGATATAAACTTCCTCAGGGAAATTGTTTTGGTGAAATTGAGGGTCAATAATGTCTCTCAGCGCAGATGGTCCCACCAAAGGGTTGGTCATGTTAAATTTGAGAGAGAAAATGTCAGCCCACCCTCGCTCAAGTTGTTTAATGTTACTGGCGACCCAAGATGTTGACTCGATGGCAGGCTTAGTCAATGGCAGGCTTAGTCAGACAGATTGTCGTGACTAAGACCTTAAGTAAACGAAAATACAGTATTCTGCTCCTCCTCGCAAACCTCCAAACGATGTCAACACGTGATTCCAAGTCCCTTGTAGCCGTTCCTCCACGTCATTGCCGTCTGTATAATATACACCTGAAGTTAGGCATATCACAGCGACACAATGGCCTACATTCATTATGATACGAGGCCGCTTCTGCCCCTGACATTCCCCATCCAACTCCCCAACTCGTCACCGACACGCTTCAAGTTTGCTGTACCTATCACCACGGACAGCGTCTGAAGTACGACGTCCAACTTAGGCCGCTTGCTTGGATCCAAATTCAATAATAGTTGACATATGTCTTCAACTTCTCCATACTCGGTTATTGAGACGCCGCCGGCTTTTGTGATGTGCAGAAGCATTTGTCCGCTGGCCCACCTGTCAGCTTGGATCGCATTGTACGTCATCCTGGGTCCACCTTCCCATCCGACTTCCGGAGCAGTCCAAGACGGAGTCCCACGATAGCCCGCCACCATTTCCCCCTTTTCCCGAGTGTTAATAGAGATGCCAAAATCGATAAGTGTCAATCGGGGTGGTAGTGACGAGTCTGCGAAATCAACAAGAGTGTTTTCTGGCTTCAAGTCCAGGTGAGCAATTCCATGTTCGTGTAAAAACGAAACACCCTCCAGAAACTGTCTCCGCAACGGGCTAACCGCGTCGGGGGACCCTGCCAAAACAGTGTTCAATTCAGATTGCCACGGCATAGCAATGATGACAGCGTCATCAGAATCCATGATATGAAGCAGTTCAATCACGTGATTCTTGTCGGCTTTAAGGGATTGCAGATACTTCAAGGTCTTTAGTTCGCTTGAAGTATGTAGTACTTTCAATGCGAACACGTCCTTCCCCTTGGCAACTTTTAGTATTGTCGTTGACGTCCGTTGCCCGTCCGGCAGCAATTTGTATCCATTCTTTTCGATGAGCGACAGATGGCGACCTCTGAACAGCCTGGTTGGCAGGTGTCCTGATCCAGATCTCGTAGAACTACTACTGCTTCCCTCGTGCTCTGATCCGCACAGGACCTTGACCTGGGTGGGGTAAGATGTTGGGACATGTTCAGAAGAGACATCGACACAATGTGAAAGCCATCGGAAAGTTTTCCACGGAGTTTTCTCATCGAATGAACGAAATTGTAGAGGCGAAAAATGAACTTGAACAATTGGTCTCTTTCACTCAAGTCGAAAACTCGTGAGGTGTACTCGACCTATGACAGTGATTAAGTCCTGTTCCTTGTTCCTTAATTAACAGAATAATTACTTCAGTCACGACATCGTTTGGACCTATATCTCGCTGAAATAACGTATACTCGGTGGCATGGTAGCCTGGACCAAAGTAGATTGCTTTTACTATGTAATCCAAGGATACAGTTGTGAGTAGCGCGTTGCCCATACGAACAAGGCAGGCGGCTTGCAGAATCATGCGGTCCCTATCGCATTCGGTTTGTCCAGAATTGACCTCGAGAATAAGAACAGGGAAGTCTGATACGATTATAGAGAAGTCGCTACGCGGTGTATAAAGTCGGTGTTGATAGCCATCCTGATGGGTTTCTAAGATCAGAGGAAAGGGCCACGACTTGTTGCTATGAAAACATGTCAGATCTGTGGGTCAAATGTTAGATTGTGTCACTCACAAGTTGACCATCACAGTGTCGTCCCTGACGAACAGCTCAGACAGTCGGTTCAAGAGAGCGAACATGTGTGACTCCTTGTTGGCCATATAGGCCTGACTACTGACCACCTGGTTGTCAAGAAGGATGACACAGTAATGGATGAATTCGAGGAAATGAGCGGTGTCGTCTGCCGGGTCTCCAAAATATTCATTATACCGAACTCCGAGGTGCTTCACAACCAACTCCTTGACTAACGGATCCATCTGAAATAGTTCTTGATTAGTAGGACTACGAAAAGTGGGTTTGCAATACAGACAACAATATTGTCAGAACGCCTGCGGAGTAATTGATCATCAAACTGGCGGACAAAATCCGGTGGTTGGTCTGATGTTTCACTGATGAAGTTTTCGAACAGGAGGGCAGACCTAGGTTGTTGGATATCGTCCTCCGGTTTCAATTTTATTGTGACAAAAGAATGGATGCCGCCGCCTGCTTGTCGGGCCCGCACAATCACTGGGTGGAAAAGCATGAAAACTTCTATCAACCAGGAGCTGAGCTAGAAGCAGTACCTTGTCCCGCCCCCAGGTTACGCACACATATGATGGTGTCAATCACGGCATTGTTGTCTTCACTAACTTGAACCTGCTGAAAAATCCGCCCGACTAAGGCGTCCATCCTCACACGAGACTCGATATTGACCTGTGCTTCATTCAATGCGGTTGCGGTCAGTTGTGGACCGAAGGAGATAGGGGTAAGAGGCTGATGAAGGGTGATTTCTGACGCATTGCGGGCTCGAAGTAAGGGAACAGCGATTCTTAACTGAGCAACGATTAACCGACAGTCATCGTCCAGTGGTACTGTTACCCGGAATGGCGCGGTGATGGCGTTCCGCTGATCATCTATGAGAATGCAGCGGAGACTGGTGGTGAACGACTGCAAATTCATTGGTTTCTTTGATGGATGCAGGGTATCAGTCCAAGTAGGAGGCAAAATTCTGCTGAATTCGTCATGTTGAGTTGGCTGCTTTTCCCATCCGGATGACATAAGCACAACATGGTAAAAAAGGCAAGTGCCCACTAAATTGGATTTGACTCGGCAAATTCCCGTTTTTTGTTCTCAGCCATAAATAATTAGAGAAATTGTTATGACAAGTGGTTTATTTTGTTGTGTAGATACAAAATTAAAATTAAAAAACTATTTACATTGTGAGGGTGCACAGAATGAACGGGAAATTGAGGGCAGGTGGGAGCATGCAACCATTGAGGTCGTGGTGGTGCAAGGGCACTGTGACGATATGAAAACGGCTGTAACAACAAAGGGACGACATGCTTGAGGGAAGCCATCAGCATCAGGTTTGTACAAACGAAGCCCCTCGACTTCGCAACACATACGACACCAACACCGCGCGTAGTAGACGCCGTCCCCGAACCTGTGTGCGCGTGTACGCCACCGTGACATACAGCCTCGTGTGTGCATCCCTCGGCTTCGTGTCCGTCGCATACTATGCCACCCTCAGCCTCGGCGTCGGTGTTGAGCTCGTGCCCGAACGACCGCTCGCTTCCTATATTCTCATGCGGCATGTATCGTTTACTGTACTGTTTACTGTAAATTACTGTAATTTCGTGCTTCTTCGTTTTGGTTCACCATAGTTTTACAACAATCGCCTTTCGTTTCAATTCAACTAGAGGAAGGGCCGATACCGTCGGCAAAGATCTTGTTTGAGGACGTGCAACAATTCGAAATGCGAGTGAGCGTGAGCGTAGGATGACATGAAAGACAGGGCATAAGGTGGGCGTGGTGATGGCCGAGGCGGATATAGGGTGTAGGCGCGTGGACGTGAACAATGAGATCTAGCTAGAATAAAGTGGTGGTCGCGTTAAGGACGAGCGGGCGCTGTGATACACAAAGGCGATCAGGGGAGAGTCATGTTGAAAGGGCGTTATCATAAAACTATAAGTAACTGAAACAAGGGCCGTAGCTGAGACACTCGACATGAGAAAAAAAAAGAGGTGAGCGGAGCATCGTTCGGGCACGAGCTCAATGCTGAGGTCGGAGGTGGCGTACAGATGCACAACGCACCCTACACGCACTTTCTCGCCCGCTTGATAGCCCTGTGCATGAAATGGAATGGGGCTGAGGAAAGAGAATGGTGAGAGTCATAAAAAGAAGAGAGGGAGCGACCCACCTGTGCCGCGTTTGTATGCCTCGTCCGGGCGGATGTGGCGTCCCAGGGGAATTGCCAACGCGTCTTCCTGCATTTAATTCGCATTTTTCAAGCTAGGGGGACGGGTGAGAATAAGGGGAAATAAAAGTGAATGGAGGATGTACCAATGCTGGCTAGCGCAGAGCTTGCAAGCTGAGAATGTGTGTCAGCGTCCCTTCAGACGAAGAGTGACCGTCGTCGCCGTACGTCTGCCTGTAAAGCCCATATCGTCTGAGGTGCTCAGGCGTTATGTCGTGCTTGGCACTCCATCTGCCATGGATCATTGTCAATTTACACCATCTTGAGAGTCTGTGCCTCAAGATGATGGAAATTAACATCAAAGACCAAGGAGTATCTTACTAGAGCTTTTGGGTTGCCGCAATCTGTGTCCATTGAGTGTCAAAGGTTGATTATGTGTGAGAGCGTTTCAGGTCGAAACCTGCAGGGAATGGATAACGGCCATCTTGTGAAGGGGAAGAAGAGGTGAGGGAAATGGAAAAGAAGGTAGGACGAGGGTCACCTCTGGCGGACGCCTGTGTGTGTATCTGCGTGTCAGGCCGCTGCGATTCGGATTTGTGTGATGCCCATAGTGTGAAAGGGGGAGGGAGATATGGCAGGCGGGTCCCCTTCCGCACGTGCGTCGTGTCGCTGCCGCGTTCGGTCACGTTGGCGCAGAGTTTGTAACCCTGGGGCAGTGGTGACGTTAACGAAATAAAGAGAAGAAACGAATACAAACGTGCGCAAGGTAGTATGCGGTGGAGGGGAGTGAGATAGGTCGTCATACAAGCGGTGTCTCCTCGCAACGTGCACCGAATTCGAGCATAAAAACTGGACAAATCTGTGGAGAAAGAGATGACATGAGATGCGACGTGCGTGGTAGGTCGAAAGAGACGTTTGGAGGTCGAAAGAAGGTCGAGTCATTTTGTTTGCAAAATTCAGAGAGACATTGGAGGGACCTCCTGGTTTTACATGAAGTGATAAGCACGTCCCCCGTGCCACGAAGTGCATAGGAGACAGGAAATGGCGAGGGTGGACGATCGTGAGCAGACGCCGTCGTTGGGTGTTTTGCCGTATGCACGCAGTGTTTGCATGCCAACGGCAGTCGTCGTCATGGCCGTCCGGACGGGGAGGGCCCAAAGTTTTCCCTGCATTTGAATGGGTCGCACATCGTCTGCGCAGTGAGATGTAAGAAAATAGAAAAGAAAGGGATAGGTGACCTGCATGGCGTTGGGTCGCCGCGATCGTCGCACAAAGTGCGATATCCGCGCATCTTCTCGGGTGACGCGGTGACACGCACGTACGGCGTCGAGGCAGGGTGTGACATGGGCTACATACATGCGGCGCGATTGCGGCGTCGTCGAGGTCGGCACGACGTGTCACCGTCGAGGGCTTTGGAGCATTCGGGAGACAATTGCATGCAGAGCGCAGGCGTACCGGCTATGTCTGCAAAGAAAAAGGAGGGAAGGAGGGCGTACGTTTGCAGGGCCATCCTCAGACAGGCAGACTGCGGTCGCGTGCCAGTTCGCGTTGCAGACAGGATCGAAATGGTCCATGTGTACTCAATGCGCGAGTTGTAGTTTCTCCTCTTCCTGCCAGTAGTGCCGGTGCCAGCGTTCCGTCATCTCGGTCACCTTTGTGACCGCGAGACCAAAAAATAGAGACGCACAGGTTCATTGAAGCGGTATTGGGAGTCGGCAGCAAACAGACAACATCAAAGATGACTCCAAGGATTGTGTGATAGTATGCGCAAGCAAGAGCGTGCTGCAGCGATTATCAAAAAAGCCCAGCCCACAGTTCCTAGCAACCTAATCGCCACGAAGCATCTATGTCTTCTGGGTGCCACAAGACGTTATATGCGTGCATAGGCACACCATGCCACAACAGTAAAATTGCTACCATATCCCCAATAGATCTGCACGACCTCCCCGTGTGACTACGCGCGCGATTGCATCGAGAACCTTTTCCTTCCATGATGATAGTGGACCCGCGACCTCATCTTCACCCACACGATGTGAGGGTTGAGAGTCGTTTGACACTTCGTCGTCAATCACTTCGACGAGGTACACACTCCCGAAGGGCTCATGCTGGAAGGACGGCCGCCGATCTATGCGGGTAGCCGGCAGACAGAGTGCGGCCAGCAAGTCTGTGACTGTGGGATACAACAATTTTTGCGGCGTATTCGATTGTGTCTTTTGTTGGAGTTCCAGACGGATCAGTGCATTGCGTTCTCCACGCTCATCATACCGAGTATTGGGCAGGGGCGACGAAGGATGATTCGCGAGAATATAAAACCGGGTGAAATTATCTGTTGAGACATGAAACATCGGTTGATGTGGAGACGTCGTGTAATCGACTCACCGTGCTCGTTCTGAATACCCTCGTGCAATAGTTCCAAGTTGGCGAACAATTGAAGACAAATTTTCGAGCAGATCGCCGCACAATCGGCTGTAGCATTCGGCTGCTTCGAAACGACTTCGGCAGCTGCAGCCGTGGAGGCCACGCCAACGAGTTGCGCCGCAGGCAGATGCTCTGCGAGGAACTGTTTACACTGTCCCAGGGCCTGTAGGTGGTGTGGGAATGGCCCCGAAAACCACAAGAAAAACACGAAGAACGATGCGTTGCACGAACCTGCTCGTGGCTGAGGACTTTCTTGACGTCGCGCAGTGCCTTTCCGCGCTGGACCACAAGGCAATGTTGGATCGGCAAAGTCACCGTGCCTCGAATCCACTTGCTCGTGCCAACATGGGAGAAACGCAGCAAATCATAAGTTTCTGTGACGATCCCAAATATGCTGTTCTCCTGTGGCAACAGGGCAAGCTTCACGGTAGGACCAACGCTGAGGAAGACATCTAAACCCGTTTCATCAGCCCATATCGATTGAGAAATACTCGCCGCAAAATTCACGGTGTGTACGGACTTGAAATAGTGTCCAGGGAAGAATAATGCACAGTCTCAGCAAATCTATCAAAAGCAGCCTATATAGGGACGGTTCAGGCCCGATGGTAGTGGATGGTGAACTCAAATGGCTTGAATGACCTGGTGTGAATATGTGCCAGCCGGACCGAGATAGGTGAGGACCGGACGGATATCGTCACCTGTTTGTTCCTCTAAACTGGATGTTATTCGTTCGGTAATTGGATCGGAAGACATAAATGCACGTCTTGTTTGGAGCGTCGAGCTTCGAGCTTATCCGATGCCCCCAGCAAATAATCCAATTTCGGACAGTATAGATATAGATACAGAATTATCAACATCGTAAATGCAAATCGAACTATGTATAGAACGTAAGAATCAAGAAGGGCTTGGAACGTGAAGCCCGTGCAAAGTCTAATGTGTGTTGTATTAGGCCACCGCCGTTACTACTCAACAACGCTGGGATTCCCGGTCTTCGATGCCACACTCAACATTAGAAAATATCGGTCTAGGGTCCAACAAATTAGCATGCAGAAGCAGAGTTAAGGAAATACTGACGGGCAAGGGGGACACGCTCTCCAAGCTTAGCGAGAGCAGCACTACAGGCGTGCGGGTGAGCTTTCCCATCCGAGTTAGAGGAGCAATTGAGCGTTACATGATGTACTCGATCTCAGAGCGCAGAGTGACAATCTGCTCTTTTGAATTTGCCTGTTGTGCGGCTTGCCAAAAGCGCACCAGCACTCGACCGGCCATGAACCAACAAAACTGTCAAAATACCACAATATCAGTTATCTGGAAGTGAGACTGTTTGAGGGGTGTCGCACAGCACAGAAAAAATCAAGCAAAGTGATGTCAAAGCTAGTGGAGCGGACAGCATAGATCAGATCCAGGACCGCCCGAGAAGCTTCCAAGATCTTGAAAGCAGATACACAACCAGGACTATGCACATGTGCATGGGGGTCATGTAATAAAATGATAGCTCTGGCAAATAACAATCAATACAACACGACAGGGAACGGGTGAAACGCACAGATGAGGCGTAAGGCAAGCAGTGTACAGATGTGAGTCCACGCTACTGTCACGAATTGGGTTGCGCAGGTAAAGCGGGAAGCTTTGTCTGAACATCGAAGCAATATGGTCGATCTCAATGAAGCCAGAAGTACGTCGTGGATCAGCAGCCTTATCTGGTACTTCATCCCCAACCTTTTCCCACGCTTCTGCATACGTCGAGGCATATGTGAACGCAGCATCTCCCACGAAACGCTTGGAGCGAAAACGCAAATTATAAACCTTTACTCGCGATAACAGCATGCAGCCCTTGATGTACAAGCTGAACGAGTCCACCTGGTCCTCGGGATGCAGAAGAAGGATGTCTTTCTCAAGAGCATGTTGTCGTTCACTTCCGGACCATGTAATCTGGGAAACGTTCGTGAATACAAAATCAAAAAATGGTATGAACAGTCGTGCTCACTCCGAGATCAAAGTTTACACCCCTCATGGGAAGTAATTGTGAGACGTCCTGGTCGTCCAGACTGAGCGCCCATCCATTACTACAACCTCCCATGCGTTCCATCGCGTATAACAACCAGAACGTGTTCCTACGAACTTCGTCTTCCACTGTGTTATTGGGGAGCAAAATGAGGGAGGGAGTTCTCGGGGAATCTAAAATAGGGAAGAAAGGTGGATTGACATTGATTCCTAAAGGTATCGCAGCTCTAATTGCTTGCCCTATGGTGGTGAAGGTCTAGACGATTCGTGACTATTAACTGAGAGCCGAAGAAGACGCGAGAGGAAGTTACCTCCACCCATCTGTGTTCATGAGATAATGAAGAGAAAAGCAGTTCGAAAGGCTCGGAGAAGCGTACCTTGCGTTGCACCAATACCACCAAGTGATGATTAACATAGCTGTATTCCGCGGGATCAACTAACAACATTCTGAAGGAATGGTGAAGTCGCTGGGATTCCTACCTTGGACATCTTCAAGGAGCTTCGTTCCAGCCCACAGCTGTTCTTCGGCCGTCTTTTTAGCCAGTTTTACGTGACGTTCAGCGAAAGAATCGATGTTATCCTTCCGCTTATAGTGGATGCCGAATATTTCGTCTGCTAAAGGGCTATGGTCGGAGGAACCACTGCCGAGGTTGGCATCGTCAGACGAACATTCCCCCATAGACTTTTCGGGTGGAGGAGTTGGGGGAACAGCTACGGTGTAAAGACTTCCGACTGCACAGATTGCATGGATGATAGCGGGCGATGGGAAATTGGGATGCGTCGGTGGAAGGTCGATTGAAGCCATGAAGGTGGGTACGTGAAAGATCCTGCCAGCGTGGGGGTGGAAAGAGAAGAAGGCTTCGACGCTATTTGGGGTCATTCAGTTGATATGTACAGGTCTAGTGATGGTCTTTAGCTTACAGATGGCGGACAAGAGCTGGTGACGGAAGATCTTTGGGCCAGCCTGGCCAGTAGACGTCGTACCCAAGGCCAGGGGAAAGAAACGGAGTAGCAGTTTGGACGTCATTGACGGGGGTTGGCACGACGTCAGGAGGGTTCTCTGTAGACGAGACGAAATTCTTGGGGGATGGAGACATCCCAGGATACCCCTGGGACGATTGGTAACCATGCGAAAGATCAAGGTTGGGGTCATGGAAAACGGAAGGAGTACGAATGGGAGCGCCGGTGAGGCCAGGGTGGGTCGAAAGGTTTGGAGAATGCTTGGACGGGGGCGAAAGACTTGGTGGAGAGGATTTGTTATCGCTGGGTGAATTTTGGTCCCTGAGCATCGCTTCGAGCTCGTCTGAAGAAACCAATGAGGGGCAAAACGGATGACAGGTAAACATGGACGAACTGATTCTGTTCTCCAGCTTTTCGTAGCGATTTTTAGGAGCTTCTTGTGCCCCGATTGAGCCTGGCGCTGTCACCATCTCTGAATGCCGCAATCTTGAAAGCGATGAAGAAGGCATACCTTCATCAAATGTGCATTCTGGTCGCTCTGGCAGTACTACACCAGCGGGAGCATGTGAGAGAGCATGGGCATGAGACCTGACACAGGTCGAACAGGGTCTTTTCGCGTCGCTATTGCGATTGCAAGAATGAGCATGACGCGTGCTTTATTTACTAGAGGGACGATTACCATTTCTGCGACAGCGCGATGAGCAAGAGAACGTTGTAGGTCAGTCTGCGTGAAAAAAAAACGTACGAGTTTGCGTCTACGACATTGGTGACACGCCTAAAGAAGAAGCGGGATGAGGATAGTCAAGAAAGAAGGACGGACGGCCGCGGGCGTACTTGATTTCTCTTGAGCACGTTCGGGTGACTGGCCGAGCCCATCGGGCCCGAGGTGGTGGCCGAGTCATGTTTTGAGGTTGGTGTCTTGGGCATTCTAAGTTAATAAGCGCTAATGATAAAGAAAGAGTGTAGAAGGGCTTGTGGGCACAGACAGGGACAGGCTTAAGAGTTGTGGGTGTTAGCAGTCCAACTGTAAATCTTCCCCCCAAATAGACGTCTCATCTCGACTTGGTTCGAGAAAGGGCGGGATTACGTGTTTTATAATTACTTGCTTGTCGAGCCTCCACCTCACCTCAGGTCGCGTGTCGGCCAGTCAAAGCCAAAAAAAAAGGAAGGAATACAGTATAGTCAAGATAGCGGACACCGTAGAGTATAATATAGATAACAATACGACAGAAAAAAGCAAGGAAGGGCAATCGTTATGTACTGGTGAACTTGTTAATGGCAGTAAATGCAGCGGTGATATTCCCCACGTTGACCGTACTGTTTGTGGAGGAATGGAAAAAAAGGAACG
>WNFR01008722.1_pt1 | contig 17760 bp, 12 predicted proteins | sample 5400221 | NCBI WGS metagenome assembly WNFR01 (sample SAMN13153357, study PRJNA577476) | soil metagenome | isolation source: 40 cm soil under Madrone tree | place: USA:California | collected 2016-06-14
ATTCTGCAAAAAGTGCGCGAGGCCGAGCGTGACAATATTTACAACGAATATCACACGCGCGTGGGCGAGCTGGTGACGGTGATCGTGAAGCGCGCCGAAGGGCCGGACCTGATCGTGGACATGGGCCGGACGGAAGCGCGGCTGCCGAAGCGCGAGCAATCGAAGCTGGAAACGTACAACATCGGCGAGCGTTTGCGTGTGGTCATCAAGATGGTGGACCGCGCGGCAAAAGGTCCACAGGTAATCGTTTCGCGCGCGGATGCCAGCCTGGTGCAGCGTTTGTTTGAGATGGAAGTTCCGGAAATTTACGACGGCACGGTGCAGATTCGTTTTGCGGCGCGGGAAGCGGGCGAGCGCACGAAAGTGGCGGTGATGAGCCGGGACAAGGATGTTGATCCCGTGGGCGCGTGCGTGGGCATGAAGGGCATGCGCGTGCAGTCCATCATCCGCGAACTGCGCGGCGAGAAGATCGACATTATCCCTTACAGCGAAGAGACGGTGGCGTTCGCACAGAAAGCGCTAAGCCCGGCAAAAGTGACGCGCGTGCAGATCACCGATCCGGAAAACAAAAAACTCGAAGTGATCGTCGAGGATTCGCAGCTTTCACTGGCCATCGGCAAGAAGGGCCAAAACGTGCGGCTGGCCAGCAAGCTGATTGGCTGGGACATCGACATCAAGAGCGAAGAAGAGAAGCGCCAGGAAATCGAAGAGCAGATGACCGCGCTGACGGCTCCCGCGACGCCATTGACGTCACTGGCGGGCGTGGGCGCGAAGACGATTGAGAAGATTGAAGCGGCGGGGATCACTTCCGTCGAGAAACTCGCCGGAATGACGCCGGAGCAGTTGATGGAAATTCCGGGCATCGGCGAAAAGATGGTGGACAAGATTTATCAGGCCGTGAACCGGTTCTATGAGGGCGGCAGCGAAGCCGCCGCTGCCACTGCCACTGACGAGGCTGCTACAGGCGGGGAAGCTGCTGCCGAAGAGAGCGCGGCCACTGTTGAAGGCGAGGCTCCCGCCGAAGCTGCGGCGGCAGAGACGGCGGAGAATTCCGAGACGCCTGAAGCAGCTGAAGAAACTGCTGCTGCGGGGGCGCCGGCAGCAGAAGGCGATGCAGAGGCCACGCCCGCCGGCGATGAAGGTGATGCGGCGAAGGCGGAAGAGGCGAAGTCGTAGTCAAGAATGGAGCGCATGACCGACGTAAATCAAGTCCGAATCAACGAACTGGCCCGCGAGAAGTCGTAGTCAAGAATGGAGCGCATGACCGACGTAAATCAAGTCCGAATCAACGAACTGGCCCGCGAACTGGAGGTCAAGGCGAAAGCCATCATTGACCTGCTGCCGGGGTATGGCGTAACGGAAAAGAAGACGCACTCGAGCTCTATTCCCGAGGACGTCGCGGAGAAAGTGCGCAAAAAGATTCAGGGCGTGGCTGAAGAAGAAGCGCACGCCGAAGCCGCTGCCAAGGCGGACAAAGAAGCGAAAGACGCGGCGGCGAAGGCCGCGCGGATGAGGCCAGCGGCGCCTGTGGCAGCGCCGCCAGCAGCGAGCGTCGCGCCCATTGCTGTTAAACCGGCAGCGCCGGCGATTCCTGCGGCACCAGTGGCAAAGCCGGTTGTAACGGAGGCGCCACCGGCACCAAAGGCTCCGGCGACACCAGTTGTGGCGGCACCGCCATCTGCAAAGCCTGCTGTGCCGGCGACGACTGCGCCTGCAACGAGCGCTCCCGCAACGCCTGCACCGCCCCCGATTCGCCCGCCAGCACCTGCGGCAGCACCTCCAGTGCCTGCAGGAACGCGGCCAGCTGCACCCATTCGACCCACAGCGCCGATGCGACCGGCTTCACCAGGTGGCGCGCAACCTTCCGCAATGCGACCCGCGGCCTCAGCGGCAGGTTCCGCTCCCGGACGTCCCCCAGGCGCGCCAGCAAGAACAGGCGCTCCGTCACGCCCATTGCCGTCAGGAAATCGCGGTCCGATGCCCACTGGGAATCGGGGACCTCTTCCCGACGCGTCTAGAGATTCGCGTCCGAGCGGTCCGCGTCCTGGACAGCCGATGCGTCCGCAGCAACCTGGGCAAGGAAGGCCGTACACGCCGCGATCTGGTGGACCTGGTGGTCCGGGTGGACCGCAGTCTCGACCTTTTGAGCAGCGCCGCGGTGCGATGCCAACCGGCACGCGTCCCGGCCCACGCGCACCCGGACGTCCGGGAATGTTGCCGGCGTTTCCAGAGAAACTGCCGCCTAAGGCGGAGCCGGGCAAGCCGCTGTACACGCGCAAACCGCCTCAGCGCCAGCGCCCCGCTCTGGATAAACGCGAGCAAGAGGGCGAGCGCAAGCTTCATCCGACGCGCCAGCGTCCGGGGGCAGGCCGCAGCGCCGTGGCCGTCATCGCTCCAGCGGAGCCGCGTCCACCGCGCGAAGTGACCATTACGGAAGGCATCACGATTCGCGAACTCGCGGAAAAACTCGATGTGCGCGCCAAAGAACTTTTGAAAAACTTGCTCGACCGGGGCGTCTTTGCCAGCATCAACCAGGCGCTGGACGTGCCGACGGCCACGACACTTGCCGAAGCTTTCAGCGGTGTGGTGAGCGTTGTCTCGCTCGAAGAAGAGATGGTGCTGGAAGTTGCAAAGGAAGAAACCAAGGAAAGTTTGAAGCCGCGTCCGCCGGTGGTGACGGTGATGGGCCACGTCGATCACGGCAAGACGAGCTTGCTGGACGCCATTCGCGAAGCGGACGTGGCGGCGGGCGAAGCCGGCGGAATCACGCAACACATCGGCGCTTACAAAGTGGTGGTCAACGATCGCGCCGTGGTTTTTGTGGACACGCCGGGCCATGAAGCGTTTACTCGCATGCGCGCGCGAGGCGCGAAGGTTACCGACATCGTGGTGCTGGTGGTGGCCGCCGATGACGGCGTGATGCCGCAAACAAAAGAAGCGATCGATCATGCCAGAGCTGCAAAGGTACCCATCATCGTGGCCATCAACAAGATCGACAAGCCGGAAGCGCAACTGGAGCGCGTGAAACGGCAGCTCACGGAAACTGGGCTGATGCCCGCGGAGTGGGGCGGCGACACGGAGTTCGTGGAAGTTTCCGCCAAAAAGAAAATTGGAATCGAGAAGCTACTCGAAACCATCTTGCTGGTCGCCGATTTGCGGGAGCTCAAAGCCAATCCTGACGCGCCTGCCACTGGTACCGTGCTGGAATCGCGCGTGGACAAGGGGCGCGGTCCCGTGGCTACGATTCTCATTCAGAATGGCACGCTGAACGCCGGAGACTTCTTCATCTGCGGCTCGGTATTCGGCAAAGTGCGCGCCATGTTTGACGACCGCGGACGCGTCGTAAAAGATGCGCCGCCATCCACGCCCGTTGAGGTGCTGGGTTTGCAGGGCGTGCCCGATGCGGGAGACCTTTTCCAGGTAACTGACGAAGGCAAGGCACGGCACATCGTGGAGTACCGTCAGGGCAAGCAGCGCGACGCGGCGATGGCGCGCATCAGCGGTTCGCGCATTACCCTCGACCAGTTGCACGAGCAACTCAAGGCGGGCGACGTCAAGGAACTGGGAATTGTGATCAAGGGCGACGTGCAGGGATCGGTGGAAGTGCTCAGCGAAATGCTGCCGAAACTTTCAACGGACAAGGTGAAGCTTAAGATCATCGGTTCGGGAGTCGGGGCGGTCACGGAAAATGACGTGCTGCTGGCTGCCGCATCCGGCGCGATCGTGATTGCGTTTGGCACGCGGCCGGACCGCAAGGCGCTCGACCTGGCGCAGCAGGAACACGTGGACATCCGCACCCACACCATCATCTACGAAGTTTCCGACGAACTGAAGAAAGCCATGGAAGGGATGCTCGAGCCCGTAGTCACGGAAACGTACCTGGGCCGGGCGGAAGTGCGCAACGTCTTCCGCGTCAAGGGCGCGGGGACGATTGCGGGCTGCTACGTGGTAGATGGCATCCTGAAGCGCGACGCGCAAGTGCGCGTGCTGCGCGAAGGAGCGGTGATTTACACTTCCAAGCTCAACTCATTGAAGCGATTCAAGGATGACGCCAGCGAAGTCCGCACCGGTTTTGAGTGCGGAGCCGGCGTTGCGAATTTCAACGACGTTAAAGTAGGCGATGTCCTGGAATGCTTCAGCGTTACCAAGATGAGCGCCGCGGAAGCCGCCGGACAGGGCGGCGGGCCCGCCGGCAAGAAATAATCCGCCAGACTGTCCCCCGGAGCGCCACATGCCGGTCGGTCTGCTCACCCTCGAGCTACATATCCCGGACGCGCAGTCGCTGAAGGACAAGCGGCAGGTCTTGCGCAGCTTGAAGGATAAGCTGCGGCGGGATTTTAACGTAGCCGTGGCGGAGCTGGAGCATCACGACACGTGGCAGCGGTCGGTAGTGGGCATTGTGACGATTTCGAATGAAGAGAAGCATTTGAGGGAAGTGCTGCAGAAAGTCTTGGACGAGGCGGACCGCATCCTCGGATCGTTTTTGATCAATCAAGCGGTCGAGATTGTTTAGAGAGTGTTTCAGGGACGCCGATGAGTCCAGCCAATCACCGACACGAACGCGTGGGCGAGGAGATCGCTCACGAAATCAACGCCATGCTGGCGGGGGAACTGAAGGATCCGCGCCTGGAAGTCAGCGTGGTGGCCAGCGAAGTGCGCGTGCAGCCGGACATGAAGCACGCGCGAGTCTTCATCAGCGTGAAGGGAACGAACAAGGAGCAATCGGACGCCATCAAGGCCCTCGATCATGCCGCCGGGTACATCCGGCGGGAGCTCGTGGAGCGGTTGCAGCTCCGGCGTGTTCCGGAATTGCATTTCACGCTCGATCTTTCGCAGGAGCACGTCGAGCGCATCGAGCGGCTCTTGAAGGAAATGAAGAAGGACAATCCGCCCGCGCCCTGAGAGTTTTCAGTTTTTTTGCTGCGAATAGAAACATATAACCACAAGAATGCCACGACAACCACAGCCTGCGGCGATCGACGGCGCGCTCGTCATCAACAAACCCCAAGGAAAAACGTCGCACGACGTTGTCGATGCGGTGCGCCATTTGGCGGGCTTCCGGCAGATTGGGCATTTGGGCACCCTCGACCCGCTCGCGACCGGTGTTCTGGTGTTGTTGCTTGGCCGCGCGACGCGGCTGGTACAGTTCTACGCCGGGCGCCGCAAGCGCTATGAGGCAGGTTTCCGGTTCGGATTCGCGACGGATACTTACGATTCGGATGGCGAAGCGCAAGGGCCAGACGCCGCGCCCGCGCTGGATGCCGCGACACTTGAGGTGTTTGCCCAAGAGTGCATCGGGCGATTCGAACAAATGCCGCCGTCTTTCTCCGCGAAGAAAGTGAAGGGCCGCCCCGCGTATGAGTTGGCGCGCAAGAAACAGCCGGTCGAATTGAAAGCCGTCGAAATCGAGATCTATGAATACCGATTGAAAGAGATCGAAGGCAGCATCGCGCGCTTTGTCATCGAGTGCTCTTCCGGCACCTACATCCGGTCGCTGGCGCACGAGATGGGGCAGAAGCTGGGAAGCGGCGCGCACCTGGCGGAAATCACACGCACCGCGGTGGGAGAATTTTCGATGGAGCAAGCGATTTCGCTCGAGGAACTCGCCGAAGCCAAGCAAGCCGGCAAATTTGCGGATTGCCTGATCCCACTCGAAAGCCTGCTGACCAATTTCCCGCGGGTGAACGTGCTGCCGGTAGTCGAAAAGCGCGTGCGTCATGGCACGAAGTTCAACATCATGATCGCGCAGCTTCAAGCCGGCCGCGTCGAGAGGCCTCCCGGTGCGACGACGCAGCTCGATGGCGGGGAACCGAAGCCGCCGCGCCTGCGGGTTTTCAGCCAGCAGGACAAGCTGATCGCCATTGCCGAAGCGGTCGTTCCGCGCACCTACCAGCCCATCGTAGTGTTCGAAGCCCTGCCGTAGCTCATCCACGCCGAGTGAGAAGATCGTTTCCAAAATACTTCGGTTTCTCCGGTCTTCCGGTAACTAGATGGCAAATTCTCAATGCACCGTCCGACATCGGCTCTCCCAGCCAGCTAGAATTAAGGGAGTGCTCATCAATCCAGGTTATCCGCTATTTTGAAAACTCATAACACCGCACCAAGAGGCACGATGAACCGACGCCACGGCTTGACTGCTGCAGCCATGCTTGTTTGCAACCTAACGATGCTCTCCGCGATCCCCGCTGAAGCACAGCAGACTCAGCAAAGTCCTATGAGCGATCCACCACAGGAGACGACTGCCACTTCTGGAGCTCTCGTGGGTCTTAGCAGCGGCCAAACTCTCTGGATAGCCCCGGTTGACAAGAAAATTCAAGTGCTTGCCAGCCCCGACTACGTACTCCCCAGAAAAGATGGATTCTGGAGAATACGGGCCGAAACCCGCCCGATTCCTCCCGAAGAGCTGTCCGGCGCCGCGTCTAGTGGTCTGCGGCAGATCTGGGCCATTCCCTTAAAAAGGGGCAAACACGCGGTGGCGTGGATCTCCAAACCGCGCCACGACTCCAGTGAAGATACGCTTCCGCAGGCGGGCGAGAGCACTATGGACGCCATGGAAAGGGAAGCCGCGGAGAGCCTGAAACAGGAACTAACTTTCTTGGGTCCCGAGTATCTTTCTCTTTACAGCTCTCAGACGGTGATCAGCAGCGGTGGGGCCACAGGCGGAAGTGAAGGCAACGATATTTTGCAAATCGTTGAGCCCGCACAGGTCGGGGCGCGTGCATCCGCGTCACTGTACGTCCGTGGTGCGGCACTTCCCATCTCCGGCGAGATTCGAGCAAAAGATCTGGAAGCTTGCATTGATCCGAATGCTAAGGAGGAATTGCAGAGCGAGGATTTTCTGCGCAACGCCGAGGAAGTAAGTTATGGGATCCGGCGCGACAACCAAGAGTGGGGTTATCAGTGGATGCTAGGCTATTCCGGCACTGGTTACCACACTTTGTGTCCGGTTTCTGTCCTGCCGCCCAAGACCATTGTCGGCCCAGAACAATTGTTTCCGCAATGGGCGTCCATCCACGCCGCCTATCCCGACGCCCAGGACGCCTTCTCTTCACCTCCGCATGACTTGCTGCTTGTTTTCAACCAAGATAGCTTGAAAGTCGTAGCGGTTCGAGATGGGAAAATTGCCAACGTGCTTGCCCAACTACAAATCGAGGGGCGACCTGTGATGGTGCAATGGGCTACCGGCAAGTATGTCGAGGCGTGGACCGGGGAGTTGCAGCCCTATTTCGGTGCCTATACCTATGTCTCGCCATCGGACCGTGCGAGGGGGGACACTCGGCGCAAAGCCGCAGCACACAACGCTCGCGGCATCGCCCTGATGCGCCAGAAAAAATACGACGACGCTGCAAACGAGTTCGCGGGAGCCAACCTCACCGACCCCGGCAATCCCGAATACCTTAACAACCTCGGCTACAGCGAGTACAAAACCGAAGACTTTGAATCAGCCGTACGCTTTTTTGGAGAAGCCATAGAAGCCGATCCCAAGCGCGCCATCGCCTACGTTAACCGTGGAGACGCCTTCGTCCGACTCCAGCGCTACGCCGAAGCCCGCAAGGACTACGCCAAGTTCCTCGAGCTAGCCCCCGATTCAAAATTAGCCCTCGAGGTGAGGAAAAAGCTCGAAGCCCTCCCTCCTTCAATAGCCGCGCTGCTAGGGACCGTATCGGGCACCGGGACGTGAGCTTAAATCATGAGGTGCTTGGGGGTAATGAAGGCGAACTAGGGTTGCGGGGGCCGTGGCGCGGGCGGTTGCGGTGTGGCCGGTGGCGGCACCGGTGCCGGAGCTGGGATTCCTTGCGGCAGGGGTTGAAAACCTCCAGGGCCCGTGCTGCCCCGGCCACCAGGATCACCGCGGCCAGCGAAAATCGCCCGGGTGAGATGATCTGCCAGCCGCACCCTCCGAGGTGTCACCACGATCAGAAGTTCCGTATCCTGCAGCGTATTTTTCCTTGTCCCGAGCAAGTATCCAGCGACCGGAATTTCCGCGAATCCAGGCAGGCCCGTGATGGAACGGGTCTCTTCCGTATCGGTGAGCCCGCCGATCAAGGTTGGTTCGTCCTCCTTAACGCGAACACTTTGTGTCAGCGTGCGATTGGAAAGGACGGGAATCCCGTTCACGCTGGAGCCGGCCAGAGCGCGAATTTCGAATTCCAGCAGCAGAGTCACCTCATTATTGGGATGAAGCGTGGGCGTAGCCTTTATCTTCACCCCGAGATCGACGTATTCCGAAGCCGGATAAGGCGTTTGCGCCGCGCCGGTGGCCACGCTGTTGGCGAAATTTGTGGAATCCTGAATCACGGTTACCTCGCCTTGGCTGGCGGCCGGATCTTGGGACACCAGCGCGATGTCGGGAAGTCCGCTGGATGTCAACGTGGACGCGATGACTGCGGAGGGTCCGGGAGGGGTATCGAGTTCAAGGCGCGAGGCGAAGGTGGCGCCGCCCAGACCAAGATACACACCGAGCGTGCTGGAGCCCTGGTTGGTGACCGCGATGTCGGGCACAATGCCGTTCGCAAAACTGGCGATCACGATTCCCGCGGGAGTGGCGGCGGTCGCCAGCGGGGAACCGGTCGCTGGCGTGAAAGTGCCGTCCAAATTGCTACTACCCAGCAGGATCGAAACGGAACCCGAAACGGAAGAGTTGCCCTGGTTCACGACCGCCAGGTCCGCTACGCCGTCGGCGTTTAAGTCTCCCGTTGCGATGGCTACAGGAGCAGTGCCTACGGCGATAGGCGAATTGGTAGCCTCGGTAAGAGTGACATTCAAGTTCGAATCAACCGAACTCAGCAGGATGGCGACGTTGTTCGACCCTTGATTTACCACGGCGAGGTCCATTTCGGCGCCGTTATTGATGGTGTTGATCTGATTCCGGAAATTCGCGCTGACCATCGCGACCGGAGCGGCTTCCGAAATCGTGGTCGTATTGGTCAACTTGAAGGGAGAGGAGGGAAACTCCGTGAAAGTTCCATCGCCATTGCCGCGGAAGAGAGAAATGGAATTGTCGCCTTGATTGGCGACGGCGAAGTCCAGGAAACCGTCGCCGTTGAAGTCCGCGACGATTACGGATCTGGGATTGTTTCCCACCGCGAAGGGCGAGCCGGGTGCTTCCGTGAATAGCCCGTTGGCTTTGCCGGTGGCGTCGACGCTGCCCAACAAAACGGAAACATTGTTCGAGGTGGAGTTCACCAGCACCACGTCCGGCGCTTGCGTCGTGGAAAATTTCGTGATGTCGTTGCGGAAGACTCCAGTGGCGATGGCCACTTGGCCCGTTTCGTTGGTGCTGAGAGTGACCGGCGATGGTGTCACTTGAACGAAGTTGCCGTTGTCCTGATTTTGCAAAATGACGAATGTGTTTGCTTTGGCATCGTCAAAAACGACCGCCAGGTCCGGCAGCGTGCCGCCAGTGAAGCTATTGGCGGCCAGCGCGGAGGGATTGGCGCCAACGGTGAAGCTGGTCTGCGGGAAAACCGTGGAGGCAGGTAGTCCCGTCAAGCCACTGGTGTTTCCCACGCTTCCGGAGAGGAGAGAGAGTGTGATCGGGAAGCGATCGCCGACAAAAAAGGTCGCGGGCTTGCCGTCTTGCGCCCGCAGCAGTACCTGGCGCCCGCTCTGAACCAGCGAGAGCGAATCGGAGAAATTGGCGGTGGCAGTCGGAAGTGTGAGCAGGAACGTGGAGAGGCCGCCTCCAATGGGGATGACGGGTGGAATGCCGGAGAATCCCTTTCCCGCGAAGACTTGTTGAATGTTGGTGAGCAGGTTTGTGAGGGTAGTCGAAGATTTGATCAAGTTCAGGTCGTTGGGAGTCAGGCTGATGAGCTGCGCGGAAGATGGAGGCGTGATTCCAAGGGCGCGCGCTTTGTTGCGGTCCACTTCGAGGAGTTCGATTTCCAGCACCAATTCGCCGCGGGCCCGTTCAAGTTGCTCGAGCAGTTCGCCCGCAAGTGCGAGATGTTCCGGCGTGTCGCGCATGGTGATGGTGCGGCTGCGCGCGTCCAGATCGATGCGGGTAGCCCCAGTGATGTCCCTCAAGATGCGCAGCATTTCGGTTACATCTTCCGCGCTGACGGCCGCCGGGAGCGGGAAAGTCTGCTCGGCTTCCAAACCGTACTGCCTGCGCTTCTCCTGTGTGTCTGGAGCGACAAAAAGCAACGTAGGATTCACGGGCCGCCAAAAAGTTCCGGTTTGTGCTGCTAGAACGGCGGCAGCAGTAGTGAAATCCACGTCATCAATCCGAAGCTGCACGTTTTTGGGGGTGAGCTCCGGATCAAACGTTGCTTTGACCCCGAAGAGGTTTGCTAGTTGTTCGTAGACCGTTTTGGTATCGCCGCGGAGGTTCAAATTGTGCTTTCCCGGCTGTGGCTGGAGTCGTGGCATGCCTGAGATTCCAGGCGCGTGTTTTGCTGGGGGCTGGCCGTCCATTGCCGCAAGCTGAGCGCGTCGTTCTTCGACGATGGCGTTTCCCGGATCGATCAGCAGTGCCGTTCCCAGTTCCTCGGTCGCCTTGGTTAGCTGGCCCGCCAACGCATCGCGTTCTGCCGCTGCGACGTAGGCTCGCACCAGTTTCGAGCGCAACGCAGCGCCCCGTTCGAGGATGTAGCCTTCCTGCGGCGCGAACCGCGCTGCTTCTTCATAAGCTAGCAGGGCTTCATCGAACCTTCCCTCTGCCGCGGCTCTATCTCCCTGCTCGACATACTTCTGGGCGCGTTTGGGATCGGGGTGCACGGTGGGGGCCAGTGGCTGCGATGGCCCCGGTCCCTGTGCGGGAAGCGGCGAGCAAAGCAGTACCGAAAAGAATAAAGACGCGCTGACTCGTATGATGCGCATGAGCTTCAAACAGGATAACCTAAGCTTGGGGAGCAAATAGGACCAAACTGGTCCGGTTGACGCGCACTCCCAAGTGGGGTAGAATTTACCCTTAGTTGCAAATGATTTACAACTGGAGTTTTCGTGCTCTCGGCTCTTCTTATCGCTCTTCGTGAAGGCGTTGAAGCTTCTCTCGTCGTCGGCATCATTCTTGTCTATCTTTCCCGCACGGGCCGCCAGCACTTGGCACGTTTCGCCTGGTACGGGGTGGCCGCTGCCGCGGCCCTCAGCCTGGCAGTAGCTGTGGCGCTGGAACGTTTTCGCATCAGCGAAGACGGCTTCGAGGGGCTGATGCTGCTGATCGCCGCGGTCTTCGTTATTACGATGATCGTATGGATGAACCGCGTTGCGCGGCACTTGAAAAAAGAAATTGAGGCCAAGGTGGACGCCTACGCGGAAAAGGCGGGAAGCGCGGCGGGCTGGGGAATCTTTCTGTTTGTCTTCCTGATGGTGTTGCGCGAAGGGGCGGAGTTGGCTCTGATCTTGCGCGCTGTGGAGGTTTCCAGCGAAGGCTTGCAGACGTGGATTGGGACGATTGCGGGGATCGACCGGTTCTTCGCGGCGACGAGCGTCATTTTGATGTTGGTGTCTTTTCAGTTGGCGATTACCGGGTTGCACGAACTGAGCGAGGCGCGCTGGCTGCCATCGAGCAAGACGGAAATGGCCGTTCTGGGGCCGATTGTTCGGAATGAGCTGTTCTTTTTTGTGTTTATTTTTGGCGCGGCGGCGCTGCTGATCCTGCGCGAGTGGCAAGCGGCTAAGCATAATAAGGGCGCACAGGGACCGATGAACGATGCGGAGAGGCGGCTACTCGAGTCGCAAACTCGGCGCCAACGCACTTGGATGATGGCCGCGGCCATCGCTTCGCTCACGGTGATTCTGGTGCTCACCGCGGATTTTATCTATGCGCGGGCAAATTCGGCGCCGCCCACGGCGCGGCCGATTGAAGCGGTTGGGAACGTCGTGCGCGTGCCCTTCAATGAAGTGCAGGACGGCGCCATGCATCTCTTTACCGTCAAGGCGGACAGCCAGTCGCTGCGGTTCATGATCATCAAGAAGCCGAACGGCTGGGGAGTAGCGTTGGATGCCTGCCGCATTTGCGGCTCGGAAGGATACCGCCAGGATGGACAGAACGTGATTTGCCGGCACTGCGCTTCGGCGATTTACATTCCGTCGATTGGCGACCAGGGAGGCTGCAATCCGATCGGAGTATCTTCGCGCGTGGATGGCGGAGACTTGGTGATTGATATTTCGTCGTTGACGCAAGCGGCAAAGGAGATTCCTCAGTAGCGGCACTTTGCTTGGTGCCTTGCTAGCGCGACCAACCATTTTATGTTCTTGAGAATTGTTGCCGATTCGTTTGGACGCCGACCGCGCCACAAGCTCCTCACCGGAGCGGCGCTGGCGCTGGGCATGGGAGTAGCCACGGCGGCGTTGAGCGTATCTCTGGATGTGGGCGATCGGCTGGCGAAGGAATTTCGCAGCCTGGGCGCCAATCTTATTGTGACGCCGCAAGCAGATTCACTGCCGCTCGAGATCGGTGGCGTGGACTATCGTCCGGTCAATGCGGGTGCGTATCTGCCGGAAGCCGACCTGCCCAAGCTGAAAACTATTTTCTGGCATAACAACATCGTCGCGTTTGCACCGACGCTGGAAATGTACGCAAGCGTGGCCACCACGCCCGATGCCGCGAACTCCCCCAACAACGTCCAAGTCATCGGGACCTGGGCCGATTACCCCATATACTTGAGCGACGGCTCGACCTTCGCAACCGGCATTAATAAGACCAGTCCCTGGTTTCACATTGACGGACGATGGTTTGCCGCTGATGCCGGGACTCTCAAACGCGTGAATGTCTTTGACCTGCCACCCGGGGCGGTTGGCGGTCACACCTACATCCCCATTCCGGACGAGTGCGTTGTCGGCGTCCGTCTCGCGAAACGCTTGTCCCTCCACACAGGCGATCACCTCTACATCACCTATCCCAATCGCGAGGACATGCACAACTACTTGGGCAAACCGAGTATCGGCTGTGCGGTTACCGGAATTCTGACGGCAGGCGCAGCGGAAGACGACGCCGTACTGCTGCCCTTGGTCAGCGTTGATCGGCTCGCTCGGCGGGGACCCGGCGAGTACCGTAAACTCTACGTAAGCGCGTTGACGAAGCCGGAGGACGACTTTGCACGGCGCGATCCGGGGACGATGAAACCGGATGAGTTCGAGCGGTGGTCCTGCAGTCCGTATGTCTCCTCGATTGCGTATTCGATCAAGCAGGTGTTGCCCGGGGCCGACGTGCGCGTGATTCGGCGTGTGGCGGAAGGCGAAGGCGCGATTCTGACGCGGGTGCGGATGCTGCTGTGGCTGGTCACGGGCGCGGCGCTGCTGGCGGCGGCGCTGGCTGTTGGGGCCTCTTCGGCGGCTTCGGTGATTGAGCGGCGCACGGAGATTGGCTTGATGAAAGCGCTCGGCGCGGGCTCGGGCACGGTCGGATTCCTGCTTGCGGCAGAACAACTTCTGCTCGCGTTCGTTGGCGGGGGAGCCGGTTACGCCCTGGGGATTATTCTGGCGCGACTTCTTGGCGAAAAAATCTTTGGCGCAGCGCCTGAACCTTCGCTCATCGTCTTTTTCGTGATTATCGCGCTCGCCGCTGTCGTCACCATTCTTGGCAGCGCCCTTCCGCTGCACCGTGCGTCGCGCATTGAACCTGCCCCCATCCTGCGAGGCGAATGATGGCCGACCGCCGCGCAACCAATCGAGCCATGTTCTGGCGCATCATCCGCCGCCTGTTCGGTGCGAATCGGGGGCGCCTTTTCGTAATGCTGCTTGCGCTAGGTGCAGGCGCCGCCGTCACTGCCGCCCTCCTCAATCTGCAAGTGGACGCCAAGCGCCGACTTACTTCCGAATTTCGCAGGTTCGGTCCCAACGTGCTCGTCCTCCCGCAAAACTCTTCGCAGTTCCGCACAGAAACATTGCCCGAATCCATTGTTCACTCTGTGCCGGTGAATCTCCAGAGCGGTCGCGTCGTTGTAAATTCCAATCTCTACCTGGTGGCGCGGCTGTCTCCTACGGGGCCGGGAGAATCTTTTTCCGCAGTTGTCGCGGGCGCCAATCCGCTGGCGTATCTCGTCGGCGCGGTCAGCTCTTCGTCCAGGTTTCCTGGCACTCCCCCTGTTATTCCGCCAGCTACAGGTCACGAGTGCGTGGTGGGAACGAATGTTGCGCGTCAACTGAAGGCCGAGCAAGGCACAGATTTCTCCGTTTCTAATGTAGATCGCCGCGAGGTCTGCCATGTCGCGAGCTTCCGCCAGACCGGCGGGCCGGAAGATGACCGGGTTGAAATCGGACTGCGCGCCGCGCAGCGGCTGGCCGATCTGCCCGGCCGCATCAGCGCCATCGAGCTCATCGTCCCTGGTACGCCCAGCGAAGTACAAACTTATATCCAAGATCTTCAGCGGGTTCTTCCAGACGCTGACGTCCGTCCCATCCGTCAATTCACCGAAGCGCAAGCCAAAATCTACGACCGCATCAACGGGTTGCTTACGGCAACGGTGGGAATCGTTCTGCTGCTCACGGGGCTGTGCGTTATGGCAGCAATGACGAACGTGGCGATGGAACGAAAGATGGATGTTGGCTTGATGAAGGCCATCGGCGGCTCGATGCGCCGCGTGCTAAGACTCTTCCTTGCGGAGGCGGCCTTGCTCGGCCTGGCCGGCGGCATCATCGGCTCAGCCGTGGGGATTTTTCTGTCCATCGGATTGGGCAAAGCGGTCTTTGGCGTGGCGGCGCAGCCGCGCCTGATTGTGTATCCTGTAGCTGTGGCATTGACTATCATCGTCGCGATTCTGAGTGCGTTCCCGCTGCGTCGGCTGGCCGGCATTCGCCCGGCGTCGGTTTTCAGGGGTGAAGCGTGAGCACGTTTGTTGCAGCGCCGCCCCAGACTGCGGCGAAGCAAGTGGTCATCGATAATCTGATCAAGCAGTACGGCAGCTTGCGCGCGCTCGGTGGCGTGAGCTTCGATGTCCATAGCGGCGAGTGGGTCGCGCTGATGGGACCCTCCGGCTCCGGAAAAACCACGCTCATCAACATTCTCGGCGGCCTGGATACGCTCACATCAGGGCATGTGGTCGTCGACGGCGTTGATCTTTCGAAGCTTCGCGAAAACGAGCTGGTGCGTTACCGCGCCGAAAAAGTCGGCTTCGTTTTCCAGCAATTTCATCTCGTCCCGTATCTTACGGCGCTGGAAAACGTGATGCTGGCGCAGTATTTCCACAGCGTTACCGACGAAAAGCAGGCCGAAGAAGCGCTGAAGCGCGTAGCCCTTGGCGACCGCCTGACGCATCTCCCCGCGCAACTTTCCGGCGGCGAGCAACAACGCGTGGCCATCGCGCGCGCCCTCATCAATCAACCGAAAATAATTCTCGCCGACGAGCCCACGGGAAATCTCGACGAAGCCAACGAAAACATCATCATCCAAATTTTCCGCGAGCTGCACGACGCCGGCCACACGATCTTGATGGTGACGCACGACCCGGACATCGCCCGCCAAGCCGACCGCCGCATCGAACTTGCCCACGGCCACCTGCACTTCGATACAGCTCAGCATGGTCCCGGCCATCCGCTGGCTTGTCCCCTCGCGGACACGGCAGATTGCTGCACGCCCATTTCCACTGACGACGAAATCCGCTTCGACCACCTCCTCGAACAAATTTGGGTCTGCGGCGAGGAAGGCAAGACTGCGCAAGCCGATCATCTTCACGCGACAGGTCCGGCGGGAAGTCTGCCGGTGGTAAGCAACGAGCCCGCCACACGAGTACTTTCCCGCATGTCCGATCTACGACTCGTGCAAATGCAAAATGGGGAAGTGCAACTAACGCCCGTCGGCAGCCAGCGCGCGCGCGACGTGGTCCGCCGTCACCGCCTGGCCGAGCGCCTCTTCAAGGACACTTTTTCCATCGACGATTCCGAAGCGCACACGCAAGCCTGCAAGTTCGAGCACATCATCAGTCCGGAGCTGGACCAGCGTATCTGCACCTTCCTCGGCCACCCGAAAACTTGCCCGCACGGAAATCCGATCCCGCCGGGCGATTGTTGCAACGGCAAGCCGAAGGCCTGATCGCGCAAGCTGAAAATGCCAACTCCCCTCGACCCGCGAAAAAAACCAACCAGCGTCAAGATTCACGTTAAGAACGGCACCGGTGTGGACATCACTTGGGCCGACGGCCACGCCAGCCACTACGAATTCGCCTATTTGCGCGACGAATGCCCCTGCGCGACGTGCAACGACGCTCGCGAGAAGAAGGCCGCGCTCGGCGATGTGCCTTCACCGTTCCAGTCTTCTCCAGCGCTTCCCATGTTCAAGCCCAAACCGCGCGCCCAAGCCGCCACAGTCGTAGGCAACTACGCCGTTCAACTCAGCTTCACCGATGGTCATTCCACCGGCATCTTCAGCTACGACCACCTCCGTAACATCTGCCCCTGCGCCGAATGCGCCAAAGCCTTCCGAGCTTCCGCGGGTTAGAGCTCTTCCATGATTCGCGGAGCGCCAAGCTAGACTTAGCGCCCCAAAAATGCGAGCATTCCAATCTGCAATTTAGCGCAACCCATACATGAGCAGCACTCCCAATAACCCTGCTGCCGCAGGCAGCCGCGGCAACGGTATTCCGCGCGTCATCGTCGCCACCACGGCTCTCTTGACCTTCATCTCGTTCTGGCGGGCGGCGGCCATCGTGCTGAATGATCTCGCTTCCTCGGCGTACTATGCCGGCGGCGAAGCCGAAGGCTACATCGGCAAGACCGCGCCGTGGTTCATTCTTGCCATCATGGTGTTTTCCTACGCCGTGCGCGCGGTTTACGTGGAAAGCTGCAGCATGTTCGTGCGCGGCGGCGTATATCGTGCGGTGAAGATGTCCCTCGGCGGGACGCTCGCGAAATTCAGCGTTTCCGCGCTCATGTTTGACTACATCCTGACGGGGCCGATCAGCGGCGTCGCGGCAGGGCAGTATCTCGCAGGGTTGATTAACGACCTCCTGCAGTATTTTCACGTGAGCGGCCCGCTTTCTTCCGGAACCGTCAGTTTGATTGCCGCGAGCTTTGCCATCGTCGTTACGCTTTATTTCTGGTGGGAGAACACCAAGGGCGTTGCTGAATCGAGCGAAAAGGCCCTTCACATCATGAAGCTGGTCACCGTGATGGTGGTGATGCTCATTATCTGGTGTTTCTACACAGTGGCGGTGCGGCATTCCTCGCTGCCTCCGTGGCCACATCCGCGCAACCTCCGGCTGAGCACCAGCGCCCTCGGCTGGCTCGCCCATAGCAGCCTGCCTCATATGTTCGGCATCATCGCCATCTTCATTGCCCTTGGTCACTCCGTCCTGGCCATGAGCGGCGAGGAATCGCTGGCTCAGGTCTATCGTGAAATCGAAAGTCCCAAGCTCCCCAACCTGAAAAAGGCCGGCGCGGTCATTTTTATCTACAGTTTAGTTTTTACTTCCTTGGTCTCCTTCTTTGCCGTGATGATCATTCCGGACGACGTCCGCCAGCACTTCTTGGAAAACCTCATTGGCGGGCTGGCCATGAATCTTGAAGGTCCGCTACTCGCCCGCCTGATATTCCACGGTTTCGTCGTTGTGGTTGGCACGTTGATTCTGGCGGGTGCCGTGAACACGGCGATTGTAGGCTCGAACGGCGTGTTGAACCGCGTTTCTGAAGACGGCGTGCTCAGCGCATGGTTCCGGCAGCCGCACAAGCGGTTCGGCACCAGCCATCGCATCATCAATATCGTTGTGGCGTTGCAGGTCATCACCATCATCATAAGCCGTGGCGACGTCACGTTTCTTGCGAACCTCTATGCCTTCGGCGTGATTTGGAGCTTCGCCATGAACGGCCTCGCCGTTCTTG
>WNFR01007719.1_pt1 | contig 17759 bp, 14 predicted proteins | sample 5400221 | NCBI WGS metagenome assembly WNFR01 (sample SAMN13153357, study PRJNA577476) | soil metagenome | isolation source: 40 cm soil under Madrone tree | place: USA:California | collected 2016-06-14
TCAAGCAATCGCGGGATGTCCTCGGTCGGAGCGGCCAACCCGACACGGCTGATGTAATCGTCGATGTTCTTTAATGCGTCAATCTCGAACTGATCGACTGCGGCGAGCGTTTCCTTTAGGTCAGGCGCGAGGATGAGTTGTCCCTCGTGAGCATTGCGCACGTGTCCGAGCAGGATGACACCGTCGCGGGCGAACTGGTGCAAATTCAGGCTCTGTCCGCCGTTCTTGCCAGAAATCTGCGGGTGTGGATGGAATTTGTCTGCAGGCGATTTTAGTTCTTCGACCTTGGTGTCGAATATCCCGATCCGTGTGAACCAATCACTGATATCCTTGCCGCGATATCGTCGGGGCACGCGTCCGGCGCTGCCGATCGAGAGATAGACTTTCCTTCCACTCTGATAGAGTTCCTGGGCAATCTGCGCTCCGGACTGCCCGGTTCCCACCACGAGCACTGCACCCTCTGGAAGAGTTGAGGGATTCTTGTACTCCATCGAGTGCAGCTGCACGACCGATGGTGGAATTTCCACGCTGAATGGCGGAATCTTAGGCGACTGGTAAAGTCCTGTCGCGACTACTACGTTCCCGGCCTCATAGTTCTTCTCGCTTGTACGTACGACATATCTGTCGCCGACCTTTTCTACGCTGAACACTTCGACTCCGCAATGCACAGGTAAGCGAAAGCGCTCGATATAGTTGTCGAAGTACTCTATGACTTCTGCCAGAGACATGAATCCATAAGGATCGTCTCCGCTGTATTCTGCTCCGGGCATCCGTACCTGGAAATTCGGCGTTACTAGCGTGAACGAGTCCCAGCGTTGATTTCGCCACGCATTTGCCGCCGCTGGCGCTCGTTCCAACGCGACATGTTCGCGACCTTCCTGAGTCAGGTAATAGCTGATGGCGAGTCCAGCCTGACCACCGCCGACGATAACCGTATCGATTTTGTGCAACATGGACGCCTCCTCGATTCTCAATCGCCGCCAGACATGCACGGCTGGATGCCGCCGCAACTCTATCGACTACAACGCATAAGACACGCGAGCGCGTGTTGTATTCCCGGCACGCACATTTCTCGCCAGTTATGCTGACCTTCGCGCTTGCTTCCTGTAGCGGGGCGCGGGGACGGAAGTGCCAAACTGTGGCAACATACCGCGGCGTATGGCCTCAAAACGTGTCCACTCGTCGCCATTATGAAGGCCGGGAATTGTGACCAGTTCGCCCTGATCGAGACCGACCAGCGCTGCGTCGACCATGTCTTCTACCGGCATGACGATCTCCGGGGGCATCTTTTGCCATGGGGAGCCGGCGACGTCCCAGCCGTCGGTCGCGGTCCTAGCGGGTAACACCACTTGGACGCGAATGCCTTTGCTGGTGAGTTCGTGCTGTAGCGAAAGACTGAAGGCAAGGACATATGCTTTGGACGCTCCGTACACGCCGTTCATCGCCTCCACCGAGATGCCCGCGGCGGAGCCGATGTTGATGATCGTGCCTGCGCCGCGCTTGACGAACGCGGGAGCGGCAACGTAGGTGAGGCGCGTGAGAGCGCTGATGTTGAGAGCAATCATGTCTTCCATCTTCGCGATGTCGGCGTCGAGCAGCGGTGCGACGGAGGCGAAGCCTGCGTTGTTGACGAGCATGGTGATGCTCGGATCGTCCTTCAGCTTTGCTTCCACCCGCGCGAGATCCTGCTTGTTGTTGACGTCCGCTATGATCGGAGTGGTGCGGCGTCCGGTAGAGCGGGAGAGCGTTGCGGCGAGCGCTTGGAGTGGCGCCTCGCTGCGCGCTACCAGGATGAGATCGTAACCCCGCTTTGCGAGACGATCCGCGTAGACTGCGCCGATGCCGCGAGAGGCGCCGGTGATGAGGGCGGTGCCCTCTGACGATGAGTTGCTCATGTTTTTATCTTCTAAGCGAGTTTGAAGTAACTCTTTTTTTTGAGATGCAGTAGTCATTGGCTATCTCCCTAGGCACCAGCTAGATTTGCTACCAACCCAGGAAACCACGTCAGGGAGATTGAGTTGTGCCGGAATGTGTGATTTCGGGCCGAACCTTTCGGAAATTCTTCATGGTGAAGGTCCAAAAACGCAGTGAGAAATGCATCGAACAACCAGGAGATGAGTCAAAGATTGCGATCGCAGCCGATGTAGGTGGATGTATTAGAGTGCTTTGCCTGTCGGCAGGCGCATTTTCTTGAGAAATTGGGTGTATCTGGGGTCGCCGTAGAGCTTTTTAAACAGTGGACTGCTTTTGATCTCAGGCAGTCCTGGGTCGCGCTGCCGATAGGCGCGTTCGAGCCACTCAAATGCCTTATCAATTTCTCCGCGATAAGCGTAGATCTCGCCAATTTGAAAGGCAGAGTCATTTTGGTGTGTGGCGATGAGTTGTTTCAACGCCTTGTCGGAATCCTCGGTGCGGCCCTGCGCGTAATAAGCCAGCGCTTCACCCGACAATCTCTCCCCTTCACCCTTCTCCCTCTCCATCTCCGCGAGAGCCTCTTCGTTGCGCCCTTCCGAGAACAGAACCTTGCCCCGAGTCACGTACAGACCCGAAAGGTGCGGATTCATTTCTTCAGCCTTTTGCAGCGCGGCCAGCGCTTCATCATAGCGGCCTTGGTAGAACAGCTCATATCCTAACGCCAACTGAAAATTCGCTCTCAGCGGGTCGAGCGCCACCGCAAGCTTGTAAAGCTCGATTGCCTCGTCCGTGCGGCCCAGCCTTCTGGCTAAGTAGGCGCGACCGTGAAAGACCTCGGCGCTGCCCGGCTCCAGCATCGCGGCCTTTCTCAAAGAGACTTCAGCCCCGTCCCAGTCCCAGTCGTGACTCATCTGGATCCTCGCTAACCGCAAATAACCAGCGGCCAGGTTGGGATCGAGTGCGATCGCTTTCTCCGCACTCTCTCGCGCGCGACGAAATCCTTCGTTGCTCTCGATCAGGCCGAGTCCGGCCAAATTCTCCATCACCTGGGAACGTTGCGCCCACGCCGCAGCGTATTTCGGATCAAGTTGGATCGCCTGATCGGTATATGAGACCGCTTTGTTGAGATCTTCCTTGTCTTGCCCGCGAGCTGCAAAGTATTTCCCCTGCAGATACGCTTGATACGCCTCGGGATTCTCGCTGCGCAGGGTCGAAGAAACCGGCTGGCCGCTACTGCCCAGCAGTTTCAATTGCAACGCCCCGGCTGCGGCTAGCGCGATCTCATCCTGTACGGCAAGGACGTCGTTGATCTTCCGATCATATGTCTGCGACCAGAGTTGAAAACCATCGGCCGTCTTGACCAACTCCGCCGTCACGCGCACATGGTTGCCTTCGCGTCGCACACTTCCCTCAAGAACATTCGCCACGCCGAGCTTTCGCCCCACGTCGCGCAAATCCTCATTCTTGCCCTTAAACTGAAATGCCGAGGACCGGCCTACTACTTTCAGGCGCGGTACTTTAGCGAGGTCGTCGATCAGTTGTTCGGCGAGTCCATCCGAAAAATACTCCTGATCTTTGCCTGGACTCATATCCACAAAGGGCAGCACGGCTATCGACGGATTGTTTGACGATGGAAGATTTAGCCCGTTTCGTGCGAGCCGGAACTCCCGACCTATCCCTACTGCTGCGACCACCGCAAGCAATGGTAAGAACACAAACTTCCAAAGACTGCGTTTGAGAGGCGAGCGTTGGTGCTCGAAACGGACGACTTCGTGTTCCTGACTCTGTTCTTTCGCGTGCGCGGCCGTCGCATCGGACCGATTTAAGTCTGCCGGCTCCGCGGCGCTGTCATCCACAACTTGTGCAATGAACCGGTATCCTCGCTTGGTCACCGTTTCGATGAATTTAGGTTTGTCAGGCCGGTCACCCAGGATTTTTCGGATATCGAGAATGTATTTTCGGATCAATTCTGGGTTGACGTAGGTCTCGGGCCAGAGCTTTTCGAGAAATTCGTCCTGGGGGACCAGGCGACCTGAATTCTCGACCAAGTACCGCAGCATGTCGTAAGGTTTCGGGGGAATGGCCAAGCGCTCTTGCCCGCGCCAAAGGCACTGGTTTGCTGTATCAAGTCGGAATACCTGGAAAGACTTCATTTTGCCGAACCTGGCTGGTTGCGATAGCGGAGGGTATTCCGCCTCAAAGATTAGAGTGGTTCTAGGACTCCACGGGTACAAGTGTCCGGCCCCCGACAATTCCCCACGCAGGCTCGCGTAAATTACTCATTTACAGCGACATAGCATCAGAACAGAGAATCCACACAATCCCGACGGGAACTTCACCACGCTTTCCCAAAAGCTTCCTAGTGTAGGGCCCGGAGGTCGGGACCCCAGGTCCCAATTCGCCACTCCGGGATTCAGGGGATACACAATTCCGGGCGAGCGGCAGGGGGCCTTTCCCCGAAACCGCCTAAGAAGGAGGGAACGATGTTGGTCAAAGACGGAGACAGGAAAGCCGTGGTCGGCGTGCCCGGTAGGGGCCATCTACCCGGGCCGGGTGAAGCCCGACTGGCGAGAGAGCTGTTCAGCGGCCGCTTTCGGCCTACCCAAACGCTGCAGTCGCGTGAGATTGCAGCTGAATATGAATTGGACGAGGAAACGGTGTGGAAAGCTCTTGCTGAATTTCAAACCCTTGGGATGGTTACGCTTTCCGAGGACCTTTCTGTGATCGTCCGGCCTCCAAATCTGGCAGAGACGGAAGAGGCCTATCAGATACGGGCCGAGATCGAAGAAATCGCTGGACGAACGGCAGCGACGGTGTTGAAAGGCTACACAGCCGAACTCCAGTATCAATTAGCAGCAATGCGTGCAGCGGTTACTGATGGTGACCTCGACGCCTGCGCAGAACACGACGTGGAGTTTCATAGAGACATCGTAAAGGCCGCGCAGAACGACGTGCTTCTTCGGGCGTGGGACACGCTGGCTGTTGATCTACGAATTCGTGCAGCGGTCGGAAAGATCTCGAAAGACTTGCACGAAATCGTTGAATCTCACGAGCTCATCGTCGACGTTCTCGAGAAGGGGCACGGGCGCGAAGCTGGGTTGTTGTTGCGCAGTCATGTAGAGACGTCTCTAAAGTATCTCGTTCGAGGCGAATGGGATTCGCGATCTCAGCGAGGGCCTCACCAGGATTTGGAGCTGGTCGATGTTGACGCAGTGCCGCACCATTCTGCGCGGACCTACCAAGGCGGACTAGCTCCCGCAAGGCTACGAAGAGTTACCGAGTTGGTACGCACGAAGCTGGAGGATGAGCTGACTCTGGACGAAATGGCGGAATCAGCAGGGTTGAGCCCGGCTCATTTCTCGCAAATGTTTCGCCAATCGATGGGCCAGAGCCCGCATCAATTTGTTGTCCGCCAGAGGATAGAGCGTGCGCAGGAAATGCTGCGCGCCGCCGAGGCGCGAGTCTTGGACGTCGCGGTAGCGTGCGGCTTCAAGACGCAGCAGCACTTTGCCCGAGTGTTCCGCAAAATGTGCGGATCCAGCCCCACGGAATATCGCCAAGAATTTCTGCGCTAGACGCGACCTGGCCTTAACGGAAGATGCGACGTAGGCTTGAGCTAACCATGGTTACTGAAGGTTAATTGAAAGCCTTTGAAAGCAATTTTTGCTCGAACCACAAAACGGGAGCTTCCTTCGCGCTCGCAATGGTTGGGACCTTAGCATTGACTGCCCGGACGTAGTCGTCCGGGCCAGCAATATTGTCTTGCCTTCGCTTTTGCCGACCCGAAAATACCCCCTCCATCTTTGTCTCACTCCTTCCAGTCCCTCGGAGGCGTGTCTCGTAATCGAGAATTCCGAAAGATTCGGCCCAAGGGCGCATCTTCAGACACAACTCCATCTCCCTGATGTGGTTTTCTGATTCCGTTGTGAGAAGGACCACTGACAAAGGAGATTCGAAGATGAAGACGGTACTACGTTTTGCCGTGAGTACAGCATTGATGCTGATCATGGGAGCTAATTGCTTTGGGCAGCAGTACACCCAAACGAATCTTGTTTCCAACGCGTCGGGAGTCGCACCTGTCACCGATCCTCAGTTGATTAATCCCTGGGGAATATCCCGCGGCTCCGGCAGCCCGTGGTGGGTCTCAGACAACGCGACGGGCTTTAGCACGCTGTACAACGGCGCAGGAACCAAGCAATCCCTAATCGTCACCATCCCGCCAGCAGATCCGAACAACGAAAACACGCCAACTGGCACACCAACCGGCACCATCTTCAACGGCAGTCAAACAGATTTCTTACTGGCTCCTGCGAAACCAGCGTTATTCCTCTTTTCCACGAATGACGGGGCGATTGCTGGATGGAATCCAACTGTGGCTCCGACGCTTGCCGTGATCGTGGTCAAGACCATCGACGGATCTAGCTACACGGGCCTGACCAGCGCCTTTATCAATGGCAAGGCCTTCCTGTACGCAGCTAACTTCACCAAGGGCCGCGTGGATGTCTATGACAACGCATTTCAGCCTGTAAAGCTGTCCATAGAGCAATCCGACAGGAATGCCGGCGATGATGAAGACCGGTCCTCCAAGAATTCTTTTATGGATGAAAACCTCCCACGCGGCTACGTGCCTTTCAACGTGCAAGCGATCGGCAACGACATTGTCGTCACCTATGCGCTCCACGAGGAAGGTGCGCGCTTTGAAACCGATGGCCCAGGCCTGGGCTTCGTGGACATTTTCAGCTCAACAGGCAGGCTCTTGCGGCGTCTCCAACACGGTGATTGGCTGAACGCTCCGTGGGGCGTGGCTCTTGCTCCGCTTGATTTCGGACGCTTTAGCCACGACCTGCTCATCGGGCAGTTCGCGGGTGGGGGAGACACTCAGTCGAGCGGCTTCATTGCTGCCTACGATCTAGCTACCGGAAAATTCGACGGACTTCTCGAGGATGCAAGTGGCAAGCCGCTGGCCATCAACGGCATCTGGGCGCTTAGCCCTGGCAACGTTAGCCCAAACAATAGCGATGCAGCGGCAGTGCCTGCCGCACAAATGTACTTCACCGCGGGACCGAACCATGGCTCCGGAGGGCTGTTCGGCTATTTCGCCGCGCTGACTTCAGAGTTGACCGAAGGGAATGCTCAGTAATCGTCACAGCTGATTCACGGTGTTGTCGGGGTTGAATGCGTCACCTCAAGGCTTCAACAGTGCCAATCGCTTCGTTTTGAGACTGGTACAGCGCGGTGCGATCCGAAGATCTTCACACGCGCCTCAACAAGTGCAGATCCTTCGGAGCATCGAAGGTCCGGCTCAGAAGACATCATCAAAAAGGAGAAAGTCATGAAAAGTTTTAGTCGGGAGTCAAAGAACAACAAGAATCGCCGGGAATTCCTGAAGAACGGAATGGTCGCGGCGGGAGCGGCAACCTTGGGTACCGGTCTGCTTGCGAGCGGAGCACCCGTGTTAGCTGAACAGGAAAAAGAGAGGAGCGGAAAACTCCCAAAGGGAGACGCAGCGATTCTAAGGTTCTTGGCCGCAGCCGAGATCATTGAGACCGACCTGTGGGTCCAATATAACGAACTTGGGGGAATCCAAGACAATGAGGTTCCAGGAGGGAGTGGCAGTCCACTCTACGCCGCGGCCCTCCAGGTTCTCGACGGAGACATGAATCAATATATCCACGACAACACCGAAGATGAGTTCACCCACGAGACTTTCATCAACGCCTATTTGGCTTCGAAGGGCGCAGACGCAGTCGACTTAGAGCCATTTCGCACGTTGCCGGGAAGTACTGCCACTGGCGCGAGCGGTAAGCCGCGGCTGACAAATCTGATGAAACTGACGGTGGACACGAGTTGGTGGACCCGGTATCGCAGCCGTACACAGAACCCCGATTTCGGGGACACATTTCCTCCAGCCGTTCCGAGCCTGGCAGTTGGGCAACACCCGGCAATCCCCAGAAGCGATGCTGACTTGAGCCCGTCCAATCACCTCCAAGCAATTGCGAATACCGCGGGATTTCATTTCGCCACCATCGAGCAAGGAGGCGCTAGTCTCTATCCATCGCTGGCTCAGCGTGTGAGCAGTTCGCAGGTTCTACAGATTGTCCTCAGCATCGGTGGAACAGAGGCAATGCACTTCCAGACCTGGCATGACAAAGTCGGCAACGCCCCAACATTGACCGATTCGAGCGATTCAACACTTGTATTTCCGGACCTCAATGCCCCTCCATTTGGCGAAGAGGATTTCCAAACGAACCTGATCATGCCCGAACCAACCGTGTTCCTTAGCCGGACTTTGCCGGTGTGCTCCATTGTCCGTCCGACCGAAACTACGGGCGCGGCGACTGGCGCTCTCAAATTCTTGACGGCCATGGGACTTTTTATTGGGCAGTCGCCAGCATTTTTCGCGTTTCTGCGTGATCTTGCCGAAGAGGCAGACGCGGCCAGACGCGAAGGCGAACGATAGACGGGCAACGAGTGAGGCTCGATTCCCTTTCGATTCACAGTTTGTCGGGGGGGGAATGCATGCCGCCGCACAAATGTACTTCACGGCCGGACCAAACCATGGCTCCGGAGGGTTGCTTGGCTACTTGATGGCGGTTTCCGCGGAGTTGACCCAAGGGAATGACCAGTAATTGGGTCCGTTGATTGCCATTGTTGTCGGGTGGAATGTGTCGCGCAACTCGATGCGTTCCATCCCGGCATACTTTGATCCCGACATCATCACCTGATACTGCCCACACGTGTAGCGCTTCCGATGCCAAGTGCCAAGGCTTGTGAGAATCCGCGAACGGGTGAGCGGTGGCGAAGTCTGCGGTGAGCGCAATTGCAGCAATTCTTAGTCCCAGAAGGCAGTGCAGGAGGAAACATGCATCGTTGGGGGCTTCGCTATCACTTCGCCTCCATCAGGCTGTGAAGAGGACTTTCACCTCCAAGCTGTCAAACATGCTCGGCACACAACAAAAAGGGCAGCTCGGTGAAGAGCTGCCCTTTTCCGTCCCCAGGGGAGGGGCGGGCCGCCAATTGCCTGGCCGGAACTACGGCAGGTAATAGCGGAAAGAGGTGAACACCATGTTGTCGATAGCCTTCGGCTGGATGCCCGCCGCGCCAGACCAACCACTCTTCGTGATGTAGGAGTATTGGAGGCCCCACCGAACTCCACCCTTCGGACCCTGGTACATCTTATGCCAAAAGCCAAGGGTCCCTTCCTGAATGAGGCGGATGTCGCCTGCGCATGTCCCAGCTCCCGGCGCAGAAGTGCCAGACGGCAAAGCCTCAGTCGAGCAACCGCTATTATTGGCAGTGGGTCCACCGTAGCCGCCCAGTTTGGTGTTCGACGAGGTATAGGTCGAGACCCCGCCGGCAGTTGTTACGGCAACAGTTTCGTAGGTGTCGTAAGCAGCGCGCGACGCGTACTCCGCACCGTAATTTAAGTAAATGTCCAACTTCGGATTTGGATGGAACTCAATCGTGCCGAGCCCATGCCCTGTGCGGATTAAGGCTAATGTTCCGTCGGGCCGGGCAGTGGCATCCGCCAACTGGGCTGCGCCATATCGGCCGACACCGTCCCCGACCAAGCCCTTCAACCCAACGTCCAATTTCTTTGCAAACAGAGGCACGCGAAGAACGGCACCTCCGCCGCCTCCTGTGCGTGAATCATTGAACGCCCCTGCAACTGAAGGTGAAGTAGCGCCGGCCGCGCATGTCAGTGCTGGGCCGACCACGACATGGGTCGCGTCCGGAGTTGGCGTAACGACCGCGCATGGATAGACACGATTGCGGAAGGTGCTGACGATTCCGAACAATTCGTAGTGACCCCATCCTGGATCTGCCGTTGCCTTAAACACGATGTCCGGGGCCTTGTTGACCGTGTAGCCAGTAGCGTCGAACGCGTTATACAGACCTCCCCCGGCCCCGGGCGCATTCACGAAGAAGTTCTGCGAAGCCGTACCCGTTGCAGGCGTAAACGTCGAGAACCCTCTCCCGCCGATGGTTGTCTGCGGCCCTTCCACGGAAACGCCGACCGCGTATTTGCCACCGAAATCCTTGACAACGCGGAAGCCGTACCCCCGCGCGTAAGTGAAGCCCACCGTGTAGTTCACGTCGATCGTCATCGGCAGAACCTCCTGGCGGTTCTGGATGCCCTTCCGGGTCTCCGTAGCCAGCGTCCACATTTGCCCGCCTGTAAACTGCCAGCCGTTATCAAATGCCGCCTGTCCCCACAGTTGGCGCTGGCGGAACACGTAGCTATTGGTCTGCCGGTTGTTGGAGGTCGTGCCCGCGCCGAAGAAGTCCGCCTCGTAGTAGGCACTTACTTTGGCGTTTCCGACCTTCGTGTCGCCGAACAAGCCGATTCGGGATTGACGACCCGAGAAGTTGTTTTCGGTAACTTTACTTAGCGCGTTCCCGGGGTACGGGATGGCGTTCATCGGAGTGGGAATGTCGCCGCTCGTGGCGCGCTGGCGGAAAACCGTCTCTGCCGCGATGAACCCGACCGGCGTGATGTTGATGCCCTTATACTTGATTGCCGGGGGGCCGGCTTCTTCCGCTTTCTTGGCGTCGGCCTGTTCCTTGGCCACCGTAGTCTTCAGGACTTCGTTGCTGGCCTTCAAGGCGCTGACCGACGAGTTGAGTGAAACCGCCTCGGACTTCGCTTCTGCAGTGGTGTTCACCGCTTCGGTGGCTTTGGTGCTCGCTTCGGTTGCCCGAGCGTTCGCGGCCGCCGCCGCTTCCCGCGCTTCGTCGATCTGGCGGTCGCGCTTGGCGAGCTCCTCCTTCAGCATCTGAAGCTGCTCCTGCTGCGACTGCAGAGTCTGGCGAAGCTCTTCGAGTTGGGCCGCGATGGCTGCATTGGAGCTCTCAGCGTTCTTGGCCGCTTTGGGTTTCGCCGGCTGAGCCGCCGTGGCAGGTTGTGAATCGGCGTTTTTGGGCGTATCAGCAAAAGCAGTTCCGGAAACGAGGAACATCGATAGTGTGAGTGCTGCTAGTTTTTTCATTTCCTCTCTCTTTGGAGCAATCTCTCTTTGGAGCAAGAATTCTAAGTGCTACCGAAATAATGCGAACCACCCCGCGGCAAAAGGTAAAGGGCCCGTCTTACAACTACGTCAATCGAATGTGAATATCCTGTAACAATACTTGGGAATTCACGGGAAACCATTGACGTATCAGAGGTTGCGGACTTTTCGGTGGATCAACAACAGCGCGTGGAGGTCGAGACAGACCGAAAAAAGCGTACCTGGTTACTGTCTCTTCCGCTGGCCCGTCGTAGGAAACACCGAGTCATCCAAAATTCCCCTAAGGGCGGCTTCCCCTCGGCACCGCGAGGAGCGACCTACTTCGGTGGGGAAATCGTATAAGCGAGGACGATTTGGGTCAAGCAATATTGGTATTCGGTTATCGTCCAAGCCAGTTTCCGTTTTCTGGACTTCGTCGCGGCTGAAATTACGCGAGAGAGCCGAGACCGAGATCGTGGCGGGTGTGCGCGACGTCGAACGCGGGTCCTGCTATCTAATCAACAGAAAAGCTGCTATGAATCAGTTTTGTTTATGCTAGAATCCCGCCGTTGAGCCACAACCAACGAGGGACAATCCAGGGCCACGGCCAGGAGACTAGACCACCGACAGGTTTCCACCCAAGGCCGCGACACGATGGCTCATCCCTGCGCCATCAACTGGAAGCGTCTCTCACCAGAAAGGGGGCTCTCAAAAATGCATCGGTTCCCCATTCCCTCGAAGGAAATCACCCAGGTCGGCTACCAGGAAGATTCGGAGACGCTCGAAATCCAGTTTGTGAAGGGCGGGGTCTATCAATTCTTCAATGTGCCTTCAACAGTGTTCGATGAATTTATGAGCGCCCCCTCCAAAGAGGGCTACTACCATTCGAAAATTGGCGAGCGCTTCCCCTGCTCTCGCATTTCGTGATGGCGATTTGGTTTTGCTAGACAGCTTCAGTGGAGGATCGTCCTTGCGGTCTTTCCCGGGCTTCTAGAGGTTGGCTCAACTGATTTCCCGCCGCAGCATTCGGACCTGCGCTGAGTTTGTTGAAGTTTACTTCTGTCGCTCACCGCTGAGCCGGCTTCTCGTGGTTAAAATCAGAAAACAAGTCGCTTAACAGTTCTCCAGATCGCGCTTTTTTCCATACCGATACGCAAGCGCAACGCCGAGGGTCATAAACCCAGCCGGCGGAAGGACCAGCACGATCACGCCTCTGCTGATGGCCCTTTGCCCGTCCTTGGAGGCAGCAACCGCCGAGCTGTAGCACATGGCGCATCCCTGGCTGAACGCAGGCGCGGCCCATAAGAAGAAAACTAATACTAGAAATGCGAAACGAACCTTCATTTCACTCCGAGTTCAACAATACGCCGAGCATCTGGAAAGAAGAAGATGGTCATCAAGATAAGACAAGCAATCACCGAACACATGGTAAGCCACTTCATCCTTGAGACTTCATATTTCAAATGCATGAAGTAGCCAATAATCAACGCGGCCTTCACGAACGACAAGCCCAGCAAAATGGTCAGCATCTTTGTTGGCTGCATGCGCTGGTAGGTAAGGTAAACCTCGATGGCGGTCATCGCCAGCAGCGCGCCCCAGACCCAGAAAAACAGAGCCTTGCCATGATGCCGCTGCTCTTCGGCGGCGCGTTCCGCGAGAGCTATTTGAACCGTATCCATATTCTTTAAGCTCCTAGAGAATCTTTGCCGACATCAGATAGACCAAAGGAAAGATGAACATCCATACGAGGTCCACGAAGTGCCAGTACAATCCTGCGACTTCGACGTCGGATGAATCGTACACCTTAGGCTTCAACCACAAGATGATACCGCACACAATCGCAGCGATTAAGAGGACGTGCGCGCCGTAGTGGAACGGGCTATAGACGGGCGTCGCCAGCCATGCAACCAACCAAAGCCCCAGCAAAATCGGGATGAACTTGCGCCGCAGCGCCACCACGCCGAGATAAATCACGCCTAGCGTCACGTGCAGCATGTGCATTCCAGTCAACGTAAAGAATGTAGATGCGAATTGCGGCACGCCCTTGGAGACGCTGGCAAATTCGCTGGCCGCCTCTTGCCCGGGCACAGCGGGGAACATCGAGAGCGTCAGGCCCTCGGCGATGAGCTTGGTCCACTCGCGCCCGTGAAGAACGATGAATCCCGTGCCGCAAAGCATGGTCGCCAGCAACCACAGGCGTTGATTTTTAGCATCGCCATGGACGGAAGCCCTGACCGCCAGCACCATCGTCAGGGAACTGGTCAAGAGAAACGCCGTCATAATTGTGGCATTGACGATACTCTCCGAATGGAACGGCGTGGGCCAGTCCTTCCCCAGCGAAATTCGCCCGTAGCTGTAGGCGTAGAGCAACGCCCCAAATGTCAGCGAGTCGGAGAGCAGGAACAGCCACATTCCGATTTTCTTGGAGTACGTGCCGAACAGCGACGGTTCGTAAATCGACGGGACGTCGTGAACTGCAGAATCAGCCATGCGTTCGGCCTCCTGGTCAGAAACGTAAGTTCAGCGAGCAAACTCCAGCAAGCACAAAATGTAAACCCACAGCCCGGCCATGAAATGCCAATACCAGGCGGTCACGTCAATCACGATGCTGCGCGTCGCCACGGCCCTGCGAAATAGCGCGGCGATGCTGGCCACGAATAGCGCGAGTACCCCGCCCATCAAATGGACGGCATGCGTTCCCGTCAATAAATAGACAAAGGAGCTGCTGGGCGTCGAAGAAACGTAAAAACCGGATGCGGCGAGCTGGCGCCACGCCGTCCACTGCCCAAACAGGAATAGCAGTCCAAGAATCAGTGTCATGGCGAGCCAAGGCATCTTGTTCTCGCTGGAAGAAACTTCCGAATCAGTGCCGGCGGGCGCAAGAGCTTCTTCACCTCGAAACTGCCGTCGGGCCAGCTCCATACCCAAGCTGCTGAGTAGCAATACAAACGTATTCACCAACAGAAGAGTCGGAGGCTTTACCGGGATCCAGTCCTTGACAAGCAGATTCGTTTGCGGATCAAGCGTAGGCAGTCCTTGGCGCACGATATACGCGCTGGTGAATGACACGAACACCATGAGGATCGGCGTCAGCGCGACCAGCAGCCCAAGCCGCGCCCGGCGGAGCCGCGTAGGGTAGTCAGGCTTTCCGGAACCATCGTCTCCACCACGGCTAAGAGCTGGTGGCAGAATGCCGCCATCATCCAGGGAGATTCTGGGATCGTCGACCGTCGCGGTTGTGGAGAAGCTGGCCATAGCGAGTGTCAGTGCTTGCCTTTCTTTTTGTCTTCGTCCTCAACGCTCGGATCGGTCTGCATCACGAAATCCCGAGGTGCACCAGGCACGCTGTATTCGTAAGGTCCGTTATGAACCACGGGCGTCTGTCCGCCGAAATTGTCATGCGGCGGCGGCGTAGCGGTGATCCATTCCAAGGTGGTCGCTTCCCACGGATTGTCGCTAGCCTTTTTCCCTTTCCACATGCTCCAGAATAGATTGAACAGGAAGATGAACTGGCTGGCGATAGTGATGAACGCGGCGATGGAGATAAATCTCTGTAACGGAAGCAATTTAAGAATGTAAGCCACTTCCGTGGATTGCGAGTAGCGCCGCAACCCCGCGCTCATGCCGTAATAATGCATGGGCATGAAAATGGCATACGCGCCGACAAACGTGAGCCAAAAATGCATCTTCGCCAGCGTCTCATTCATCATTCGCCCGAACATCTTCGGGAACCAGTAGTAAGTCGCGGCAAAAATCCCGAAGATCGATGCCACACCCATAATCAAATGGAAGTGCGCGATCACGAAATACGTTTCGTGCAGATAGATGTCCAGCACCGGTTGCGCCAGGAACGGGCCGCTGATTCCTCCGGTGACAAACAGGGAAACAAAGCCGATGGCAAACAACATGGGCGAATGAAACCGTATGCGCCCGCGCCAAATCGTGCCCAGCCAGTTAAACGTCTTGATCGCGGAAGGTACACCGATGCCCATGGTCATGATCGAAAACGCAAAAGCGGTGTACGGGCTCATGCCGCTCATGAACATGTGATGGCCCCACACCATGAATCCAAGGAACCCGATCGACAGCATGGCGTACACCATGGCTTTGTATCCAAAGATCGGCTTGCGCGAAAACACGGAGAGTAATTGTGAGCACAAGCCCATCGCCGGCAAAATCGCGATATACACCTCAGGATGTCCGAAGAACCAGAACAGGTGCTGCCACAGAAGGGGCGAGCCGCCTTTGTGCCCGGTAAGCTGGCCGTTGACTGTAACCAACGGAACAAAAAAGCTGGTACCGAGATTCCGGTCCATCAGTAGCAAAATCCCTGCCGAAAGAAGCACACCGAACGCAAGCAGTCCGAGAATGGCGGTGATGAACCAGGCCCACACCGTCAGCGGCATGCGCATCATGGTCATGCCCTTGGCGCGCATATCGAGCGTGGTGGTAATAAAGTTCAGCGCTCCCATCAGTGCGCCAATGCAGAATATGGCGATGCTGGTAATCCACAGGTCGGCGCCCAATCCTTCACCGGGGCCGGCGGATTGCAGCGCGCTCAGCGGCGCATAACCAGTCCAACCGTGAAGAGGTGCGCCACCGGTTACAAAGAACGCGGCAAGCAGCACGATAAAGCCGAGGAAGGTGGTCCAGAACGAGAGCATATTCAGCACCGGAAACGCCATATCCGGCGCGCCAATCTGAATTGGCAGGAAGTAATTTCCGAACCCACCCTGCGGCGCGGTGGTCAGCACGAAGAAAACCATGATCGTGCCGTGCATGGTCAAGAGACTCAGATAAGTCTCCGGCTTAATCTCGCCAAAAAACGGCAGCGCCACCGTCGGCCAGATCAAGTGGATGCGCATCAGCAGCGATAGAAACATGCCGACAAAAACGGCGGCCAACGCGAGGAAGTAATACTGAAGCCCAATGACTTTATGGTCCAGACTGAAGACCCATTTGCGGATGAACCCCTGCGGGGCTCCGTGCGCGTGAGCTGCCTGCACAGCTGATTCGTGCGTAGACATGGTTATTGTTTCTCCGCCTCCCGAGCCGCCAACCATTTGTCGAATTCTTCCTGACTGACAACCTTCAGAATCCCATGCATTTTGTAGTGGCCAAGCCCGCAAAGCTCCGCGCAAGCAATCTCATATTCTCCCGTTTGAATCGGTGTGAAATGCATGTGGATGGCCAGGCCGGGCACCGCGTCCTGCTTGAACCGCATCTGCGGAACAAAGAAGCTATGGATGACGTCGTGAGCGCGAAGGATCACCTCGACCTCACGATTGACCGGCACCACCATAACTCCACTCACGACATCGTCTTTGGAGGCTGGATCCTTCGTATCGAGGCCGAGCGCCGCTTCGCCGCCAGCAGAAGCATCTTCCAGCTCCGGTTTCGTAACTCCGAATTTTCCATCCGGCCCCGGGTAACGGAAATACCAGGCGAACTGCATGCCGGTGACTTCGACGTGCACCGCCTCGGCTTCCGCTTGCCGGAACCGCTCCGACGCCCAAATCGAGCTACTCATCAGGTTCATGCCGACAAAGAGCACGGCAGTGAGAACAGTCCAGATCACTTCGAGCTTGGTGTTGCCGTGGGAATATTCCGCCTTCGAGGAGGGCCCGTCCGAACGGTACTTCCATACCAGATAGCCCAGCGCGAGTTGTGCGGCCACGAAGACAACGCCCATGAGGATGAAACTAACGGTGAAGTGATGATCGATTCCCGCGGCTGCCGCGGAGGCCCCCACCGGCAACCACCACGTCTTGGCCACAAAAAAATACGTGCTTACCAACGTGATCAGCCAGATGATGATCAGTAGAACCAGGCCCATCGAGCGCGCCCTCCCGATTTGGATTCCCGGCCTTCCCCACTGAGGCCTGTTTGAAATTCCCGAAACAAGAAGTGGAGATATAAACGGCGCGAATATATCACAGCTTCTTCTGAGCGCAAGCAGGTTCTTGTATCTATTATTTTATGTCGATGAAGGTTCTTTTCAAAAAGTGCTCGGAATCCTTATTCAGGCCGCGCTGCAAAGACGCATTGACGAAAAAATTTGTTTTGAGTAATATCCGTTTCGTTTCTTGGGGGGTCCGGTGAAATGTTGAGGGCCTCGCAATGTTTTCGTATCAACCTTCTCCAATCCGGCGGGCCTCGGGCGCTCTTAGCGTTGGCGCACTTCCTCTATAGTATTTCCCGTTCACCTGGAAAGTTTTTCGCCCGCTTGGGATTATCGTCCGCCTTCATCGCGGATAGATCAAAGTTCTTTCTGCAACAAACTGTAACTTGGGATCAATCCATTTTCGGGCGCATCCAGTTCGCGGTTGGGTCTATAACATAAGGGGGAAGGGGCGGCGCTTTCATGGGCCGCTGGTAATTTTCTAGAACCAGGAGGTATCGCATGGCGGGCCCGGAAACTGATTCGGCCAAACCAAAACCGGAAGGGGCTAAAACGTCCCCTGCCGGTGGTGGAGATGCAACCAAGTATGTCGGTACGCCTGCCGTCGGTACGTCCAAAGCAGCGGCGGCTGGCGGTTTGGCGACTGTCGGTCCCGCGCCCAGTGAAATCAATAAGAAGCGGCGGCGGCTGGTATGGGTCACTGTCACTGGATTTCTCGGCGCGTGGTTTATCGCCTTCTTTAAATTTTTCCTTCCCCGCACGCTCTTTGAACCCCCTACGATTTTCAAGATTGGCTACGCCTCGGACTACGCTTTGGGCGTCGATACCAAGTGGCAGCAGAAGTACCGCATCTGGGTGGACCGCACGCCGAGCCGTGTGTTCGTCATTTACGCTCGCTGCACGCATTTGGGCTGCACACCTGATTGGAAAGCCAGCGAGAACAAGTTCAAGTGCCC
>WNFR01015882.1_pt1 | contig 17757 bp, 16 predicted proteins | sample 5400221 | NCBI WGS metagenome assembly WNFR01 (sample SAMN13153357, study PRJNA577476) | soil metagenome | isolation source: 40 cm soil under Madrone tree | place: USA:California | collected 2016-06-14
TGGAAATAGATCCGACGCTCGCCGAGGCTTACGCCTCCCGCGCCCATGTTAGATGGAAAGAGCGCGATTGGGCGGGAGCCGATGAGGATTTCAAGCACAGCATTGAACTGAACGGAAACTACTCTAACGCCCATCGCTTCTATGCTATTTACCTGGTTTGTATGGGCAGGTCAGAAGAAGCCGTGCACGAGGTCAGACGGGCAGAGGAGTTAGAGCCGCTTTCGGTATCGATAAAAGCTCATATTGCCTTTATTCTCTATTTCGCTCGGCGTTACGACGAAGCGGTCGAAGCGGGAAAGAAGGCAATCGAATTGGATGCTATGTCACCTGTCGCTCACCAGCGTCTGGGATCGGCGTACGAACAAATAGGAATGTTTCCTGAGGCTATTGCCGAGTTTCAGAAGGCGGTGGACGGCTCAAACCGTGTACAGCTGGCGGTCGCGTCACTCGCACATGCTTTTGCCCTCGCCGGAAAACGGGCCGAGGCGGAGAAACTCCTAGCTGAATTGAAGGAACGATCTGGCAGCGAGTATGTTTCTTCGTATCTTATTGCCGAGATATACGTAGCATTGGGAGAAAGGGAAGCGGCATTCAAATTGTTGAATCAGGCGTACGACGAGCGGAGTATTGATCTGGTCCTTGCGAAGGTCGATCCCCGGCTTGACCCGCTGCGCGACGACCCGCGCTTTCAACAGGTGCTGAAGCGAGTCGGCTTTCCGAATTGATCTGCTTTGAGAGACAAATGCAGGCATTAGCGCCGCGTCCAATGTGTCCATTATGAGCGAAACCATTCCCCCCAACACAAGGATCGCTCAGTATACGATTGTCTCCAAGATCGGCGAAGGCGGGATGGGCGAAGTCTATCGTTCCCGCGATAGCAAGCTGGGACGCGACGTGGCGATCAAGGTTCTACCTGCCTCACTCTCTGAAAACACTGATCGGCTTAATCGCTTCGAACAGGAAGCACAGGCCGCAGGTGCACTATCTCAAAGTGTGAGGCTCGTTGACAAAATGGAATGCAGACCTCCGCATTTCCAGCGCGGAGGTCGGCCGAAAGTTCGCCAGGGTTCGCACTACAACCATTGTTTTCATTGGGCTTTTTTATATTGGCCCAAGTACGAACAGATGCTCTGGCTCGAAGATCGTGGTCAGCGACGTCAATCTCACGTCAAATGGTTTTTGTCGCTTATTTGTCTGTGACTTGTAAGTATTGAAAATGATGAGGTTAACTGGCGGAGCAGAGGGGGATCGAAACCCTGACCTCCGCATTGCGAATTAGACAACCGGCAAAACGCTAAGTATTTACCTTTTCGAAAGTTGCAGGCCACCGAAGAAAATCAAGGGTTTTTACATTCTTTCTCGTTCCTTACCATCGCGTACACGTTGCGTCTTTGCACAAGTCAGGCCCTTCCGTCGTCTTTCAAAGTTATTACTACTTTTCCGCGCGCGTGCCCTTCTTCAAAGTAACGGATAGCCTCAGGCACCTCACTCAAGCTGTAACACCTGTCGATGACCGGCGTGACCTTTCCGGCCGCCATCAGATAGCCGAGGATGGTCAGGTCCTCTTTGCTCAGTCTTGTCATGGACGTGACGAACTTCTGACTCACGAAGCGTGATAAGACAAGGTCTGTGATCAAGTGAGAGAGTAGACGAATCACCGAGCTGCCCAGGCCGACGATGCCGGCCCCGATGCATATGCCGTTGGGATTTAAGACGCGTCGGCGCGCTGAGAAGGAATGGTTCGCCACGATGTCGTAAATCAGGTCGTAGTGTTCTCCACCTTTCGTAAAATCCTCTCGAGTGTAATCAATGACGCGATCCGCTCCGATCGATCGTGCCTGGTCCACGTTCCTCGGACTGCAGACGGCGGTTACGTGTGCCCCGAATGACTTGGCGATTTGCACGGCGAACGTACCCACGCCTCCCGATGCGCCGTTGATCAAGACCTTCTGGCCCGGCTGAACCTTCCCTGTATCGCGCAGGCCCTGCAAGGCGGTGAGTCCCGCCACGGGTACAGCAGCCGCTTGCTCAAACGACGCATTATCCGGCTTCATGACCAATTTCGACTGGGAAGTGCATGCATACTCGGCAAAGGCCCCGCCGCACCAACCGAACACCGCGTCGCCCGGCTTGAAATGCGTTACGTTACTGCCGACCGCTTCGACCTGACCCGCCACATCACGCCCGGGCCGATTGTTCTTTAGTTTGCTCAGCCCGGACACTATGCGACGCAGGAACGCATGTCTCAATAAGCCGACGTCGATTGCATTGACCGAAGCCGCGCGGACCTTTATGAGGACTTCATCGGCCTTGGGAGTCGGCTTTTCGATCTCTTCACATTGAAGAACGTCAGGTGAACCGTAGTTGGAATAGTCAATAGCTTTCATCAGTTTCGTCTACGAGCTTGCCGAACCTAAAGTTCGGCATGAGCGTCACGGTCCATCAGAGCTTGCCGACAGCCCCTTACCATTAAAGACGCTCCGTCATTTTGTCCGCTGTAACTCGGCGCCCACACGACCGGACTTATTCGCTGGCAGCATATAAGTCCATTCTTCGCTATGATGGTTCGCGTCGATCAAGGTGAATAATACGTGGTTCATAAGTCCTCTCTCCGTGCTCCCAGCGTTATCGAGAAAGCTGAACTCCACGCTCTTTCCGTCGGGCGACAGCTTGCCTTCCATGCGGGGGCGGTTTCCGGTGTCGCAATAATGCGTCAGGAGCAAGTGATCCCCGTCCAGATAAATCATGGTGATCGGATCGTCTGGCCTGGAGCTTGAGGTCGTCTCATGAAGGATTGCGTTGCCGGTGGATGTCACTCGAATGGTCGTTTGCACGGACATGCCCATTACGCTTCCTTGCCAGGAACCTGTAAGAGTCTTCAGTTTCTCAAACGCCTTTTGCGCATCGGACTGTGGGCCAGCCGTTTTCGTCATCGGCATCTGCATCCCCTGCGGCAACGCGACAGCGGCCGTCGCAACAAGAATCATTAGAATTGTCAGTTTTCGCATTGGTTCTCCTTTTTTCAACAGTTGATACGCATAACCTATCCATAGGGGAAACCAATGGACATGACGCGACGTATCAAGAGCATGACCGTAGGTTGCAAGGAGTCAGCAGCAGATGCCTAACCCGACAGTTGCCGCCGGTTATCCCAAAGCTCTGCTGGATTTCGCCGTCGCGCAAGGCGCCGATCGCCGGACGCTGATCGAGCGATCGAATATCGGTCTTGACGATCTCGAGGACCAGGACAACCGTATTCCCCTGGCGAATTACATGGCCTTGCTGAAAGCGGGTATCGAGTTGTGCAACGAACCGGCTCTATCGCTGCTTTTTGGTGAAGCGGTTCCGATGCAGGACGTCTCGATAGTTGGGCTGATCGGTGTGGCCTTTGACAACGTTGAGTCAATTCGCCGGCAAGTGAACCGCTATGCACCTCTGACGCTCGATGCGGACGATGGTGGAACCGCAGACGCAATTGAGTTCGTCCGCGAAAATGGCGATGTGTGGTTGAAATTCACAACCGAGATTTACCAGGATAATCCACTTCTTACGGAATCCGGTTTCGCGCGCAATGTTTGTGGCGCTCGGGCGCTGCAGGCGTCGCTGTCAGCGTCGATGCCTCATCTAGCGAACCTGACGTTTCCCAAAGCTATCCGCTTCACTCACGCAGAGCCGAGCTACCGTGCTGAATACGACCGCATCTTCGGTGTGCCGCTGTTCTTCGAAAGCCACATGAACGCATTGTTGATGGATGAAGCATTCCTGAATATCAAGTTGCCACGCACGAACCCATATCTCTCAGAGATTCTTAGCGCGCGTGCGGACGAACTGCTCAAGAGTCTGGAAAACTCAAAATCCACCAGAGGCCGAGTCGAGAACCTTTTGATCCCCATCCTGCACACCGGCGAAGCGAGCATTGACACGATTGCCGTCAAATTAGGCCTCAGCCGTCAGACGCTTTTTCGTAAGCTGAAAACGGAGGGCGTGACCTTTGAGAAGGTTTTGGATGAGTTGCGCCACCGGCTGGCACTCCACTACTTGAACGGAAAGAAGGTCTCGGTCAACCAGACGGCCTACTTGTTGGGGTTCTCCGAACCAGCAGCGTTCTCGCGCGCCTTCAAGCGTTGGACCGGATCGAGTCCACGCATTCACACCAGGATAGCGAATTTGCCCCGTTCCCCGTAAATGCTTTTGCGGCTAATTGCCTCGTCAGATAGAAGCTGCGTGTTGGTAATGTGACCTGACGCCCACTCTCGCAACAGGCGAGCCCGCTCTTGCGAACTAAGCCCATAGCTTCTTTCGGACTCAGTTCCTTTCTGGTCGATTGACTCCCGCAAATACACATCTACTGAAACGCCGCGTTCTCGCGCTCGCCTGAATCTTGGAAGCAACTTCCGGCTCAACTTCATGCATGGTCGGCATGGAGAAACACTAGTTCCGATGAACCCAAACCAAAAGGAGAGTGGCTGGAGCATGTCTATCGAATACTTAACCTGCTCGATAGCCAGGTGCGCAGCCTGCGCAAAAGACAGGTCATTGGTTCTTATCAACTCGGACTGCGCAAGGGTACGTACGGGGAATCCGAACGAACATAGCTGACTACAACTTAACAACCGCGATGAATTGTCCTTTTGACAAGACTACAGAAATGGCGAACACGGCAACAAGATTGAAGAAGCTTGACGGTGTTCTTCAGGAACGAATTATTAATTGGGGTTACGCCGTGTGCGATGCTGCAATTCGGACACACTTAGACCAAAGTCTGGCACAACCTCCTGCGTTCCCGTATCCCGAGAGCGGTATTTAGTCCCTTGAATAAATGTCCCACCGCGATTTGAAGACTAACGATGAACTTTGAACCCCAGAAATTCTTTATCGGCCTAGTTATTTGAAGCGCCCCCGCTTCTTGGCTGCGGACCGAATGCGAAATCGACCAGGACACCTGCATTCAGGAGATTCTGTTCGCACCTGCGAGCGGCAGGTTCCACCTACTTCAGGTGCTTCGCTACGAGCTTGGTCATCTCAAACATGTTCACTGTTGATTTGCCGCCGAAAACAGCCTTCAGCGCCGCATCAGCTTTGATCATCCGTCTGTTCTTCGGGTCCTGCAGCTTGTTCTTCTTAATGTAGGCCCATAGCCGCTTGGTGACCTCAGTTCGCGGGATCGGTTTCGAACCTACGATCTCCGCCAGTGCTGGACTGGGCGTCACTGGTTTCATGAACGCGGCATTGGGTTTGCGGGCAGGCTTCTTCTGCGCACTCATAGCCATTTGGTCTCCTTTGAAAGATGCGCGCGTAGCATCATACGAAAAGTCGGTAGTGTCGCAATTTGAAATCTTTGTTCATGGTCTATCGCACGGTCTTTGTTCGCTGTTCGCTCTTGCTTTAGCTGCTCTTCAGCCCATGCTTCCAACTTGATCCTGTCGGGATTGTCCACTGCCATATTGGAAAGCGATAACAAACTTCACCGGCTTTAGATATAACGGTTATACCATATCTTCGATCCCCGCGATGCAAGTCCTGCCACAGCGTGATGTTGTCTAAAAAACTTTGTTCGTCTCATTGTTTTTCTGCCGCCTCTCTCAGTGTGTGACGTATCAAACCGGAGAGCGTTTTGTGCCCGTCTACCTTCGCCGGCTAAGCGAATAGTTTCATGTCGTCAGGCCTTAACGTTAGCGCTGGCTTACTTGATCATATCTCGCAACGGTTGACGTGTACTCAGTTCGCTTTTGGAATCTCTGCGGCGTTTTTCCATGAGCGGCTTAAACATAAAGTTATGCCCGTGCCTGGGGTCTTCTTTGACTTCGATCGCGGTAAGCGTCGACGCGGCATCTCCAAGTTCAAATCGTGGGTCCGATTCTCTTTCGGATCTCCTGAGGATAACGTGCGGGAAGGACTCTAGTAAACTTTTGGAGGAACCCTGACCTCCGCATCGCGAGTGCCGGGGTCAAGCGTCCATTCACTGCAGTTTCAGTTAGTACATGCGGTTTTTATTCAGGTTTTCAAGCGAGTCTTTCAGGAAGCGAGGCGCCGTATTGAAACGTTCTTCTCAAAGCGACGTCAGTATCACGTCAACCAGAATCCCGGCTGATTCTAAGCGGTTCTTGTAAATAGTTGGAAAGGAGAATGTTAACTGGTGGAGCAGAGGGGGATCGAACCCCTGACCTCCGCATTGCGAACGCGGCGCTCTGCCAAACTGAGCTACTGCCCCACGCGCAAAGCATATTAGGTAGCCGAAGCGGTTAGTGTCAAATCGAATGCCCCAGGATAATACTGACTGTTCGGATCACCGATTCCTGCCTAATCGGATCACCGATAATAGTTGCCACAGCGCCCTCGCTTGTCGACGAAGGAATCTGACCCTCATTACTGTTCTAACTTTGAGACCTGCGTTTCAGCACCTGTTAGTTAGGTGAGTTTACCAGATTGTCTCTAGAGCTTTGGCGGCAAGGTCAATTGCTTCTCCCAGCTTCTGCAAATTGCTGCCACCCCCTTGCGCCATGTCGGCCTTGCCGCCACCGCGGCCGTCGAGCCTGGCACAAGCTTCTCGCATCAATGCGTTCATGTCGCCAGCTGCCTCCACTGAGCGAGCGAAGACGAGCCGCGCTGTATCTTTGTCGTGCGAGCCGAGCAGGGCTATCGTCTTAGGCTTTGAAATCAAAGCTTGAGCCAGTTTCTTCAGCGAGTCAGCGTCGCGGTCTTCGAATACGTGTACGATGAGACGCGTACCATCCTCTCGCACCTCAGCTTGATCAATCAGCTCATCAGCTTCCACATGCGCGGCAACCTGCTCGAGCAAACGGAGCCTCCGCTGCAGACCTTTGTTTTCTTCGATCATCCGCGCTGCCAATGAAGGTGTATCGTCGCGGCCAGCGCTAAACAACCCGGCGATCGCGCGTGCGCTCGTGTTCGCGCGGCGATAGTCCGACAACGCGCGCCCGCCAGCAACGAACTCAATTCGCGTTAGTCCTTTGGCACGTTCCCACGAACGCACAGCGATCATCCCGACTTCGCCGGTGCGATAAGCATGCGTGCCGCCGCAGGGTGTGAGATCAAATTCATCAATCTCGATCAAACGCAATTCACCTTCGCGAACCGGTTCCTTTCTTAAAGGAAGCGTGGCGGCTTCCTCAGCGGTAACATTTCTGATGGTCAACCGCCGGTTTTCCCAGATTACATTATTGGCCAGTTCCTCCGCACGCTCGATGAGCTCCGTAGTTGGATTCGTCAACTCAATATCAATCTCGCACGATTGGTCCAACACACGAAAACTCTTTGTGGGGGCGTTGCAGAGAGTAACGAACGCCTGGGAAAGAATGTGTTGGCCGGTGTGCTGTTGAATGTGGTCCAACCGCCGGGGCCAGTCGATCCTTCCTTTAACTATCGCACCAACAGCAGGCGTTGCCCCCTGGACGACGTGCAAGACGCCTTTCTCTCCGTCGTCGATGCATTCGACTACTCGCAGGCCATTCAGGGTTCCGGTGTCGCTTGGCTGGCCGCCACCGGTCGGATAAAAAGCGGTGCGATTCAGAAGCACGGCGGCCCAACCGCTGACTCGTTCGGTTACGTCGAGCACGCGCGCTTCAAACTCGATTAGATGGGAGTCACTGTAGTAAAGACGATCTGTTGCGGGCATTGGGAACTTACCGGTCTGCGGTCTTCGGCCTTAGGTCTTGGGTCTGGGTCTGGACAAGTTAATAAACTAACTGTTTATCGCTTGCAAGTGGACTGGGGAGCTTTGTGTATAGCGTGGTGCTCAGATCATGAGGATCGAAGAAGAAAGGTCTATATAGCCACTCGCCGACAACCTCCCGTCCTTCCTGTTGACAGTCGATAGGTTCGCCTAATACACTCTGGCCCTATTGGGTGTCTAGGGGAGAACAACGTGAAAAAGCAGAAAGCTGATTTATTGCAAGGTACACTCGAACTCCTCGTCTGGCGCGCGCTCATTCTTCACTATGCCTGAGGAGAATGCTGTGACTTTTGAGCGGATCAAGAAGCGTTGGCGAGCACTGTTTCGCAAGGAAGAGCTGGAGCGCGACCTCGATGCTGAGTTGCGCTTTCACGTCGAACGCGAAACCGCGCAGAACCTGCGAAGCGGTATGGATCAGGATGAAGCGCGCTACGCCGCGCTGAGATCCTTCGGCGGTATAGAACAATCGAAAGAAGAATGTCGCGACGCCCGCAACGTGCGGCTAATCGAAGAGTTTTGGCAGGACCTCCGATATGGTTTGCGAATGCTGATGAAGAAACCCGGCTTCGCACTAGTTGCGATTCTCACCTTGGCACTAGGGATCGGGGCGAATACGGCCATCTTCAGCGTCGTGAATGCGCTCTTGCTACGTCCGCTGCCGTACATGGAAGCGGAGCGGCTGGTGCTGTTGTCGGAAAGATCGCGGGAGGGAGAGCGCCTGGACGCATCCTATCCAAACTTCGCCGACTGGCGGGCGCGGGCGCAATCGTTTGTGGGAATGGCGGCGACTTACACAAGGAATTTCAATCTGACAGGCGTGGAAAAGCCGGCGCGTTTAGACGTGCGCGTGGTCAACTGGAATTTCTTTCAATTGCTCGGCGTCAATCCACAACTGGGGCGTCTGTTCACCGAAGCGGATGACCACTACGGCGCGGCACGCACGGTGATGTTCAGCCACGAATTATGGCAGACGCGCTTCGGCGGAGAGGCCAAAGTGATTGGCAAGACGATAGTGTTGGATGGCGATTCGTACACGGTGATTGGCGTGCTGCCGCCAGGGTTCGAGTATTTTGCGCCAGCGGATGTTTACCTGCCATCCGAACTTTTCCTCGCCCCAGATTCCGGTCTGGCCAATCGCGGGAGCAGCGCTGACCTTCATGCCGTGGCGCGCCTGAAGCCGGGCGTGACGGTCGAGCAAGCGAACAGCGAGATGGCGATGCTGGGTCGGCAACTGGCGCAGGAATATCCCAGGGTTAATGAGGGTAAGAGCGCGCAGGCCGAGTGGTTGCACGACGTGATGTCAGAAGATGTGCGGCAATCGCTATGGGTCTTGTTGGGCGCAGTCGGCTTCATCCTGCTCATCGCCTGCATTAATGTCGCCAATCTGCTGTTAGTACGCGCAGCTGAACGGCAAAAGGAACTGGCGGTACGTATGGCGTTGGGCGCGAGGCGCTGGCGCATCGTTCGACAATTACTCAGCGAAAGCCTCTTGATTGCAAGCTTGGGCGGCGCGTGCGGCCTGCTCATCGGGCGCTGGATGTTGCAAAGTTTGCTCGGGCTGGCTCCGCCGGAGATTCTACAACTGAGCCACATCGGCCTGGACAAAACCGTGCTGCTGTTCACACTGGGCATCGCTGCCGCGACCAGCCTTCTGTGCGGCATCTTGCCTGCCTGGCAATCGTCAAAGAATGATCTCCAAACGGCGCTCAAAGCGGGCGGTCGTTTGACCGCTGGGAGTGGCCGCGAAGGGATGCAGAAAGGGTTGCTGATTGCCGAAGTCAGTCTGTCGCTGGTGCTGCTGGTCGGGGCCGGTTTGTTGGTGCGTTCGATGTCTAACCTGCTGCGCGTTGACCTGGGCTTCAATGCCGACAACCTCCTGACCATGCGGCTGCGTCTGTCAGGAATCAAATACAATCCAGGAACGCGACGCATTTTTTATGACGAGTGCCTGACGCATGTCGGAGCCGTGCCAGGTGTGGTCTCCGTCGCGCTGACGCAGTCGTTGCCGATAAGAGGATCGAACTGGGACGGGCACTTTATCGCTGCCGATAAACCCTTGCCATCGCGCGCTGACCTGCCACAATCAGATTTCATTCCCGTGAGTCGAAATTACTTCGAGACGATGGGCATACGGTTGTTGCGGGGGCGCTTGTTTACTGCCACTGACGCGCCAGAATCCGCTCCGGTCGTAGTCATCAACGAAACGCTGGCGCGCCGCATCTGGCCGGGCGAAGACCCGATTGGCAAGCGGTTGAAGCAGGGCTTGCCCGAAGATGACGAACGGTGGCGCGAAGTGATCGGGGTCGTCAACGACGTCAAACTCAATGGCGTGGAACGCGCAACCTCGATGCAAACCTATTTGCTTTATGCGCAGGAAGCGGCACCGAGTTTGGGCCTGGTCGTGCGAACGCACGGCGATCCGCTGGCCGTCGCCCCTTCTGTCGAGCAGGCAATTCATGCAATAGACCAAGACCTGCCGGTCTACTCGATTCAGACCATGGATCAACTGTTAAGGAATTCCCTTGGCACGCGACGATTGACGCTGGTCTTGCTGGCGAGCTTTGCCGCGCTGGCGTTGTTCCTGGCAGCGGTCGGCATCTACGGCGTAATTTCCTACGCAGTCCGACAGCGCACGCACGAGATCGGCATCCGGATGGCCTTAGGCGCACAAACCCGCGACGTAGTAAAGCTGGTGATGAAGCAGGGGATGACGCTGACTCTCTTATAAACTGCGGCGCGCCGTTCGATCAAAATTGCTTCCTAACTGGTATTGGTCTGGCTCAACGGAAAGCCACAAGCAGAGACTGACAGGAGGAAGCCAAAAAGGAGTGCGTTTGGTATTTTCTTTCTATTCACCACTCAACCAGTCGCAGAAAAACAATGGCTGTTCAAAGTCCAGACGAATGTTCTGAGTTGGGGAACAAAATAAGATCAAATCGCACTTCATCGCGCATCATGACTCGTAGGAACAATGACCTCGATCGATTGCTTCGCTATTTCGAATGTCATTGGCAACTGGCCTATCAATTCACCGTCAACCTGAACCGACGCATCGCCAATGCCCTTCACGCTGCTGGTTTGCAAGAAGCGCACGCTTCCTTTGTTTCGAGGCATGCCGCTGCGCATCGCGTATGAAAGAAATGACAGATAACGAAGCCGGCTGAATGTATCAATGATACAGACCTCGAACTCAGGCTGGTCCAGTCGGGCGCGAGGCGTGATCGCGAGGTCGCCACCGTAACTGGGAGCATTGCCGATTGCCGCGAATGTTGCGTTGTAGCGCTGGCCCTCTGCTTCAATGACAAACGGCTTGGGGTTCCATTTCGCCAGGTGACTAAGTCCGGAAAACCAGAACGCGGCTTTGCCGAAATGTTTTTTTAGTGAAGGGCGCACACGGCGAACCACTGAAGCGTCGAGCCCAATTCCCGCCATCAACAGAAAATAGCGTCGGGTATTGTTTGCCTCGTCAATGGCCACACCAAAATGAATGCGACGCGTGTGTCCGTGTGCAATCACTGCTGCAGCCTGCACACCGTCAAGCGGAAGATTGAGCTCTCTAGCGAGCACGTTCGCTGTTCCACGAGGAATGATTGCGAGGCGCGAATTTGTTCCCGCCAAACCCTGCACGGCTTCATTGATTGTTCCATCTCCACCTGCGACAATCACGTCCGCAACGCCATTCTGAGCGGCTCGCGCAGCGATTTCGGCAGCGTCCCCGGGACCTGCGGTCATGAACAGTTCGACGTCAACACCAACCGATTGCAGGTAGCTCATCAGCTCTTGAATCGACGATGTGCGACGCGATAGGTACCGGCCGGTTCTTGGATTTGATATTAGTATCGCTCTCCGATTAGGCATTTGATGACGCGCTCGTATGGTCGGCAACTCAGATGCCGCGGTTCCTTAGCCAACTTCACCAACAAAGGGTGATCGGTGCCAGTGCACATACGATGAGAGACTGACAGATGTCGGATTAATCTGTCTGGCGTGAGCTCATTATGGAACAAACAAAGACGACGGCTTCCAAACGCGAGTTACTAGTCCTCGCTTCGCTTTATCTGATTGGTTTTGCTCTCCTCGCCATTAAACCTAACGACCGTGCTGACTGGGCTCTGGAAAATCTCTTTCCTATTTCTCAGTTAATTGCAGTTGTCATCTTCTACCGCTACTTCAAATTCACGCGCCTCTCATACTACATGATCTTTTTCTATCTCTTTGTCCAGTCGTGGGGCGGACATTTCACGTATGCGGAAACGGCACCATTTAATTGGGTGCGAGATCATTTTCACCTCATGCGCAACGACTATGATCGCGTCGCGCATTTCATGTTGGGATTTCTTTTGGGTATACCGATCAGGGAGATCCTGATGCGGTTTGTGATGACCTCGCGTCGCTGGTTGGCTTTTCTGACTGCGGCCATCGTCCTGGCGATAGGCGCGTTTTATGAATTTATCGAGTGGTGGGTGTCCGTATTGGCCACACCAAATCTAGGCGACAAGTTTTTAGGAACGCAAGGGGATATCTGGGACACGCAGTGGGATATGTTTCTGGCGTTGGTCGGCGCGGTGTGCGCGCTTGTGTTGTTCATGAAGTGGCACGACCGGCAGCTTGGTATTTACTCGGCATCGAGCAATAGGCCAGCCTGACGAACTGCTTAAGGTGTAAGACCCACTCGCCTTTCGATAGCTGGAAATCCAGGATCTGCGTGCAGTCGATCGAATACCGGTTCCGCTTTCATGAGTATGAGATAGGAAAGATAGTCGACGGGAAACTGGTTTGAACTACTCCAAACGATAGTTCGGCGCTTCCTTTGTAATGATCACATCGTGAACGTGAGATTCCTTTAACCCGGCAGCGGTGATGCGTAAGAAACGGGTCTTCTCCTGGAACTCCTTGATGTCGTGGCAGCCAGTGTATCCCATGCCGGAACGCAGGCCCCCTACAAGTTGAGTCACCATATCTTCGAGAGTTCCTTTATATGGCACTCGTCCCTCGATGCCTTCTGGTACGAGTTTCGATTCACTTTCCGCCATGTCCTGAGCGTATCTATCGCGCGAGCCTTCGCGCATTGCCCCAATCGAACCCATCCCACGATAGGTCTTAAATGACCTACCCTGAAACAGGATCATCTCACCAGGTGCTTCTTCCGTACCTGCGAACAATGAGCCAATCATGACGATATCTGCACCCGCCGCAATTGCCTTTGCGACGTCACCGGAGAACTTTACGCCGCCATCGGAAATTACGGGAATGCCTTTGCCACGAGCAGCCTTAACGCATGACGAGATTGCTGTTATTTGCGGAACGCCGGCTCCCGTAACAACACGAGTCGTACAAATCGATCCTGGGCCAATGCCAACCTTGATCGCGTCTACGCCGGCGTCAACCAACTCCTGGGCTCCGGCTGTGGTGCCGACGTTGCCGGCAATCAGGTCAGTTTCGGCATGCCGTAGCTTGATCTCTCGAACTGCTTGCATCACGCGCGTAGAATGACCATGCGCAGTATCGATTACCAGACAATCGACTCGAGCTTTGACGAGTTCATCGGCGCGTTCGAGATAGTCGCCGGTAGCCCCAATTGCGGCCGCTACTCGCAAACGTCCAAGATCATCCTTCGCGGCGGTGGGATACTTGATGGCCTTCTGAATGTCTTTTACCGTAATTAAGCCCTTAATGCGCTTGTCTTGGTCTACAACAAGAAGTTTTTCAATGCGATGTTTTTGCAAGACGGCTTTTGCTTGTTGAAGTGTGGTGCCGACAGGCACGGTCACCAACGGTTGCTTGGTCATCACATCGGAAACTGGAATATCGAATCTGGTTTCGAAGCGAAGATCGCGATTCGTGATGATGCCGACCAAATGACCGTCTTCGTCGACTACCGGTACGCCGCTAATGTGAAACCGTTCCATAACATGCAGCGCTTCGCTGACAGGACGATCAGGACGAATAGTGACCGGATCGACAATCATGCCGGACTCAGATCGTTTTACTTTATCGACCTCTTCTGCCTGTCGTTCAATACTCATGTTCTTGTGAACGACGCCGATGCCGCCTTGTTGGGCCAGGGCTATGGCCAGCGCCGCCTCGGTGACTGTATCCATTGCGGCCGAGCAGAGCGGAATTTGCAGACGAATGTTGCGGGTAAATTGGGTGCTTGTGTCTGTCTCGTAAGGCAGCACGTCTGAGCGATCAGGAATTAGTAGGACGTCGTCGAATGTAAGCCCTTCGTAAATATCTGATGTGATCATTGCGATTTAGAACTCCTTAGGAATTTGTACTTGGAATGGAAGCGAGAATAAAACAAAACTGCCCGCTTTTCGAGCGGGCAGTTTGCTGGTCCGACGTATTATCGGTGGCGCACACATTCTGGTGTTGCGCCAAACGGCACAAGCAACTCTCTGGCAACGACTACTGTAAGACTGCTTCGTGATCAGCTTTCTGTAACCCTATACTGCTTGCCGGCCCCGCTAGTTTATTGGACCGGACAGGCCGAATACTGTCAATCGTTAAAGATAGCGAATTCTGGCCTTGTGGTTTTGCCGAGCGTTTTTGAAACCAGTGAAGCGTAGCCAGTGCTCCCACGGTAAGCAACCCCAGAATCAGGATTGCCAGAATCACCGTCAGAAAAGGTGATCTGGTCGCGGGAGTATCGGTGTACACCTTGGAGTGAAAAGGCGTTGTTGCCACATCATCTCCGGGGTCACCATGCTCACGCAGGTAGCGTGTATACCCTTCAATCGCCTCTTTTTCATCATAGCCCACGCAGCGCGCGTAGGCTTTGATGAAGCTACGATTAAAAATTCCTCCAGGCAACCGTCCATAATCATTCGTTTCTATGGCTTCCAGATAGCGAACGGCTATCCTGGTTTGATCGGAGATTTCGCGCAAAGGTACTCCTCGCCCTTCGCGCGCGAGTCGCAATTGTTCGCCAATACTGGCTGCTATCTCCAATTGCTCAGTTTCCTGACTTTTGGTTTGGTTTGGACCAATCCGACGCGATAGCGACTGGAAGTAAACTGCAACTGAGTTTACGGCAACCGCGGTCTGCGCCGTGCTCCTATTCTGAATGCCGACAACTTCCGCTTTTGCCGCACTATAGCTTGCGTTGCTAAACGCTGTCAAACTTTTGCATCTCCAAAAGATCGGCGTCTCTTGATTCTTCGCGCGGGCGGTGGTACGTTGGCGACAACGGTGACCCGATACAGTCGCTTTTAATCTCTACAATAAACAAAGTGAGGATAAGAGAGATGCCTTTAGAAGCACTCGGAATGGTTGAGACCAAAGGTTTCGTCGGCGCAGTTGAAGCCGCCGATGCCATGGTCAAAGCCGCAAATGTACAGCTGATTGGCAAAGAGTATATCGGAGCAGGCTACGTAACGATCTTTGTACGCGGAGATGTCGGAGCAGTGAAAGCCGCAACCGACGCTGGTGCAGCTGCAGCCAGAAGAGTTGGTGAATTGATAAGCGTGCATGTTATTCCGCGTCCGCATGCGGAAGTTGAGCGGGTCCTTCCGGTGAATGGGCGAACAGGTCTGAGTCCTGACGAACATTCATTGCAAGGCGGAGCGCGCGGACAGCTGGGCCAGGGAGAGGGCCGATCGCTTGGAGCAGGTGCGCGCGAAGCTAATCCTAAGGAAAGAGCCAGGTAGTTGTCAGTAGTCCGTTGTCAGTTGTCAGTAATGCGTTTTTTCCACGGACCACTGACTACTGACCACTGACGGGTTGGAGGCGTTATGTCAGCGGATAAGGATCTTGTTTCAGTACAACAAGCGCGTGATCTGATAGAGGCTGCTCACCGGGCGCAGGCTGAAGTGGCCGAGTTTGATCAGGAAAAGATTGATCGAATCTGCGAGGCGATGGCGCGCGCCGCACTTCGAGAAGCAGCCCGACTCGGTGCCCTGGCTGTCGAAGAAACTGGATACGGAATACCTGGCGACAAGCAGGAGAAGAATCGCTTTGCTGCTGAAGACGTTTGGAACTACTTTCGGGGTTTGCGCACGAAAGGTATTGTTTCTGAATCAAAAGACGTTGTAGAGATCGCCAGCCCAAGGGGCGTAGTCGCGGGTATCATTCCTTCCACTAATCCGACTTCAACTGCGATTTTTAAGGTTCTCATCTCAATCAAATCGCGCAATGCTGTAGTGCTTTCTCCACATCCGTCGGCTGCGAGATGCATCAATGAAACCGTTCGCGTAATGCGAGAGGCAGCGATTAAAGAAGGTTTGCCCGCGGATGCTATCGGTTGCATGACCACGGCAACGATAGAAGGTACAGAGACCCTCATGAAGCACAAGCAGACCGCCGTGATTCTTGCGACAGGCGGAATTGGGCTTGTCCGCGCGGCCTATTCTTCCGGAAAGCCAGCGTTCGGCGTGGGCCCTGGTAACGTTCCGGCTTGCATCGAAAGGACCGCTGATGTGCCTAAGGCGGTGCAGGATATTCTAACGGGTAAGTGTTTTGATAACGGAACCATTTGCGCTTCAGAGCAGGCGGTTGTTTGCGATGCGCCAGTCGAACAGGCAGTCCGGGAACAGTTTAAGGCGCAAGGCGCATATTTTCTTTCGCCGCCCGAAGCTGATCAACTTGCCAAGATAGTGGCGACGCCCCAGCGCTCACTGAATCCGGCGATCGTTGGCAGATCTGTGGAAGTCGTTGCCAAGATTGCGGGTCTCAACGTGCCGGCAGGTACGCGTTGTCTGCTGGCGGATGTGGGGGGCGTGGGCCGCGATTTTCCCCTCTCAATGGAAAAGCTATCTCCAATCCTGGCGTTCTATGTCGCCGATGGGTTGGCACATTGTGCCGAGCGCAGTCGGGAGATTTTGGGATACGGCGGCATGGGCCACACCGCGGGCGTACATACACGTTCCCGTGAAGCGGCGATTCGCCTTGGTGCGGAAATGCCAGCTTCGCGAATAACGGTTAACACGCCGACAACGCACGGCGCCATTGGTTTTTCAACAGCGTTGCCACCATCAATGACGCTTGGCTGCGGTTCGTGGGGTGGCAATGTGACATCGGACAATGTGTCGCCCCTACACCTGATGGATATCAAACGGGTGGCTTTTGAAACTCGACCGGTGAAAAGCACGCGCCCAGTAACGACTACGCAGAGGGTTACTACTGAGCGTCCGCCCGTCGTTCTCACGGCGCAAAGAGAACCAGCAGTTGCAAAGGGTAAAATTGATCGCCAGGAAATCGCCGCCATCGTCGATCGGTTTCTGGCTGGTAAACACGCGGAGCCGGCGCAAGTGTCACCTTTACCCGCGCCTCAGGTTGAGAGCGAAGCAGGAAGCATGTATTCAGGTCCATCCGGGCGCAGTGCAAACAACGAAGATGTGCGCGGCAATGGCCGTCAGCGACCTGCAGAACAGTCAAGCAGACCGGCCGCATCTGAGGTTTCAGCAAACGGTCGCAAGGCGGTTGATTTTGTTAGTGAAGACGACGTGCGCCGCGCAATTCAGAAAGGCGAAAAGATCTATATCAATGCTCGAACAATAATCACGCCTGCCGCCCGCGACATCGGGGAGCCCGGTGAGGTGTTTGCTAAGATCTGACCATGTTTCTAGGCAAAGTCGTAGGTACCGTTTGGTCCACCAAGAAGACACCGGATCTTGAAGGTGTCAAGTTCTTGATTGTTCATCCTTACGATCTCGACAAAGAACCCACACGCAATATCGTCGTGGTAGCCGACCGGCTTGGGGCCGGAACCGGTGAAATGGTTATGTGCGCGTTCGGCAAGGCCGCGCGTTCGGCGATAGGCAATCAGGATATGGCGATTGAGGCGGCTGTAGTGGGAATAGTCGATCGCGTCGATATCAGCGATCCGGTCTCCGAAGAGATGCGCGACGCGGCCCACAAACTGGCACATGACAATGGGAGGCCGTAGGGGATTTGTGATTGCTGATTTTCGATTGCCGATTGCCGATTGACGAATATTAAGGGTTATTCTACAACTGACTACTGACCACTGACTACTGACCACTGACTACTGACCACTGACTACTGATCACTGACCACTGACAAACTCTCATCTCTTATTGCTTCATCACTATTTCCAAAATGGC
>WNFR01002919.1_pt1 | contig 17756 bp, 18 predicted proteins | sample 5400221 | NCBI WGS metagenome assembly WNFR01 (sample SAMN13153357, study PRJNA577476) | soil metagenome | isolation source: 40 cm soil under Madrone tree | place: USA:California | collected 2016-06-14
CCGCGGTGCGGGCCCTGGACCAGGTCGCCGCCAAGTTCGGCGCCTTGGACGCGTTGGTCAATGTCGCCGGCACCTTCCGCTGGGAGACGCTCGAAAAGGGCAGCCTGGACGCCTGGGATCTGCTTTATCGGGTCAATTTGCGCAGCGCCGTGAGCACCTCGCGGGCGGCACTGCCGCATCTGTTTCGACGCGGCGGCGGACGCATCGTCAACATCGGAGCCGGTGCCGCCGCGGCCAAGGCCGGCGCCGGCATGGGCGCTTATACCGCCTCGAAGGCCGGGGTGGGCAAGTTCACCGAAGCGCTGGCCGATGAACTGAAGGACCGCAACGTCACGGTCAACGCCGTGCTTCCCAGCATCATCGATACGCCGGCGAATCGCGCGGACATGCCCAATGCGGACTTCAGTCGCTGGGTTACGCCCCAGGCCATCGCCGACGTCATCGTGTTCCTGCTTTCCGAACAGGCACGCGCGGTGACCGGCGCCCTGATCCCGGTGTCGGGACGCGTATAGACGCGTTACGTCGCGCGCAATTCGATCTGCCGCTCGAACTGCAGGCTCTCCTGATCGCGGTAAATGGTCGCCAGCGCGACCGTCTTTTCACCGGTGATGAAGCGGACCGCCGCGTTGCGTTCGTCGAAGCTGCCCTCGATCTCGATTCGGTCCCAGGCGCTGGCGTGGCCAACGTAGTTGATGCCCACGTCGTAATGCGCGCTCCAGAAGAACGGCACCGCGTCGAACTTCTCCCGTTTGCCGAGCATGTTGCGCGCCGCTGTCTGCCCCTGTCGCCCGGCGACCACCCAGTGCTCGACCCGAATCCGCTGGCCCGAGTGGCGATCAGGCCAGCGGGCGATGTCGCCGGCGGCAAAGACATCGGCTGCGCTGGTCTGCAGGTATTCGTCGACGAGCACGCCGCGGTCTATGGCAAGGCCGGCCTTCTCGGCCAAAGACAGCTCGGGCCGCACGCCGACTCCGATAACCACCAGCTCGGCCGGCACGCGCGTGCCGTTGTCGAGCGTCACCGTCTTCGCGTCAATGGCCCGCGGGCGCGTTCCCAGATGGAACGTCACCCCATGCTCTTCGTGGACCTTGCGGATAAAAGCGCCGAGCTCCGGGCCCATGACCCTGGCAAGCGGTACCGCATCGGGGCCGACGACGTGCACCTCGAGGTTGCGCGCGCGAAGCGAGGCGGCGACCTCCAGGCCGATGAAGCTGGAGCCGATGACGACAGCGTGCCGGGCCGACCCGGCGGCGGCGATGATGGCGCGACTGTGGCCGAGTGTGCGGAGATAATGCACGTGCGGCAAATCGCCACCGGGCAGATCCAGCTTGACAGGATCGGCGCCGGTAGCGAGCAGCAGCTTGTCGTAACCGTAGGTGCCGCCGCTCTCGATGATGAGTTGTTTGCGCGCGGTCTCGACAGAACGCGCCCGCACGCCGAGCACCAGCTCGATGCCGTGCTCATCAAAGAACTCGCGTGGACGCAGCGGCAGCCATTCTTCGGGCGCAGAGCCGGCAAGGTAATCCTTGGACAAATTGGGACGATCAACAGGCAAGTCCGCGTCCGCACCGACCATCACCAGCCGGCCGCGGTAACCCTCACGGCGCAGAGTTTCGGCGGCGCAGTGTCCGGCAGCCCCTGCACCCAGGATAACGATCTGCCCTGGCGCGCCATCGGGGCTGGCCGGCAGCTTCGGCTCCGGCAAGCGTTTGCCCACCCGCACCCGCCCGCGCTGGCGCATCACCTCATAGCACGGGATCGGGTTCAACGCCGGCGCGCGCAGCGGCGCGCCGCTGCGCAGATCGAAGCACGCATGGTGCCACGGGCAACGTACTGTCCCGTTGACGAGCAGTCCCTCGCTGAGCGGTCCCGAATAATGGGTGCAGGTGGCGCCGACGGCGAAAATTTCCTCGCCCCGGCGCGCCAGCAGGACCGCCTCGCCGCCCGCGTGGCCAAGCATCATCTTGCCGTCGCCCAGCTCGGACAGCGCAACCCCTTCGGACAGGTCCGGTCCGCTCAGCTTCTGCTCTTCGCCCATAGGGTCTTCCGTGAAAGAGGCATGGACAACTTAGCGCATCGCCCGACCAAGTGCAGTTCTATCGCGCGCTTGCCTCGTTTGGCTCCGATGCGCCAGTCGCATGGCACGCTTCCCCTGCTATTGTCCTCTTCCAAAAAGTGTCCCGAATACCCGGCTTGGTTCTGCCTGGGCCTCATCTTGCTCCGAATGTCCGGGACCCGATGACACAACGAGTCTGAAGTCAAGAAGACTTTTACGTGAACCTCTGCTTACCCAACAAGTCTGCACAGGATGAGACTTGCCTGAATCACGTCTGTAGCCTAAAATTCGCAGCCCCGTCACCCGAAGGCAGCCTAGGGATACCTGGATGAAAAACACCATTCTTCAGCATCTGAGAAACAACGGCGAACAACTGGACGTCGACATTGCCAAGGCGCTCCACATTCCTAAGACCCTGGTTCTGAACCACATTTCGGAGCTTTCATCCGCGGGAGAGGTGATCTGCTGCCAAGTGACACGATACGTCGGCGGAAAGCAGATCGAGGGCGTGAGTTGCCGCCTGTCCGCCTACGTGCCGCCGCGAGCCACCGGGCCCAAGCCCGGAGCCAAGCGAGGCGCCGTCACTGATTTAAGCGCTGCATGACGCACTGAATCGATCTTCGCAACGTCTTGCCTCGCATCACATGGAGTGCTAGCGAATCTCGGCGTACGTGGATCAAATGCAACGGGCACCAGTCGGTGCCCGTTTTCTTTTGTGGTTGTTCGGATTACGGCCAAGCGTCAACCGCAAGGGACGCCAGGGGAAACCAAATTCAAAAACGAAATGAGTGTTTAAGCCCGCTCAAGTATCTGCGTCGCAACTGGCCCGTTAGCCTAACTCAGCCTCGCCTACACGCTTTCCTTGGCGTCCTTGGCGGTGGATGCGTCATTGGTACAGCACCGCCGCCTCGAGTTCAGGCGCAGGGCGCTGACCCGCTTCGAAACTAAGCCGCAACCGGATCCGCGATGCCTTCCTGTTCGCACGTCGGCGCAACGTCCGACACGGTGGCGCGCTGCATGTCCCGCGGCCAGCGCAAGTCGTCGTAACCCTTGCCGCGATGCATGGTGCAGCGGTTGTCCCACATCACCAGGTCGTGCAGGCGCCAGCGGTGCGTGTAGACGAACTGCCGCTTGGTCGCGTGTTCGATGAGTTGCAGCAGGAGCGCCTGGCCATCGTCCTCCTTCATACCGAAGATGCGTCCGGCGTGGGAAGCCAGATACAACCCCATCCGTCCCGACCCGGCGTGCCGCCGAACCATGACTTGCGGCACCGGCGGCAGCGTCTGGTTTTCCTCGTCGGAGAAGTCGGTAAAGCCCAGTTTTTTGCGCGAGTACATGATGGCGTGCTCGGCGACCAGCCCGCGCAGACGCTGCTTCGTTTCATCCGGAAGCGCGTCGTAGGCTGCGCGCATGTCGGCGAACTCGGTCTGGCCGCCAACCGGCGGAATGCTGCGCGCGTACAGGAGTGAGGCTTTCGCCGGCAGGCGGCGGAATGAGCTGTCCGTATGCCACATCCGGTTGCCCATTTCGAACATACGCTTGCGGCTTTCCTCGCCCCAGATCGACTCGCCGGCGTCCAGATTGGAGACGTCCGCGATTTCCGGGCGGACACGCAGCTTGGCGTCCTTGCGCGTGGCATGGATGGTGGTTTCCAGCGGGCCGAAGTTGCGCGCGAACTCGAGGTGCTGGTCGGTCGACAGATGCTGGTCGGGAAAGACCAGCACCGAGTAACGATTGAACGCCGCTTCGATTTCGCTGCGTTCTTCGCTCGACAGGGGTTTCGAGAGGTCGATATCGCCGATCTCGGCGGCGAAGCTTTCGGTTACGGGATAAACGGTCATTGGTTTCTTCCACTTCGGTTGCAGGTGTCCGGAAACTATAGCGGCACCGGCATTTATGTCAATTATCCTCCTGCTTTTGTTCGCTGAAGCAATTTGAATTCTCCCGGGTTCGGCAATCCCTATGCCGTGTCGCACCGGGCCGATCTCCACAAATCCATCGTTAGTTGCTGCCGCCCTCCACGGCATGACCGTCCGCACGCCAGCGCAACATGCCGCCCGCGAGGTTCGCTGCAACTCCGAGCCCGGCTTGCTGCAGGATCACGGTCGCCTGCGCCGAGCGGGCGCCCGACCGGCACACGGCCACGACCGGGCGCCCGCGGTCGAGTTCTCCGGTCCGTCTGGCCAGTTCACCGAGCGGGATCATTAACGCGCCGCGGATATGTCCCAGCGGCCCGTAGTATTCGGACGGCTCCCGCACGTCGACGATCTGCACCTTGTCGGCGGCTTCTTCCAGCGATTGCGGCTGGATTTCCCAGATGCCCGCGAAGGTGTAGGTCAGCGCCGCCCAGGTCGGCGCCGTGAGCGACACATCCTCGTGCTCCCGCTGTCCGCACTTGAGGTTGGCCGGCACCGCAACATCGATCTGCTTCGGATGCGGCAAGCCCAGGTTCCGCATGTAGCCGGCGAAATCGGTTTCGCCGATCTCGCCTCCCAGGCGCGGATTGAAGCGCCGCTCCTCCGCCACGCTCGTCACGGTGAGCCCGCGATAGTCATGTGCCGGGTAGAGCAGACAATTTTGCGGCAGCGTCAGAATCTGGGTGTGGACCGAACGGTAGAGTGCGTGCGGGTCACCTAGCTGGAAATCCGTGCGTCCACTGCCCCGGATCAGCAAACAGTCCCCGGTAAATGCCATGCTTTCATCGTCGAGCACATAGGTCAGGCACCCATTCGTGTGACCCGGCGTCGCGCGAACCCGGAGATGGCGTCCGCCGAATTCGATCTCGTCGCCATGTGCAAGATAGCGGTCGGCACCCTCGGCGCCGCTGCTTTGCGCCAGCGCGATCCGGCTGCCGAATCGCCGCTTCAGAATCCATGCGCCCGTGACATGGTCAGCGTGTATATGGGATTCCAGCGTGTAAAGCAGGCGCAGCTCGAGTTCGCTCACCAGTGCCGCGTCCCGGCGCGCCTGCTCGAAGACCGTGTCGATCAGTACCGCCTCGCGACTGCGGCTGTCGCCGAGGAGGTAGGTATAGGTGGAGGACTGCGGGTCGAATAACTGCCTGAATATCAGCATTCCACGTCCCGGCGTCTGAACCTGCAACTGCGTTCGCGTCAATCGATGATCAGGAAAGCTATGGCCTGGCATCCCGCGGGTACGAATCCCTGATCCCGAATATAGTTTACCCTTCGTGAGTACCAGACAGGCGGATGGCGCTGTTGTCCACATTTGGGCAGGATCGAAGACGCCAGCGAGAGACTGAACTGTAATCGCGGTGATCCTTTCCCGCGGTAGCCGGGCATTCAGAGTCGAAGCTTCCGCAAGCTCTCCGGCACAGGCGTAAGATTTTCCTTTGCCTGGAGAAAACGACATGAAGGTGTTCATTACCGGCGGCGGCGGATTCCTTGGCTATCGGCTGGCGCTGCGGCTGCTGGAGCGCAACACCCTGGCCGGGCCTGACGGCAAGCCCACAACCGTTTCCAGGATCAGGCTGTTCGACGCCGCTTTCCCGCCGAATCCCGATTCCAGGCTGGAGTGCGTGAAGGGGGACATCGCGGAGCCTGCCGCAGTCGCGGCCGCGATGGATGCCGATACGGGTTCGGTTTTTCATCTGGCGGCGGTGGTCAGCGCGGGCGCCGAAGCCGATTTCGATCTCGGCTACCGCGTCAACCTCGACGGCACGCGCAATCTGCTCGAGGCCTGCCGGAGACTCAAATCTCCGCCGAGGCTGGTGTACGCCAGTTCGCTCGCCGTGTTCGGCGGGAAATTGCCGGCGGTGGTGGACGATTCGATCACGCCCAACCCGCAGACCTCCTACGGTACGCAGAAGGTGATCGGCGAGTACCTGGTCAACGATTACTCGCGCAAAGGCTTTCTCGACGGCCGCAGCCTGCGGCTGCCGACCATCGTCGTGCGCCCCGGCAAGCCCAATCTCGCCTCGACTTCGTTCGCGAGCGGCATGTTCAGGGAGCCATTGAATGGCGTCGTCTGCGAGGTTCCAGTGGACGATTCGACCGAGCTCTGGATCCTGTCGCCCAGGCAGGTCATCGAGTCGTTCGTGCATGCGCACGATCTGCCGTCGTCCGCGTGGGGTACGAATCGTTCGATCAACCTTCCGGGCATCACGATCTCGGTGAAGCAGGGCGTCGAAGCGCTGCGTCGCATCGCCGGCGACGAGGTTGCCGCGCGCGTGGTGTTCAAGCCCGTCGAGCGAATTCAGAAAATGATCGTGACGTTTCCGGCGCGCTTCAAGACATCGCGGGCGCTGGAAATGGGCTTCAAGGCCGATACGGATATTCGCAGCATCATCGAGGCTTACATTAAAGAGCAAGGGAGAAGGGTGAGGGATAGGTCGGACAACGACTTCATTGCTGGCCTCAGCGCGATCGTAAATTGGCGACGTCGCTCGAAGACCAGACAACCGGGAACAGACAACATGGACCAGAAGATTCGCAACGCGATTTTGCTTGTCGGGGGATTTGTTCTTCTGTTCGCCATTGACGGCATGGCGGCACGAGAGGCCACGCCGACGCCGTCGGGGAAAAACGCCACGGCCATCTTTGCCGGCGGCTGCTTCTGGTGCGTAGAGGCGGATTTCGACAAGCTTCCCGGCGTGTTGGGTACCGAGTCGGGTTATACCGGCGGCGCGGTCAGCAACCCGACCTACGAACAGGTCAGCCACGGCGGCACCGGTCATGCCGAGGCGGTGCGCGTAACCTATGATCCGGCGAAGGTCACATACGAACAGCTCCTGGATTATTTCTGGCGTCACGTCGATCCGACCGTGAAGGACCGGCAGTTCTGCGACATCGGCAACCAGTACCGCACGGCCATTTTTTACCAGGGCGACGCGCAGAGGCTTGCGGCCGAAGCCAGCAAGACTCGGCTGGAAAAGAGCGGCCATTTTCCCAGGATCTACACCGAGGTCGTGCCGGCCAGCGCCTTTTATGCTGCCGAGGAATACCATCAGGACTACTACAAGAAAAATCCGATTCGCTACAAGTACTATCGGACCAGCTGTCGCCGCGATGCACGCGTTGCCGAGGTCTGGGGGGAAAAGCATTAAAGGCAGGGATGAGGGGCGAGGGAAGCGAATCCCAAGGATGAAGGCGGAAGGATGAAGGATGAAGGGATAGATCAGACCACAACTTTATTGGTGGGCTCAGCGCGATTGTGAATTGGCAGAGTCGCTCGAAGACCAGGCAGCCGGGAACAGGGGGATGAGAGATGAATACCCGCACCGTTCGTGTTCTTGCATGTGCGCTTTCAGCGCTTGGCCTGTGCCTGGCGGCTGTTGCTGCGATGGCGGGCGGCGACATCCAGCCGGCACGCATTCCGGCGACCGACATTCCCTGGCCCGACAGCTCCGCGCGCGTCGAAGGCACGGGGATGCGCACGGGCCTGCAGAGCCTGGTCGTGGCCGGAGACGCGAAAAGCGACGGCCTGTTCACCATGATGTTCAGGATCCCGGCCAACACCAGGATCCCGCCGCACTCGCACCCGGACGTGCGCTCGTGCTTCGTGCTCTCCGGGACCTGGTTCTTCGGTTACGGCGAGCGGGCCGACGAGTCGCAGCTGAAGCTGTTGCCGGCCGGCAGCCACTATACCGAGCCGGCGGGAATGAACCATTTCGCGGAGACACGCGACGAGCCGGTGATCGCCGAGTGCACTGCGATCGGACCCACCGGCACGACCTTCGTCAACCCGGACGATGACCCGCGCCGGAAACCGTGACCGGGTCTTGCGCCACGCCCGTCTTCAGACCGGACAGGAACACCGCAACAGTCAACATGACGCCAACCATGAATGCCGCAAATGTCTTCATGGTCGATACCTCCCCCGCCAGAAAATAAATGAGTTCGATTCGCCGGTCTCGACCCGCCGCTCCGGGCCGCGACGCTCTGGTGAGCTTAACACCCGGTCGTCCTCACCGGGCAGGGCCGGACGAGACTAAAGTATTGGAACGTTGTTCGCGGTCAATGCGGCCGGAGCGACTGTTGACGTACGCCCCGCATTACCCTAACTTCGGCGGCCAAGTGTCTCGGCCCGGGGCCGCCGGCTTTGACGGGCGTTGCACTGGAACAGCGCGGTCGCTCGGGACTGCCCACCTCGGCCGGCCTGCGCATCGCAATGCAGGGGGGGCCATGAGGAAAGTGATGGTGCCGGTCGACGGATCGGAGTGCTCATTGCGCGCTGTCCAGTATCTTGTCGACCAGCGTGCCGATCGGTCGAACCCTGCCGATCTCGAAATCCACCTGGTCAACGTACAGGTCCCGCTTTCGGGCCATATCGGCCAATTTATCAAGCGCGAGCAGGTCGCCGCCTTTCAGCGTGACGAAGGCGCCAAGATGCTGCAAGGCGCCCGTGCACTGCTCGACGCGAGCGGTGTGCAGTACACCGCACATACCGAAGTCGGATCGACCGCCGAGGTGATCGTAAGGCTCGCCGACTCGCTCCAGTGCGACCACATCGTGATGGGCACCCACGGACGCGGCGCATTTGCCGAACTGCTGGTCGGCTCGACCACGCTGAAGGTGGTGCACCTTGCCCGCGTGCCCGTAGTGCTGATCAAGTAATTGCACGACCCGCCGGCACCCTTCGCTGGAGGGGGCCTCTGCCTTCCCTCACGAGGCGGGCTTGATTGATGGACCGGTCGTGATGCCGTCTGGGGGCATGCATGCAACGCTCGAGCAGCGGAGGGGACAGTCGATGGAGATGATGGCGTGGGTGGCGCTGGCGATCTTCGTGTTGTCTATCCTTGCCGTCATAAGCAACGTTGTCGACGGCACGATCGCAGCCCTGATAGGTGTCGCGGTAATGGTCTGGGTCGGCGTGATGACCGAGGTCGAAGCGTTTCAACTCGTCGACTGGAACGTGATGGCCATCCTCATCAGCATCTGGATGATCGCCGGTTACTTCGGCAAGACCGGCGTGCCGAGCTGGCTGTCGGTACAGGCGCTGCAGCTGTCGGGCGGACGCCCTGGTCTGTTGGTCATGATTCTGTCGATGCTGGCGGGCGTGATCTCGATGTTCGTGGACAACGTGGTGGTTATCCTGATGATGGCGCCGGTGGCTTTGCCCCTGGCGCGCGCGCTCAGATTGCCGATCACGCCGCTGGTATTGATGATCGGCTTCTCGGCCAACTTCATGGGCTCCGCCCTGCTGCTGGGGGACCTTCCGCCGCAGATGCTGCACAGCATCTCCGGAGCCGAGTTCATGGAGTTCATCTGGAGCCAGGGGCGGCCTTCTTCCTTTCCGATCCTGATGGCGACTTTCATCGTAACGCTCGCGGCAATGTACGCCTACGGCTTCCGGACCCACAGCCGGCGTGCGGTCGATATCGGGAGCCTCGGCATCGAGACGCATATTCCGAACCGCCTGTTCGCCTGCGTGGTGGTCGGGTGGTTCCTGCTGACGGTGCTGGCAATGGCGTTCCGGGAGATGCTGGGCGTGAAGCTCGGCTTCATCGCGCTGACCGGCGCCATCACGCTGGTACTGGCGCTCGAGCTGTTGGGCGAGCGCGTGAAGGCGCCGGCCCTCGAGAAGATCCTCGGCGAGCTCGATTGGCGAGCGATCTTCTTCTACGTCGCGTTGTTCGCGCTGGTCGGCGGGTTGGAGAAAATGAATCTGATCGACGCGCTTGCGCACCAGATACGGCCGGTATTCTCGGAGAACTTCGCGCTGGGCGCCACGCTGCTCTATTGGACCACGGTTCCAATCGTCGGAATCGTCGAGCACGACGCGTATATCCTGACGTTTCTCTACACGATCCGGGACCTGCAGAGCGAGGGTGTGCCACCCTGGCCGCTGTGGTGGATGCTGCTGTGGTCCGGGACCCTGGGAAGCAACCTGACCGTGGCCGGCGCGCCCGCACTATTCGCCGCACTCAATATTTGCGAGCGCGAGGAAGGGCGCAAGGTCTCGCTGCGCGAGTTCCTGTCCTGGAGCGTGCCGTTCACGCTGGTCGCGGCGGGCGTATGTTACTTGTTCGGCATGCTGATCTGGGTGCTCCCATACATTCGCTAGATTTTCGATTAAAGTAACGCGATGCCGAGCCCGCTGCTCAATGTGTCCTGGGACCACTGCCTGCTCGATCCGGCGCCCGACCGGGCCGCCGAGTTGGCGTTGCGCCGGGAAACCGGCGCCGCGCCGGGCTGGATACGCTATTTTCTGAGTTGTCCCTGGTTGCCCAGGGCGGCAATCCGACTGGGCATAGACAACGGGCTGCTGGTGCACGTTGATTTCCCCACCGTGGACCTGATTGCGCTGGTGGTGAGCCAGGAAAACTCCTGCCGCTACTGCTACGCGATCACGCGCATGGCATTGCGCGTCCTCGGCATGAGCGAAGAGCGCATGCAACAACTCGAGCAACGCCTTGCGAGCGGTGAGCTGGAACCGAAGGCCGCCGCCGCCGTGAACTTCGGGCGCCGCATGACGCGCGCCACCCCGCTGGTATCGCCGCAGGACCTCGAGCCGCTGCGCGCCGCCGGATACAGCGACGCGGAGATACGCGAGATCGCCTTCACCGCCGCCTGCATCGCATTCTTCAATCGCATTTCCACCATCCCGGCGCTGCCACCCCATTCCTGGGAGCAACTCGCCGACCGGTGGTTCATGCGCCTGTTCCGCCCCTTGTTCGCGCGCAGGGTACGCGGCTGGCGCAAGCGCGGGCAGCCGGTTTCGTTCGCCCGCCCGCCCCAGGGACCATTCGCCGGGCTGCTGCTGCAGTTCGAGGGCTCGCCCATCGGCCCCGTACTTGCCTCCGCGCTCGATGACTTGTGGGGTTCCCCCATCCTGAGCCGTCGCTCCAAGGCGCTGATGTTCGCGGTCGTCGGCCGCGGTCTCGGCAGCCGGAGCTCCAGTGACGAGATAGCCGGTGTCCTCGAAGCCGAGGGCCTGACCCCGGCCGACGCGGAGCAGATTCTCGCGCACCTCGGCGGCCCGGGCTTGAACGCCGACGAGGGCGCACTGCTGGCGTTTGCGCGCGACACCATCTGGTACGAGCCGATCCAGATCCAGCGCCGCGCGCGCGAACTCCGAGAGCGGCTGTCGGCGGCGCAGTTCGTAGAGGCGCTCGGTGTCGTGGCGCTGGCGAATTCCCTGTGCCGGCTGTGTGCGGCGCTCCCGCGCCGGTCGTGAGCTACGCCTACGCGCTCCTTCTGGTCGTACTGACGGCTGCGGCCGCGCTGTTGGCATGGCAGCAGCACCGTTTGCGCGAACTGCGCGCCCGCATCGAATCGTCCGCGGTCGAACTGCAGCGCCTGCAACAATCCTGCGCGCTGCTCGCGCCCGCCGGCGTGGTCGAACGCCTGTTTTCCGACGGACCGGAAAGCATCGCCGAACACAAGGTGTTTACCGCCATGTTCACCGACCTGGTGGGCTACACGGCGCTGGCTCAGCGGCTCGATCCGAAGACCTTGGCGGGTGTGCTGAACGGCTACATCCAGCTCGTCAGCGACAGCGTCGAGGAGCACCGCGGGCGCATCGGCACCTTCCTCGGCGATGGCATACTCATCTTTTTCGGCGCCCTGGAGCCCAACCCCTGGCAGTGCGACGACGCGGTTCAGGCGGCGCTCGCCATCCGTGACGCGCTCGAGCGCTACAACGCCGAACTCGAGCGCGCGGCACTGCCGCGCATCGCTATCGGTGTCGGCATCCACCGCGGACCGGGGCTCGCCGGCCTCATCGGCAGCCGCGACCGGCGCGAGTATACGGTGGTCGGCCCAACGCTGAACCTCGCCGCGCGCGTGCAGGCGCTCACGCGCGAGCACGGCCGCGACATCCTGCTTACCGAATCGGTGCGCGAGCAGCTCGATCCGCGCTTCGAGCTGATGCCGATGCCCGCCGTGCCCGTCAAAGGCATCGGCGAGCCGGTCGTCACTTATGCCGTGCTCGGCGGGAGGGAGGGAAGGGCAAGGATGAAGGCGGAAGGATGAAGGATGAGGGATGGGGAATGGGGAATGGGGAATTCGGTGATTAAGTGATTAAGTGATTAAGTGATTCGGTAACCCAATCACCCAATTACCCAATCACTCAATCACTGAATCACTGAATCCCTCAATCGCCGCCTTTTCAGGCATATGTTTCCGCGCCGGTAAACGCCGCGCCCCGCCGATCCTTTTCCGAGAGTACTGGCGCGCCTTGGAGCGGCCAGGCGATGCCGAGGTCGGGATCGTTCCAGGCGATGGTGCGCTCGAACTCCGGCGCGAAGTAATCCGTGGCCTTGTAAAGGAAATCTGCGGACTCCGACAGAACCAGGAAGCCGTGGGCAAATCCCTCAGGCACCCAGGCCACGCGCTTGTTCTCCGCTGATAGCTCGAAACCGACCCACTTGCCGAATGTCGGAGAACTCCTGCGGATATCCACCGCCACATCGAAAACGGCGCCCTGGACCACCCGCAGGAGTTTTCCCTGCGGCTGCCTGATCTGATAGTGGAGGCCGCGCAATACGTTTCTGGCCGAGCGGGAGTGATTGTCCTGCACGAAGTCCTGGGAAATACCTGTCGCGTCCTTGAGCGCCCGCCTGTTGTAACTCTCCAGAAAGAAGCCGCGCTCGTCGCCGAAGACCTTGGGCTCGATGAGCAGCACTTCCGGCAGGCTCGTGGCGGTGACTTTCATCGGGGGCGATTCTGGATCATGCCGATATATCACCACGAAATTCGAACGAGCCGTGTTGGAATTTCATGGTATGAAGGCTTGGGTGGGGCGTTTATGCTTCCCGCAGCAGCCGCAGCAGATACTCGCCGTACCCGCTGTTTCTGAGCGGCGCCGCAAGCGCCTCGAGCTGCGCATCGTCGATGAAGCGCATGTGCCAGGCGACCTCTTCCGGACAGCCGATCTTCAGTCCCTGGCGGCGCTCCAGCGTCTCGATGAAGTGGCTCGCCTCGAGCAACGATTCGTGCGTGCCGGTGTCCAGCCATGCGTGGCCGCGCCCGAGCGGCACCACGTCGAGCTTTCCGGCGGCGAGATAATGGCGGTTGAGGTCGGTGATCTCGATCTCGCCGCGCGGCGAGGGCTTCAGTGACTTCGCCACGCGCACGACTTCGCTGTCGTAGAAGTACAGGCCGGTGACGGCGAAGCGCGATTTCGGCTGCGCCGGCTTTTCCTCGATGCTTTTCGCGCGGCCGCTGTCGTCCAGTTCGACCACGCCGTAGCGCTGCGGGTCCCGCACACGGTAGGCGAAGATGGTCGCGCCGGAGGTCTTCTTCGCCGCGCGCTGGAGATCGGATTGCAGGTCGTTGCCGTAGAAGATGTTGTCGCCGAGTATCAGCGCGCAGGAATCCTTGCCGACGAAACGCTCGCCGATGAGGAACGCCTGGGCGATGCCATCGGGGGAAGGTTGCACCGCATACTGGAAATTCAATCCCCAGCGCGCGCCGTCGTTGAGCAACTGCTCGAAGCGCGGCGTGTCCTGCGGCGTGGAGATGATCAGGATGTCGCGGATTCCCGCCAGCATCAGGGTCGACAGCGGGTAGTACACCATCGGCTTGTCATAGACCGGGAGCAGTTGCTTGGAGATGACCTGCGTAACCGGGTAAAGCCGGGTCCCCGAACCGCCGGCGAGAATAATGCCTTTCATGCTTTTTGGGGTGATGAGAGATGAGACATGAGTGATGGGTGATGGGTGATGGGTGATTGGGTGATTGGGTGATTGAGTTACCGAATCACTTAATCACTTAATCCCTTTGACGCTCTTGTACAGCCCGGTGAGGAGACGCGAGACACGATCGACGGACGAAAATACTGCATCAGCCCTGTCGAGGTAACCAAGCTCCACTGCGATGAGTAATTGGGTCTCCAGTTCACTCAAGGAGCCTCTCGCGATGTTCAAGAACTGAGCAAACTCTCTGGCTCCGCTTCTCGCCGCACCTTCGGCAATGTTGCTGGGCACGGACACAGTACTCCCCGCTCGTGCCGGCCTCCCCCACCAATCGAGCGGTCTTGTCTGGACATGGACAATCGCGAGGGATCGCATGCCAACTATTTCCGGCGTTCCGGGAGCAGATTGCGAAAGGGTATTCCGGTGGCAGTCCGGTACGTAGAGAAGTCCGAGTCATCCACGGTGATAATGTCGGTCACCCCGATTTCGCCGGCGAGCCAGACGAGTGAGGCATCGGCCAGATCCATAGGGCAATCGCGGTACTTCGTCATTAGCCCTACGAGCTGCCCTACGGCGCTTCCCGGCAACTCGAATATCTGGACGCCGCCGCGTTCCACCCAACGCATCAAAGGTATCTGCAGATGGTCGGGCAGCAACGCGTAACCCTCGGTCAGCACCGGCCAAGTCGTAAGCAGGTTTCCCTCCCACTTGTCCAGAAAAGGCTTGGCGCGTGCGCGATGCGAGTCCCCCCGGTTAAGCCAAGCGATTATGGGCCCTGCATCAATGAGAGCGTTTTGCACGCAGCGCCTGGCCGAGGTATTTCCTGCGATTCGACGCGAGGTCCGGCGGACCCTCGAACCCCTTAAGCAGACCGACTTCCTTCGCGATCTGATACGGTGTCTTCTTCGGAGTCTGCAGCGCCAAGAATTGCGCAAGAACCTTTGTCACCACTTCTGACTTGGTAAGCCGGTGAAGCTTGCAGTAGAGCTCGAACTGCCGTTCCAGGTCTTCCGGGAGCTTGACGGTCAGGGTCATGAGGGTCTCCGTTGAGGATGTAATACGCGTATTATAAGGCCGTCACATAGGCGAAGCGGCTCGATTTCGGTGCAGCGTTGCCGATGAGCGATGGGTGATGAGCAATGGGCGATGGGTGATTGAGTGATTGGGTGATCGAGGTACTGAATCCCTTAATCCATTAATCACTGAATCCCTTAATCACTGAATCACCGAATCACCGAATCACCATTTCCTCTTTCCCACTTCCTATTTACCGCCGAGAATAGTTCTTCTCGACCCAATTCCGATACTCGCCGCTGGTTACTTCGGCGATCCAGGCCGGGTTATCGAGGTACCACGCTACGGTTTTTCTGATGCCGGAATCGAAGGTCTCTGCGGGCTTCCAGCCGGTTTCCGACCGAATCTTGCGTGAATCGATTGCGTAGCGCCGGTCGTGTCCCGGACGATCGCTTACATGGGCAATCAGCCGCTCGTAGGGCGGGCCATCTTGCGCCGGCCGAAGCTTGCCGAGGATCCTGCATATCGCGCGCACCACTTCCAGGTTCGGCTTCTCGGAATTGCCGCCGACGTTATAGGTCTCACCGGGCCGGCCCTTGTGGAGCACCGCGCGCACCGCGGAGCAGTGATCTCTGACGTACAGCCAGTCGCGCACCTGCATGCCATCGCCGTAGACCGGCAGCGGCTTGCCGGCCAGCGCGTTCAGGATCACCACCGGGATGAGCTTCTCCGGAAACTGGCAGGGCCCGTAATTGTTGGAGCAGTTGGTGGTGACGACCGGCAGTCCGTAAGTATGGAAATAAGCCCGCGCCAGGTGATCGGAGGCCGCCTTGGACGCCGAATAGGGGCTGTTGGGGGCGTAGGGGCTGGATTCGGAAAATGCCGGATCGCCTGATTCGAGGCTGCCGTACACCTCGTCGGTCGAGACGTGCAGGAAACGAAAGACCTCCTGTTCGCCAGCCGACAATTTCGAGAAGTACTCCCGCGCCGCGTCAAGCAATCGGAACGTGCCCACGACATTGGTCTGGATGAAATCTTCCGGTCCGTGTATCGAACGGTCGACGTGGCTTTCCGCCGCAAAGTGGACAATCGCAGACGGCCGATACTTTTCGAGCAGGCCGGTCACGAGACCGGAATCGCAGATATCGCCGTGCACGAATACATGGCGTGGGTCATTCCGGACCGATTGCAGGCTGCCGAGGTTGCCGGCGTAGGTAAGCTTGTCCAGGTTGACGATCGCCGCAGATTCGTTCCCGAGCCAGTCGAGGACAAAATTTGCGCCTATGAACCCTGCACCACCCGTTACCAGAATTGTCTTTTCAGCCATGTTCTAAATATAGGCCCTTACCACGGAGGACACAGAGGACACGGAGGAAAGGCAAGAACAAGAAAATGGGTTCGGGTAAAAACATTCCATTGGCGAATCATCGATCACTGCAAGAGTTGGCAGCACAGGTCCGCGAACACTCACCTCGCTTCTATCTCTCATTTGCTTTTCCTCGTTTTTGTTTTCCTCCGTGTCCTCCGCGTCCTCCGTGGTCAGAGCTGGTTTGCACGCCGGTATCACCGTCCGCGCCCGAGAACCACGACACGCAGGGTCTTCAACAGGATCGCAAAATCCAGCAGCAGCGAGTAGTTCTTGATGTAGTAAAGGTCGTACTGAAGCTTCTCGAGGGCGTCGTCCATCGATGCGCCGTAGGCGTACATGACCTGCGCCCAGCCGGTGATGCCGGGCCGGACCAGTTGGCGCAGGTCGTAGAAGGGGATTTGCTTTTCGAGTTCGCGGATGAAGACCGGGCGCTCCGGCCGGGGGCCGATGAAACTCATTTCCCCCTTGATCACGTTGATGAGCTGCGGCAGTTCGTCCAGACGCAGAACGCGCAAAATGCGTCCGACTTTCGTGACGCGCGGGTCGCGGGCGGAAGTCCATTGCGGCCCGGCCTTTTCGGCGTCCACGACCATCGAACGAAATTTCAGGATCTCGAATTCCTTTCCGTTCAGCCCGGTCCGGGTCTGCCGGAACAACGCCGGGCCACGGCTTTCCAGCCGCACGGCAACCGCAATGATCAGCATGATGGGAATGCAGACGATCAGCAGGATGACCGACACAGCGATGTCGAGCAGCCGCTTGAGCCGCAGCGCCAGCGCACTGTGCAGCAGATCGAAGCCATGCGCGAACAACAGCCAGCCGCGCTGCGTGTGCATCACCGGCACCTTGAACCAGCGCTGTTCATAGAAGTCGGCGAGATCGTAAACCCGCAGGCCGGAGAACCGGGTTTTCATCAGCTTCTGGATCAGGGTTTCGGACAGGGGCGACATGGGCGCCACGATCACCCCGGACCAATCCTGGTTCAATACCGTGTCGAGGTCGTCCATAGTGCCGACCACCCTCGGAAGCGCGTTGTCATGGTTCGGAGTGGCATCGGAAAGAAAGGAAAGCTCGGCTTCGGCATGCGCCTTCTGGAAGTCCCGGTACAGACGCACCGCCTTTTCGCCTGTGCCCGCCACCAGCCACCTGGCCTTGCCTATCTGCTGCCGCTGATAGCGCGACGCGTAGAGACGCCAGACCGGCGCCCAGACCGCGAAAATGAGATAGGCAACCGGCATCACGCCACGGCCCACAGTCGCGTTCCCGCTGCCCCAAAGCCCGGATGCGTAGATGGCTGCGGCGGTTACGATGGCGCCGAGCAGAACGGCCACCAGCGTACGCGGGGCCGCGTCCATGCCCGCCACCTGGGTTTCCACCGAGTAGCAATCGAGAACATAGAGCGCCAGCACCAGCACCGCGGTCGGCAACAGGATGTCGAACGGCAACCCGAGCAAGGAGCCGAGACGCAGCCAGTTCGCCAGGTTGAAGGCAAGGATGAGCCCGATGAGATCCGCCAGCAGAAGCAGGAGCGCGATGCGCCTCGGCAGCAGATGGATGTCCGCCATCGCCGGCTCTCGATTGTCAGGAGCGGGGACGCCAGCCATTCAGTCGCGTTGTTCCGTCAATTTACGTTCCCTTGAAAAGTCCTAGTTTAACGCTCGATAAGCGCTCAACGCAGAGGCTCGATAAGCGCTCAACGCAGAGGACGCGGAGGACGC
>WNFR01004197.1_pt1 | contig 17754 bp, 21 predicted proteins | sample 5400221 | NCBI WGS metagenome assembly WNFR01 (sample SAMN13153357, study PRJNA577476) | soil metagenome | isolation source: 40 cm soil under Madrone tree | place: USA:California | collected 2016-06-14
AAGTCGAAGCAGCCGTCGGTCGACGTCTACACCTATAACGCTGATCACGGCTTCCAGTGCGACGAACGCGATAGCTTTGCCCCCGAAGCAGCTCAAATCGCTTGGGGCCGCACCCTGCGCTTCATCGACAGCCATATGTAAGATGATCGTCAGCGACAACGGCACGGAACTCACGTCCAACGCCGTACTTGCATGGTCACGCTTACACCTTCTAGGGCTGCTTCACGATGAGCCGAGCGTTCGCCGCACTACAACCATAACCAAAACCCTTGCATGCATATAAAAACAATCAATTTCCGTGATGCACGGAGCAGGCGTACAGTCAATTTCAGCAGGGTACTAGCGCGGCACGCTCTTTCGAACCTGCCAGAGCTAGACGCCGCGCGGTGAAAGGAGCAAGGCGGGAATCCTACGGACTAGATTCATGTTCATGTTCGCTTAGGTTGCTTCGATGGCCGAGTACTCCTCTGTGTCGGGCTGCTCTTAGTTAACCAGTCACAGAAGTCGTGTGACTCATTTGGGAGTGAGGCGTCAGTGATTGATCCGTTTGGTAGAAAGATAAATTATCTTCGGGTTTCAGTGACTGATCGATGTGATCTGCGCTGCGTGTATTGCATGTCCGAACACATGACTTTTCTTCCAAAGAAGGAACTGCTCACCCTCGAGGAACTGGATCGTCTTTGCACGGCCTTCATTCAGCTGGGGACAATCAAGATTCGAATCACGGGCGGGGAACCGCTCGTTCGTGATGAAGTTCTTCTGCTTTTTAAGCGCTTGGGCCGCCATCTTCGGTCCGGTTCATTGCACGAACTTACGCTGACCACCAACGGTACCCGGCTGGCGCGCTTTGCGGACTCCTTACGTACTGTCGGTGTTCGGCGAATTAACGTCTCTCTCGACTCACTCGACGCCCAGAGGTTCACGGAGATTACGCGTTTCGGCAAGCTCAGTCGGGTCCTGGATGGCCTGCAGGCGGCGAAGGAGGCCGGTCTTGAAGTCAAGATCAATACCGTCGCCCTGCAAGGAGTAAATGATGATGAGCACGACGATCTTGTCGCATGGTGCGGGAAACAGGGGTTTGACCTCACCTTCATTGAAGTAATGCCGATGGGAGACCTTGGTGGGCTCGAGCGAGCAGATCAATATATGCCGTTGACAATGGTCCGCTCGCGTCTAGCGAAGCGCTGGACGCTTGAAGATTGTGATTACCGTACCGGTGGACCGGCGCGATATGTGCATGTCGCGGAAACGGGCCGCCGTGTCGGCTTCATAACGCCGATGACCCATAATTTCTGTGAAAGCTGCAATCGGGTCCGTGTGACGTGTACAGGGACCCTATTTATGTGTCTGGGTCAGGATGACGCCGCCGACCTGCGCACACCGTTACGAGACAGTAGTGACGAGGCGGGCCTTGAACGAGCAATCCGCAGCGCTATCGCGCGTAAGCCCAAGGGGCATGACTTCGACATAACGCGCGGGCGGCCGAACATTTCGGTTGACCGACACATGAGTGCTACGGGCGGATGACCGGCCGAGCGATATATCACCAACGGAAGCAAAGAGGAGTGGCGTAATGAAAACGAAGAAGGTTACCTGCGCTTCGTGCGATATCAAGTGCAGTGTTCTGGCGGACGTCGAAGATAATAAGATCATAAGGATCCGCCGTGATCCGACTCATCCCATCACACCGCAATCGCTTTGCAATAAGGGAGCGGCGTTTCCAGATCAAATGTATCACAAGGATCGAATCCTTTATCCGTTGAAGAGCATTGGAAAGCGCGGTGAGGGCAAGTGGGCTCGAGTGTCATGGAACGAAGCGATGGATGAAATCGCGGACCGCTTGAAGACGATTGTCGATAGATATGGTCCGGAGTCTGTGTCCGGAACGGCAGGAGCAATCGTTCCGTATGACTTAGCACGGCGCTTCTTAAACATTCTCGGCTCACCGAACTTCGTCGCAGGCACCTATCTCTGTTTAGGCAATACAAGCGGCGTGAACCGCGTTACGTATGGATGGAACCCGTTCCCGGACTATTGGCATACTAAGTGCATCGTCATGTGGGGCCACGACCCGCAGCCGAACAAGTGGACCGCCGAATACTTGTGGGCTAGGGATGCCGTGAAACGAGGAGCGAAGCTGATCGTTGTTGATCCGCGCATCTCCTTCAGTGCCAAGCGCGCCGACATACACTTGCGGCTCCGGCCTGGATCGGACCCCGCTTTGCTGATGGGTTGGTTGAACGTAATCATCAACGAGAAGTTGTATGACAAGGACTTCGTTGCAAATTGGACTGTCGGCTTCGAGCAGTTGAAGGAGCGGGTGCAGGAGTATTCGCCGAAGCGGGTCGAGGAGATCACCTGGGTGCCGGCTGAGCAAGTCGTGGCTGCGGCCCGTATGTATGCGACTTGCGGCCCGGCAATTATCCCGTGGAACCCAGCCACAGACCAGATGTCCAACAGCACCCAAGCGCTGCGGGCGATGGGAATCCTGAGGGCCATCTGCGGATACATGGATGCCGAGGGTGGTGAGATGCTGATGGGTTATCACCCTACGGTCATTACCGAAGATGAGATCGCCATGACTCATCTGCTCTCCCCCGAGCAGAGGTCGAAGCAGCTCCTCTTGGATTCGGCTAAGGTGCTCAGCTATCAATTCTGGGAGGAATATAACGAAGCGTCCGAGAAGGTCTATGGCCGGAAATGGGCCAGTCAAATTCTGGCGGGAGCATTGGCGAATCCGGCTGCGGTGGTGAAGGCCATGGCCACATCCAAACCCTACCCGGTGAAGGCCTTCCTCAACTCCGGGTCCGACCCGGTTACCAGCTTCACCGACGCAAAGCACATGCACGACGGTTTCATGAGTCTGGACCTTCTTGTGTCTCACGACATCTTCATGGTGCCGACGTGCCAGATGTCCGATTTCATCCTTCCTGCCGCTGTATGGGGAGAGAAGTACGATCTGCACAATCACTGGGATTGGCACACATTCATGATCGGCGGTGACAAGGCGGTCGAGCCTTTGGGCCAGGCGAAAGATGAATATTACTTCTGGCGTGAGCTTGGCATCCGTATGGGGCAAGAGCAGTACTGGCAACCGAAGACTCAGCGAGAGTGGTTCGAGTGGCGTCTCCAGAACGTCGAGCCGAACTTCGACGAGTTTATGGCGAAGGGCGGTCTTGCCGCCTATCCCGAACACCCGGTTCTCGGCAGCAACCCGCAATGGAAGAAGTATGAGAAGACCGGCTTTGCCACCCCTTCCGGGAAGGTGGAAATCTACTCGAGCGTCATGGAGAAGTATGGCTACGACCCATTACCGCGCCACGTGGAGCAGTACGGGACCGTGGTCAGTGACCCGAAACTTGCTGCGGAATATCCATTAACATTCTTCATCGGTGCGAAAGGAGATCCTTACTTCCAGCAGCAGGGCCGTAACATTGCGTCGCTGCGCAGACTGGCACCGGAGCCCTGGGTAGAGGTTCATCCAGATACCGGCTACGATCTTGGGCTTTCGGACGGGGACTTCGTTACTGTTGAAACGCCGCACGGCAAACTCTTTGCGGTGGCCAAGTTCAGTGACGACGCTCACCCGAAGGTGCTCCGCGTGCCATACCGCTGGTGGTTGCCAGAACAGGCGCCATACGCCCCGAATTTCTCAGGGCTTTTCCAGGTCTCAGACAACAATCTTACCAGCGATGATCCGAATTACGCCGATCCGGAGCAGGGCATTCCGTCGCTGCGAGGCCTTGCATGCAAAGTCTACAAGACGGAGCGCTCGAAGGAGTATAGCGAGTCGCTCAAAACGCTCGGCGACAGTTGGGGTGGCTTCTCCGACACCTGGGGTGGCAGCGCTCGCACCAGCAGCCTCAAGCCCGCAGGTGAGCGGGCAGCTTCCGCCGAACCTGAACCTGTCGAAAGTTAGCTCTGCCGAGTAATGATAAGTCTCTTGCCATTTGACGACGTTCAGCTCCGCCCACCGGTTCCGGTGGGCGGAGCGTCTCTGGTTGCTGCAGGCGGCAACGTCGAGCAAGGTAAGCGAGATCAATGATCTACGACAGACCCGATCGAATCTCACCCCGGTCGACCGCTGAGGGCATTCCGCCCTTAGAGAAGCAATCGAGCAAGCTCCTCCCAGGGATCGCCGATAGACCGGCATTTACCGTCTCCGAGGAAGAGAAAAGGACCCTGATCATGGCGGTTCAGGGGACCTTCGACACCCTTTTCATCTGGAGTTACGCCCCGGGTGAACGTGTACCGATTGAGGATCTGTATAAGAAGGCGAAAACCAATCAGTGGGACTCCGACTTTGACATCGACTGGTCGGTCGGCGGCCAAATCGCGCGGGCTCGCGAGTGCACCGACCCATTGAATTGGTTCTCTTCGGCCAACGAGGATATTTTTGGCCGGATGAATGCGAAGGAGCGGTCGAATTTCGGCCATGCCAGCATAGCGTGGACGATTAGCCAATTTCTGCATGCCGAACAAGGCGCACTCTCGTGCGCAGCTAAACTGGTGCAAACGGCGCCCTGGGTCGATGCGAAGTTCTATGCCTCCACGCAGGTCATGGACGAGGCACGCCACATGGAGGTCTTCTCCAGGTACCTGCGCGAGAAACTCGAGTGGGAATTCCCCGTCAATGTTCACCTCAAGAGCCTGCTCAGCGATATCGTCAAGGATTCACGTTGGGATTTTACGTTTTTGGGCATGCAGATCGTGATTGAAGGGTTGGCCTTGGCCGCCTTCGGCTGTCAATACAATCTTACGACAGATCCACTATTGAAACAGATCACCCGATATGTCATGGCTGACGAAGCGCGGCACGTCGCCTTCGGTGTACTGTCACTGAGGGCCGTCTATGCGGAGATGAGTGCCTCCGAGCTTCGTGAGCGCCAGGAGTTCTGCTTTGAATGTGCGCTACGCATGCGTGACCGGTTCCTGGCTCAGGAAGTGTGGGAAACTCTTGGATTGCCTATCGATGAGTGCATGGAAATTATGATGCATAGCCCTGCGCAAATCGAATTTCGGAAGGCTCTGTTTTCAAAGATTGTCCCCAACGTGAAGAAACTCGGACTATTGGACTTTGGTGACGGCTGGCTACGAACCAAGTTTGGCGAACTCGGAGTACTTCGTTATGAGGACTTGTCAGATACGAGCGCGGAGTATGCGCAAATGGATCTTGATCACGCCCCCTGGTCTGTCATCCAGTACAAGCACTACTGACTCATGCTGTTTGAGGCTTAGCGCCTATCGAGTTTCGTGGGCACCGTGTCGCAAGTAATTAAAAGGATGCTCTATTTCGAAGACTGACAAGGTATGTTTTGTTATTTGGAATTCGGGCCGTAGAAGGAGGTGCAACATGCCTTTTATTGTGACGGATGCTTGCATACGGTGCAAATACACGGACTGCATAACGGTTTGCCCAGTCGATTGTTTTTACGAAGGCGAGAATATGCTCGTCATAAGCCAAAGTGAATGTATCGATTGCGGCATATGCGAACCGGCGTGTCCGGTTGAAGCGATAATGCCGGACAGCGCCATTGGAAAGGAAATCTGGGCAGAACTTAACGAGAAATACTCGAAAATTTGGCCAAAAATTACAAAGAAGCACTTGCCACCTCCGGATGCTGATGGGTTCAAGGGGGTACCTGATAAATATCCAAAATTCTTTAGCCCGCTTCCCCCGACTTCATCATAGAAGCTCCGCTCTCAGCGATGGAATTTAGTCATTCCAAGAGTCTATCTGCGTCGGGGTTTTAGGAGAGGCCAATGGAGAGAAGTCATGGAGACGGAAACTTCGGTTGCACGACCACTGATGAGCATCGAAGATGCGGTCGCGCGTGTCGAACGACACTTGCCGATTCGTGATCTAGAACAGATCGAACTTTCGGAAGCAATCGGTCGAGTTCTAGCACAAGATGTGAGTGCGCCTTTCGCCGTCCCGTCACACGATAACTCTGCTATGGATGGTTATGCGTTCCAGTTCTCAGATCTACCGGCAGATGGGCGCATGTCGGTTTCCGGTCGAATAGCAGCAGGCCACCCTCTCCGCGAAATGCTGCAGCATGGGACCGCAGTTCGCATCTTCACGGGCGGAGCGATTCCCGATGGGGCAGATACCGTAGCAATGCAAGAGGATTGTTTGGAAAAGGATGGAGTTGTCGTACTACCGAGAGACGTAAAATTAGGCGCTAATAAGCGATTTGCGGGCGAGGATGTCACGCAAAACACCACGGTATTGGTCCAGGGTGTCAGGCTTCGCCCACAAGATATCGGTATTGCTGCCGCACTTGGACGAGCAACGCTAATGGTCTACCGTCGATTGAAGGTTGGTGTTCTGGCCACCGGCGATGAGCTGCGAGCACCCGGTGAAGTACTGCCAACCGGCTGCATCTACGATACGAATCGTCATACGATTGCTGCCGCACTACGTGCTTTGGGGGCCGAAGTTACTGACTATGGGCTAATACCTGATCAGATGTCGATCATTAGGGATGCATTGACCATCGCTGCGGGAGACAACGATCTCGTCATTTCTTCCGGAGGAGTATCTATTGGCGAGGAGGATCATGTACGTCCTGCCGTAGAAGAGATCGGTTCGTTGGACTTTTGGAAACTTGCGCTCAAGCCAGGCAAGCCGGCGGCTATGGGCGAAGTCGTCGGCGTTCCATTTGTTGGCCTTCCAGGCAATCCCGTTTCGGCAATGGTGACGTTTTGGCTGATAGCCCGGCCGCTGGTCTTGCGTTTGATGGGGGCCACGGATATTAGAGTGCCGCGCTTCCCGGTCATCTCCACGTTTCGACATCGCCATAACCGAGGTCGACGAGAATTTCTGCGTGTCAGAGTGAACACTGATGCTAACGGTTTGATGCACGCGGAAACGCATCCATCGACGAGCTCTGGGGTATTAAGTTCGCTGGTCTGGTCCGATGGACTCCTCGAAATCCACGAAGAAGTCGGCGATGTTAACGTCGGTGATGTCCTATCCTACCTCCCATATTGTGGATTCTATAACTAAAGACGCCGCTCACCCGATGCGCTTCCACCGCTCGGAAAGGAACAAGAATGCCCATAGACAACACCCGCCAGTTTAAGCCGATCAGCATTGCCATCCTTACGATATCCGACAGCAGGAATCGTACCGATGACACTTCCGGAGACTTTTTGGTTGATCGGCTCATGGATGCCGGCCATCAGCTCGGTGACCGTGCGATAGTCAAGGATGACGTAGAAACCATCGTTCAAAAGCTTCGGCAATGGATTGCCAATCCAGAGATTGATTGCGTGATTTCTACAGGAGGAACTGGCTTAACGGGCCGCGACGTGACGCCGGAGGCATTTACGCGCATTTGGGACAGGGAAATACCTGGCTTTGGTGAGTTATTCCGATCTCTGAGTTATTTGACAATAGGAACTTCCGCGTTGCAATCGCGGGCTTGCGCGGGAGTCGCAAGTGGCACCTATCTATTCGCGCTCCCCGGGTCTCCCGGAGGTGTGAAAGACGGTTGGGACGGCATTTTGGTTTACCAGTTGGACAGTCGGCACCGGCCCTGCAATTTTGTGGAGCTAATGCCGCGGCTCCGTGAGACATGAAGAACCAAGCCGAAGCGGATTGCAATCAGGAATCTATGCATGCGGAGATCTGCATCGACGCGTCCACCGATCTGGATGCCGAAGACGCGTCTGAGCATCGATCTCCTTTATTACCTCGATAAAATCATATGATTATCGCTGAGGTCGATGATCCTTTAATCTCGTTCTCGATGCGGTAGGGGTAGCGCTGTACATGATGGTTGCATCGCACGTAGGAGACCATCAAAAAAGTGGACACTTGCATGAATAAGCTCTGGTGCATCTTTGCCGTTCTGCTGGTGATGACGAATCCAACGGCCGTAACGAGTTCGCGTGCGGATGCCTTGACTGACGGGGGTCGGTGGCTGGTACGGCTGCGCGGCGTGTATCTCGATCTGGCCAACAAGTCGGATCCCATTCCGTCGCTAGGGGTACCCCGCGATGCCATCCACGTCAATTCGAAGGGACTTCCAGATCTCGACATCGAGTACTTCTTCACGTCGCAATGGTCCAGTGAACTGGTTCTGACATATCCGCAGAGCCAAACCGTGACCGTGGAGAAGAGCGCGCTCGGCGGTCCGACGGTGCTCGGTACCTTCAAGCATCTGCCTCCCATCCTGACTGCGAAATACAACTTCATGCCGGATGCGGTATTCCGTCCCTACGTGGGACTCGGCGTCAATCTGACCATCATTTGGGACACCAATCTCGCCGTGCCGACGTCGCCCGCCATCCCGCTTCATCTCGACAGTACCAGCGTCGGAGTGGCGGGCCAGGCCGGCTTCGACTTCAAGGTCGCCGACAATTGGTTCGTGAACGCCGACGTCAAATGGGCCAAACTCGGTTCCGACGTCAAGGCCGGCGGTACTACCGTGTCGATTGTGCACCTCGATCCGTGGTTATTCGGTTTGGGGGTGGGTTACCGCTTCGGCCGGTCGCGATGATGTGAGCATGGCATAAGAAGCTTGGACATGGCCGCACCTGACCTCAGTAATTCGAACACCTACGACGGAACGGTCTTGCCCAATGGCATTCAGCGCGCGCAAGTGCATCGGGTGCACCACTGGAGCTTGCGACAATTCAGCTTGACAATATCCCGACCACCAACTTTTCGTTTCCGCTCGGGTGAGTTTGTAATGATCGGATTGCCGATTTCTGGGAGACCGCTGATGCGAGCCTACTCTATCGCGAGTCCCATCTACGCTGACGAACTCGAATTTCTTTCGATAAAAGTCCCTGGCGGCGCTCTCACCTCACACCTTCAAAAGGTTAAGCGTGACGACTGGATTCTGCTCGGTCACAAACCTACAGGTTCACTCCTAATTGACGCTCTCCAGCCGGGACGGCGCCTTTTCCTTTTAGCAACTGGTACCGGGCTCGCACCGTTTCTCAGCATTATTCGGGACCCTGATATATATAGCAAATTCGAAGAGGTAACCCTGGTTCACAGCGTTCGCTATGTCTACGATCTTGTCCATCGCTATATGCTCACGAGCAAACTTTCCGATGACTGCCTGGTGAAGGATCAGGCCGGAATAAAGTTTAAGTATTTGCCCACGGTAACGCGCGAGGAGTTTCCGCGGCGGGCCCGGATAACGCAGATGATCGAACCGGAGCCACCTACACAAGAAGCGACCTTCGCCTTAGACCCTAAGCTTGATCGCGTTATGCTGTGTGGCGGCTTGGCCATGATACGCGAATGCCGCTCTATATTGGAGCGTCTAGGGTTCTGTGAAGGTTCGATGAGCGAACCCGCGCATTACGTCGTTGAACGCGCATTCGCAGGTCAGGGTTAACGATAACCAGAACTAACTCTCAAGAATAGAAATATATGATTTTCAATTATTCCTTGCTCTGTGTTAACTAATTCCCGCTGATTCGACGACATGACGAAGTCAGGAGTCTGTGATCGGCAGGTTGCACCAACGACTACGCTGGGAGGACACATCGATGATTCAAGAAGCGCTGGCCAAGTTTGATGAGAAGTTCACCATAAAGGGGAGATATGACAACTTCATCGGTGGTGCTTGGGTTCCACCGGTCGAAGGCCGCTACTTTTCGAATGCGACTCCTATCACTTCGAAGGTCATTTGCGAAGTGGCGAGGTCAAGCGCCCTTGACATCGAATTGGCTTTGGACGCCGCCCACACCGCACGCGAGAGCTGGGGCCGGACTTCTGTTGCCGAACGATCCCTGATTCTAAATCGTATCGCTGATCGGCTAGAGGAGAACCTTCCATTCCTGGCGTTGCTCGAGACGATTGACAATGGCAAGCCGATTCGTGAGACAGTGAATGCCGATCTGCCTCTCGCGATTGACCACTTCCGTTACTACGCGTCATGCATACGTGCACATGAAGGCTCTCTCTCCGAAATCGATAATGACACAGTTGCGTATCATTTTAGTGAACCGCTGGGAGTTGTTGGTCAAATCATTCCGTGGAACTTTCCTTTGCTGATGGCGGCTTGGAAATTGGCGCCGGCGCTCGCCGCAGGCAATTGTGTGATACTAAAGCCAGCGGAGCAAACGCCGATTAGTATCTTGGTTTTCGCTGAACTTATAGCAGACCTCTTGCCGCCGGGCGTTCTTAACGTGGTCAACGGATTTGGTCTCGAGGCGGGCAAGCCACTAGCACTCAGTAAACGTATCGCGAAGATCGCGTTTACTGGTGAGACTTCGACGGGTCGATTAGTCATGCAGTATGCTTCCGAGAATGTGATACCGATCACCTTGGAGCTCGGCGGCAAAGCCCCCAACATCTTTTTTGCGGATATCTTCCAAGAGGACGACGGACTCGCGGATAAGGCTCTGGAGGCATTTGTGAGTTTCGCCCTCAATCAGGGTGAAGTCTGCACTTGCCCCAGCCGCGCCCTCGTCCACCGTTCCATTTATGACCGATTTATGGAAAGGGCGCTGGCGAGAGTCGCTCAGATACGCCAAGGAAACCCGCTGGACCCAACGACGATGATTGGTGCGCAAACGTCGAGCGAGCAAATGAACAAGATCCTTGGCTTGATCAATGTTGGACGGCAAGAGGGTGCGAAGGTACTCGCCGGTGGCAACAAAGCGGAACTGGATGGAGAGCTAAGCGGTGGCTTCTTCGTTCAGCCGACAGTGTTGGAAGGCAACAACAAGATGCGCGTGTTTCAAGAAGAAATCTTCGGGCCCGTCGTTTCAGTTGCACCGTTCGACACCGAAGATGAAGCACTTGCGCTCGCCAACGATACACCATACGGATTGAGTGCTGCCGTTTGGACGCGCGATGGCACTCGTGCATATCGCCTCGGCCGTGGAATCCATGCCGGGCGAGTTTGGATAAATTGTTATCACCTCTATCCGGCCCACGCCGCGTTCGGAGGATATAAGCAATCGGGGTTCGGTCGCGAGACGCACAAGATGATGTTGGACCATTACCTTCAAACGAAAAATATTCTCGTTAGCTATTCGAGTAAGTCAATGGGGCTGTTTTGAGTCGGGCAACTGAGCTGACTACGGAATGTTTCAAGTCGATCTCGAAGATGGTGGTGCCGACATCGGATAATTTGCTATCGATGAGCATTCGTTCAGCCCTCAAGTCCCTGCAGGCCACCGGCCAGTGATTGCACCTTCAGTCCGCGTTTGCGCAGTTCGCGGGCGGCGGCGAGACTGCGCTTGCCGGAAGTGCAGACGAGCACATACCGGCCGGTACGCGGCAATTGTTCCGGATCGGCGAGCAGCGCCGGCATGGCGATGTGCCGCGCCGGCGCTGGCCGCTCCGCCACTTCTGCGGCGCTACGGATATCGATGACCTCGAGATGCCGTTCCGCTGCCGCCGCCAGCGACGGCAGCGTGATCTCGAGGCCGGTCTCTTCGCGCGGAATTTCGCGGATCAGGGCGCAAACGGGCGCCGCACAGGAGCCGCGGCGCGGCGCCTTGAGCTTGAGGTTCGAGAAGTTCATGAAGTCGAGCAGCAGGATTTCACCGGCGAGCTGATTCTCGAGCCCCAGGAGAATTTTCAAGGTCAGCAGAGCCTGCAGGCTGCCGAAAATGCCCGGCACCGGACCGAGTACACCGGCTTGCGCGCAATTGCCGACCACGCCGTCGGCGGTTGCGTCCGGCCACAAGCATCGCAGGCAAGCGTGCCCGGATTCTGGTTTGTAGACTTGGAGTTGCCCTTCGTACTGATACACGCTCGCGAACACGGCCGGCCGCCTGGCGAGGACCGCGGCGTCGTTGATGAGGAATTTCGCGCGAAAATTGTCGCTGCAGTCGAGGACGACGTCGTAGCCCTGAACCCACCCGAGTGCATTATCAGCCGTAAAACGCGCCTCGTAGGTCTCGACGACCACGCTGGGATTGATCGCGGCCACCGCGCCACGAGCCAGTTCCACTTTGGATTTGCCGACATCCGCCAAGGCGTAGATCGGCTGACGGTGCAGGTTGCTGGCATCCAGTGTGTCCGAATCCACCACCCCGAGATGGCCGACCCCGGCGCCGGCCAGATACTGCAACACCGGGCTGCCGAGGCCCCCGGCGCCGACAATGAGCACTCGACTGTTAGTGAGCTTGGCTTGCCCCGCCGGGCCGATTTCCTTCAACAGGAGCTGGCGGGAGTAATCGGGCGCGGCGGCCATGCTACTCGGAATCCGGCAACACCAACGGATGCGCGCCCGGCCGGTCGAGCGCAGTCGCCGGCCCCCCGTGTACCTGATCGGAAGTGTGCCCATGGGTGTCCGGTTCCGCTGCGCAGCGTTCGCAATTGACCCAGCCGGAGTCGCCGCTTCGGTAATGTTCCTTCTTCCAGATCGGGACGCGGTGCTTCACTTCATCGATGATGAACCGGCAGGCGTCGAAGGCTTCGCCGCGGTGGGCGGAGCTGACGCCCACCCATACCGCGATGTCGGACAGGTCGAGGGGTCCGACCCGATGGATGCACGCGGCATGCTTGATGGGAAAGCGCAGCACCGCCTCCGTCAGGATCCGGTTGCCCTCCTTGACGGCCAGGGTTTGAAAGGCTTCGTACTCGAGGCGCGTAACTTCCTGACCTTCGTTGTGATCCCGGACCCAGCCCTCGAAGCTGACGTAGCCTCCGGCACCGCGGTCGAGCAATTCGCGGCGGGCTGCTGCGGTGTCGATCGCCGATTCGGTGAAGCGAAATCGCATCATCCGCCCGCCACCGGCGGGATGAACACCACGGCATCGCCGGAGATCAGCCTGCGCGACCAGTCGGAGAACTCGGTGTTCACCGCCACCTTCAATCGCGCGCGCGACGGCGTGAAGCCATACCGCGCGCTTAGTTCCTCGAACAGTTCAGCGGGCGTTGCGGCCGAGGTTTCCAGCGTTTCACCGGAACGGCCGGCCTGTTCTCGCATCAAGGCGAAGTATTGGATGTGTAGTTGCATGGGTTTGGCGCCGACGTAGGAATCGAGCTCAGCCTGCGCCAAGTGCGAACTCTTCCCGCCATCCTTCGAGAGCAGGCGGGGATCGCTGATCACGATGTCGTGCGACAAGGCCTTGGAGAAGGTCACGACCCCCCCGGCCCGTGCCGAGGGATCAGGCCACTTTCCGGGGGGACGCGCCGGCCCGCTTCGCGTTCCTTTTCGACACCAGCGCGCGACCGGCCTCGCCAGCCTCCCCGATGTTGGCCGCCGGATGCTCTCGTAACACCACGTTGATGTGACCGTAGGCAGACCCAATCGCTCTGTGAGTAATTTCGGTCATCGTCTTGACGAGCGCCAGCTTTTCTTCGTCGCTGAGGCCGGCTTCAAGGTCGCATTGGATAAAAGGCATGACTTGCTCCGTATGATTAAGGTTGACGTGTGCAGTGATCATTCCGCTCGCTTGAGCGCTTCGCGGTTCTTGATCTGCTCGTGGCCGGCTAAGTCGACACCATTCGGTCCCGGCACGTACTCGGGGACGTGCTCGCCCGCGTCGACAAAATTGAAGCCCGGCATCTCTCGCATCACGACAAAGATGTTTTCGATGCCCGAACCGGTGGCCTCCGCCACAGCCTTGCTCAAACCCGTGGCGAGCGCGCTCTTCTGTTCCTTGGTTCGGCCGTTTCGAATGTCGCATGTGATGATCGGCATTGGTGGGTTCCTCCTATGAGACCTTAGTGAGTGGTTTCGCTGGCTTCGGCACCGTAGCCTGTGAGCGCGCGAATTTGAAGCTCCTGGAAACGCTCTTCGCTTCCCGTCTCCTTGGCGGTCAGGACCGTACCCAGCCAGCCCGCGAAAAATCCGAGCGGAATGCTGATGATGCCGGGGTTGGCCAGTCTTACTAACGGGTCGACCGCGTGCAGCATCAACCCCTTCGAACCGATGACGGCCGGGCCGACGAGAACGAGGCCAACCGCGCTGCATAGGCCGACAAGAAGCGAAGAGACCGCGCCGACGGTGTTGAAACGCTTCCAGAAGAGAGAAAACAGAATGACGGGTAGGTTGGCGCTAGCAGCGACCGCAAAGGCCAACCCGGCGAGGAAGGCTACGTTCAAGGACTTCGCCATGAGAGCGAGCACGATGGCGGCAACACCGACCAGAACCGTCGCGATTTTTGCGACTCGGATTTCGGATCGTTCGTCGCTGCCACCGCGGCGGATCACCTGTGAATACAAGTCATAGGCGATGTTGGAGGAGGCCGCGATTATGAGGCCCGCAACCACGGCGAGGATCGTCGCGAACGTGACAGCGGAGACGAACGACACCAGCATTTCGCCGCCCAGAGTGCCCTGGCCGCCACCCAGTGCGAGCGCCAGAAGCGGAGCGGCACTGTTGCCGGCTCGATTGGCGGCGACGATGTGGTCATGGCCGACCAATGCGGCGGCACCGAAGCCAAGGATGGTCGTCATCACCAGGTAGACCCCAACAATGCCGATGACCCAATTTGCCGACGCGCGCGCCTGCTTGGCGTCGGGCACGGTGTAGAACCGCATCATAATGTGCGGCAGCCCGGCCGTGCCCAGGACTAGCGCCAATCCCAGCGATACAAGATCCAGTTTGTTGGTGAAGAAGAGACCCGGCCGCAGAAATGCATCGCCTTTGCCGCTCGCGCTCGCCGCCTGCTCCAGCAAATGGTTCAAGCTGAAGTCGAACCGCTGAAGCAACAGGACGGACAGAAGGATCGTCGTGCCGAATACAAGAATCGCCTTCACGATCTGTATGTAGGTGGTGGCGACCATGCCGCCGAACAGCACATAGACCACCATCAAAACCCCGACGATGACGATGGCGGTATTCGGCGCGATAGGCAGTAACAAGGTAGCGACGGCGCCGGCACCGACCAACTGCGCCAACAAATTATTTGCCGGAATTCCGCAGCGGCTCGGCGATGAGAAGAACGATCGCGATCCAGCCGACAATGAAGCCGAACGAGTATATAAGCCCGTCGAAGCCGAATAGCGAGACGAGACCGGCAATGCCGAGAAAGGAAGCCGCCGACATGTAGTCACCAGAAATGGCGATCCCATTTTGCCAGCCTCTCAGACGCCGGCCTGCAACAAAGAACCCACTGGCGCTCTTTGCACGTCGCTTCGCCCAGAAAGTCAGCGCCAAGCTGAGGGCGATGAACGCAAAAAAGAAGAGCGTGGTCAGCAGATGGCCGTTCGCAGAAGTGATCATAAACGCCTCTCCCTCGCTAGCTTGCCAAGCTGCAGGCGGGCTTGCGCCGTCAGGGGATCGATTGCGGATCGCGCCCAAAGAGCGTAAACCCCGGCGACTACGAACGTGACGAGAAATTGCGCGAGCGCGAGCAGGTAAGCGACGTTGATCGCGCCAATGACCTTTGTCCCAACGAGACCGGGCAAGTAGGCGAATGCGACGAGCGCCGCACAAAAAAATAAGAACGAGCCTAGAAACAGGGGATGGGCTACGGCGTGCCGCCGCCGAGCGATCTCCCTGACCAAATCCTCCGCGCTCAAGGAGTCGTTCGGCGCAGTCGCGCAGAGCACCAGGGTTCCCGCCGCGGATCCTTCCCCGGGTTCGGATATCGCAAATGTGCTGTCCAGCTGTCGCCCTGCCAATGTTTTGCGGCGCGCTCCGCTTCCGATGATTGCTCGTGAAGTAGCCACGTTGCACACATGCTACGGATGGTGCGATAATAAATGAAATCGTTTATTTCGATCGATTACATAATTGTAGGTTATAACAGATGGAGCTTTACCAGATCCGGCACTACGTGGCGATTGCCGAGACGGGCAGCTTTACCAGGGCGGCAATGCGAGTTGCCGTCACGCAGCCCGCTCTGTCCGCTTCAATCGCGAAGCTCGAAGAGGAACTGGGCGTCAAGCTGCTTTACCGAGGGCCAAAGGGCCGAGGCTCAAAGGTGGTCGGCCCGACGCCGGAGGGACGGCGGTTTCTCTCGACGGCGCGGGAAGTTCTGGCGGCGTGCCAGAAGGTGAAAGCCGATCTTCACGCGTCGACAATCAACCGCCCCTTACGGATAGGCGTGTTGCGGACGCTGCCGACGCCCCACGTGGTACGACTTGTAGACGCGTTCCGCCGGGCGCTCCCGGATTCGACGATCGAACTCTACGATGGCTCACGCCAGGATCTGGAAAACCAATTGTCGCAAGGCAAGCTCATCGCTTGCATCACCAGCACCGGGCCTCTTCAAGAAGGGCAGCGATCTGCGGTCCTCGCCCGCGAAGGCTACGGCCTTGTAGTCGGTCTTCAGCACCGGTTTGCGATGGTGGACAGCATCAGCCTTGACGAACTGCAGGGAGAGCCATTTATCGTCCGCACGCACTGCGAAACGTTCGCTGCGACCACCCAATTATTATCTGATCGCGGGATTCGAACCCGCATCGTCTACAAGACGGATCAGGATGATCGTGCGCTGGCGCTGATTGCGGCGGGCCTCGGGGTAGCGCTGATGCCGGCGCTTTATAACGCCCCCGACGTCCGGAAGATCAAGGTCCGAGACTTCGACGTCCAGCGCGTGATCGAGTTGCGTTGGAATGCCGACACGGTCGACGACAGACTGGAGACCGTCATCTCATTTGCATCAAGTCACAACTGGCTCACCATCCCGCTCAGTTTACCCGCGCGAACGATACCCAGCACTGCGGTCGTGCGTCCCGCGCTGGAGAACGCGTGAGCGAAGCCATCGACACCACGACACCGGCCGGGCGCATGATGATGCAGATGGTCGCCTCGTTCGCTGAGTTCAAGCGCGCCATGCTCAAAGAGCGCACGAAGATCGGACTGGACGCCGCGCGCAAGAATGGGCGAATCGGTGGTATTGGGATGATCATCCCCCACCGCATTTTCATGCCCTCTACGGCGAGCACGAGGCGCAGTACAATATCGCCACGCTGGATACCATCCACGGATCACTGCCGCGCCGCGCTCATGCGCTAGTGGTCGTGTGGGCGTCGTTGCACAAAGATGAGCTGATGAAAAACTGGGATCGATGCCAAGTACCGGCCTCAGCTATTCCCATAGAACCCTTGGAGTAATTGTCATGGCAGTGTGGTCCATTGTACGTTTCAACGTCTTGTCGAATTACAAGATAGAAGTGTTCTTTGCCGACGGCACGAGCGGCGTGGCTGATCTTTCTCTGCGCCTGTCCCAGGGACCGCTGGGGGATGGGTTCGATGCGCTATGCGATGCGACTGTATTCGCAAAGGTATACCTGGAGCACGGCGCGTTGACATGGCCAGGTGGCATTGATCTGGCACCAGATGCGATGTACCAGCGGATTCGAGAATCAGGCACCTCGACTCTCGCAGCTAAGAACCGAAAAGTAGCGTGAGCGCTGCTCGGCGTTCCCGGATACTCCCTCAACGCCCACCGCTTAACCCGGTTTTCTGTTCCGTTGCTCCCGAAACCCCTAAAGCGGTAACTGGATCAGCACCCCGGTGGCGATCCACACTAGAGAACGCATTCGCCAGCGGAGGCGTCCATCTCATCGTCGTATCCATCGACTACTCGGAAAATAAGCGGGTCCTGGTCGACGAGTTGCGTCAACGACTGCCGGCGGCGTAGGAGATTTGACGATGTCACGGAAGCTTCAGGTTGTTCAGGCATTTGACCGGGCCCTCATCACCGAGATTCCGGCAGACGACTTGCCCGCGCTCGAAACCAAGCTCGGCTCCGCCGCCCGGATGATGCGAGACCGGGATGCGTGGCTCGAACCCCATCAGCGCAGCGCCATCCTTCAGCGCACCGCCGGCTTATTGGAAGCCCGGCAAGTATATTTCGCCAAGCTCAT
>WNFR01002922.1_pt1 | contig 17750 bp, 18 predicted proteins | sample 5400221 | NCBI WGS metagenome assembly WNFR01 (sample SAMN13153357, study PRJNA577476) | soil metagenome | isolation source: 40 cm soil under Madrone tree | place: USA:California | collected 2016-06-14
GCGATGCCGTCGCAGGCAATGCAGGATGCAGGAGCACATGCCTGCACGGATATAACGGGTTTTGGATTGCTCGGCCATGCCTATGAAATGGCAAAGGCGAGTGATGTTTGTTTGGTGATTGACTCGCACAATGTTCCTTTATTTCCAAATGTTTTGGAGTTGATTGCGCAGGGAATGCTGACGCGCGGGGACAAAAACAACCGGGTTTATGTGGGTGATACGATTCAGATGTCGAAGGGCATTTCCGGTGAGATGCAGAGTGCGTTGTTCGATCCGCAGACGGCCGGTGGGCTGTTGATCAGTATTGGGAAAGAAAAGGCCGACGCGCTGGCGAAAACGGTAGGTGGTTGGGTGATTGGGGAAGTTAGGGAGAAGGTTGGGAAGTTGTTGGAAGTTGTTTGAAGAAGATTAGCCGCAGAAGGACGCAGAAGACGCAGATAAAAGCGAGTTGATCGGAAGAGATAGCCGCGGATTAACGCGGATAGGACGCGGATAAAAGCGAAGGATAATAGGCAATATGCAGGTTGAGTTGAAGAAAGACCTAATGAAAAGGGGCGTGGACCGAATAGCACTTGTGAGGTAGGGAGGCAACGCAAACGGGAGGTTTAACCGATCAATTCGGTAACGAAACTACATGGGCGGGACGCCCATGCCACGTGGATTTGACTGCTTGTGAAAGTACGTGCTAGACTCGCAAGCTTTTGATACATGGGGATTTTCAGGTCAACAGTCCGAAGCTTTTAATTCCGTTCCTTCAGAAAATAACGAGTTATGATTTTCTTCGCCTTAGCTGAAAGCTCAATTCAGCTTGTGCCGGATGGCACTCTGCTGATTCACGTCGCGTTGATCCTCGTGATGGTTTACGTTCTGAACCGCACGCTGTTCAAACCGATCAACAAGATATTGGACGACCGCGAAAAACGGACCCGCGGTCAGTTGGGCGCCGCCGGTGACATTCTGCAGCGGGTAGAAGAGGGTCTAAGTAAGTACGAGCGTTCATTGTTCGAGGCCCGTGCTGAAGGGTACAAGTTGCTGGAGCACGAGCGCGCCATTGCCGTGCGTGAGCGACAGCAGAGATTGGAAGCCGAACGTCAAGAGATAGCGAACCTGGTCATGGTCGAAAAGCAAATCATCAAATCGCAGGCCGACGAGGCCATGGCCTCGATTGAGACGAATGCGCGTTTGATGGCGGCGGAGATTGGATCAGCCATATTGAGAAGAGAAATGATAGGACAGAGGCAGGGAGAGAGGTCTGAAATCAGAGGGTAGGAAGAAGATGTTGGATGTTAGATGTTAGATGTTGGTAAAAGCAAGATGTTGAGTGTTCGGTGTCAGCGAGAAGATGTTGGTTGTTAAAGGGGCTGGTCGTTAGAGAAAAGGTGTTCGAATCTTATGAGTGTTGAGCTGGCTATATTCCAGGCGCATCCGTGGTACGACTATCCCGGAGTCGAGCTATGGAAGTTTCTTAACCTGGCGATTCTCGGTGTTGGAATCTATTACCTTGTTCAGAAGGTTTTTGTTCCGGCGCTTGATGCCCGGCGTGAATTGATCAGGCAGGAGCTGACAAAAGCACAAAAGGAACGAGATGAGGCGAACGAGAAGCTGGCTGAGGTAGAAGCACGACTCGCGCTGCTGGATGCAGAGATAGCAAAGTTGAGGCAAGAGGCCATACTCGAGGCCGAGCTGGAGAGAGAACGAATCCGCCTGGCGACAGAAGACGAAGCGCGAAAGCTTAGAGAACTGGCGCGACGTGAGATTGAGGCTGCGGGCAAAGCGGCGAGACAGCAGTTGAGGCGATTCGCCGCGGAAGAGACCGTTCGTTTTGCTGAACAACTAATTCGTCGCGATATGAGACCGGACGATGACGAGCGGCTGATTGAACTGGAAGTGGCCGAGCTTGGAGGTAGAAGAAGGTGAGCGTAGCAACCGTAGCCAGGCGTTACGCGACGGCGCTGGCCGATGTCGTGGTCCCAAATGGCGAAGCCGAAAAAGTTCAACAGGAGCTGTTAGCCTGGGAGGATATGCTTGTGTCGAACGGACTGCTGTTGGAAGTGATTGGCAATCCGACTGTGGCATACGATCAGAAGCAGGCGATGCTGCTGGAATTAATCGCCCGGACGCGTGTCAGCGATACAACTGCCAACTTTTTGCAGATCCTTTTAAAGAATCAACGCCTTTTGAGCCTGGACGAGATCAATGTCCGCTTTGCCCAGGTTTTGGATGAGCGAGCGGGTCTGGTTTCCGCAAAGGTTACGACCGCGAATCCTGTGAGTGAGGCGATAAAAGCTTCGCTTGCGGTAGAGCTCGTGAAGCTGACAGGGAAAAGAGTTCGATTGGATTTTGTAACTGATGAAGATCTGATTGGTGGAATCGTGACGCGGATTGGGTCAACGATTTATGACGGATCGATAAGGAATCAGTTGAATGAAGCGAGAGAACAGTTGGCAGGAATCGAAGTGTGAAAAGGAAGATGTCAGATGTTGGATGTTAGATGTTGGTCGGAAGAAAAGAGTAGCCGCAGAAGCACGCGGAAAGACCAAGTTTCTAACGTACGGAAGTGGTTGAAAGATTAGTGTGGTAGTGGTTGAAAATTTTGGAGTGGTGTAAAGAGCTGATTTTATGGAAGCGATCAAAGCAAACGAGATCAACGAAATCATTCGCCGTCAGATACAGAACTTTCAAGCCGGCGTGACCGTGACCGAAGTTGGCACTGTTATCAAGGTAGGGGACGGTATCGCAGAGGTTCATGGCCTGGAAAAGGTCATGGCCGGCGAGCTGCTCGAGTTTCCCAACGAAGTCAGGGGCCTGGCGCTGAACCTTGAAGAAGACAAGGTCGGCGTCGTGCTGTTTGGCGACTACCAGACGATCAAAGAAGGCGACATGGTAAAGCGCACCGGCCGGATCATGCGTGTGCCGGTGGGCGAAGCAATGATCGGTCGAGTGGTGGATGCGCTCGGCAACCCGATCGATGACAAGGGTCCGATCATCACCGAGCAGTTCAACGAAATCGAGCGCATGGCGCCAGGTATTGTCGATCGACAGCCGGTGAAGGAGCCGCTTCAGACGGGTCTTAAGGCGATCGATGCGATGGTGCCGATCGGCCGCGGACAGCGCGAGTTGATCATCGGCGATCGCCAGACGGGAAAGACCGCGGTCGCCGTGGATACGATCATCAACCAGAAGGGCAAAGACGTAATCTGTATTTACGTTGCCATCGGGCAGAAGGCCTCGACCGTAGCACAGGTTGTAAAGACGCTGGAAGACAATGGGTCGATGGCATATACGATTGTCGTTAAAGCAACTGCGTCGGATCCGGCGGCGATGCAGTTCCTGGCGCCGTACACAGGCGTTGCGATGGGCGAGTATTTCCGCGACACGGGCCGGCATGCGCTGACGATTTATGACGATCTTTCAAAGCAAGCAGCTGCCTACCGTGAGATCTCTCTGTTGTTGAGACGCCCACCGGGACGCGAGGCGTATCCGGGAGACGTCTTCTACCTGCACTCGCGCCTGTTGGAGAGGGCGGCGAAGATGTCCAATGAAAAGGGCGGCGGTTCGTTAACCTCTTTGCCGATCATTGAAACACAGGCAGGCGATATCTCGGCTTATATTCCAACGAACGTTATCTCGATCACAGATGGTCAGATATTTCTTGAAGCCGATTTGTTCAACGCCGGCATCAGACCCGCAATCAACGTGGGTAACAGCGTGTCGCGTGTAGGCGGCGCGGCGCAGATCAAGGCGATGAAGCAGGTTGCCGGCACGTTGCGATTGGACCTGGCGCAGTTTCGTGAGTTGCAGGCGTTTTCGCAGTTTGGTTCGGACCTTGATAAGGCTACACAGCAACAATTGGCGCGTGGACAGCGCCTGACCGAGATTCTTAAACAGCCGCAGTATCGACCAATGGATGTCGAGAAGCAGGTGGTGGTGATCTGGGCCGCGTCAAACGGTTATGTCGACGATGTATCGCTGGACCAGGTGCGACGGTTTGAGACGGACTTGCTCGACTTTATAGAGAACTCGCACCCTGGTTTGTTTGAAAGCTTGAGAGAGAAGAAGGCAATTACCGACGACATCAAGGAGAACCTGCACCAGACGCTTAAAGATTTCAAGGTGCGGTTTAATACGAAGACGAAGGAACTTGCCGCGGAAGCGAAAGCGTGACAGGTAACGGGTGACAGGTGACAGGTTTGAGTCGGAATCGGGCATCATTCGTTCCGCTGAAGTGGAGTCCGGTGAGCGGAAGAAATTAGCCGCAGAGGGACGCAGAAGGACGCAGATAAGAAGCGGTTGAGAATTGGTTCGAGGTGGGGTTTAAGAAGGACCGATAGAACGAAAGAGAATTGGCCGCAGAAGGACCAAATAGAACGCAGATAAAGAGCGGTTGAATAGTCTTTTATGGCAAATCTGTTAGATATACGCCGGCGAATAAAGTCGGTTAAGAATACGCAGCAGATCACCAAGGCAATGAAGATGGTGTCAGCGGCGAAGTTGAAGCGCGCGCAAAATCGCGTTGTATCGGCCCGGCCATTTGCCACGAAGATGCAGGAGGTGCTCGGCGAATTGGCTGCGCACACCGATGAGAATTTTCGTCATCCGCTGATGGATAAGCGCGGAGATTCGCGTTACCTGTTGGTCTTTATCACCGCCGACAAAGGACTGTGTGGGGCCTTTAACACGAACCTGTTGAAAGCTGCGGCCGCGTTTATAAACGAAAACGACGGCAAGCAAATCGAGATGATCCCGGTCGGCCGCAGAGGGCGCGACTTTTACAAACGGCGCGGGATGCATTTCCTGGCTGAATACGTGGGAGTTACCAGCCAGGGCAGAATCTCGTTTGCAGAAGCGCAGGAAATGGCGCGCAACGTTATCAGGATTTATACGGAGGATGAAAAGATAGATAAGGTCTTTATCATCTATAACGAATTCAAGAGCGTAATGCAGCAAAGACCAGTGCTGGAACAGTTGCTGCCCGTAGCAAAAGTTCCAGTAAAGGAAGAAGAGGTCTCGACCGACGCCGCGAAGCCGGTCGTGTTCACCGAGTATATTTACGAACAACCGGCGGCGGATATCTTTGCTACGTTGTTGCCGCAGTTGGTTGAAACAAAGGTGTATCGCGCGTTGCTGGAAAGTATTGCATCAGAACAGGGTGCAAGAATGACGGCGATGGATTCAGCTTCGAAGAACGCGGGGGATCTGATCGGAAGCCTGACGTTGAACATGAATCGGATCAGGCAGGCGAAGATTACGAACGAGATTATCGAGGTTGTGTCCGGCGGGTTAAATGCGTAGGGTAAGGGGGAAAGGGGAAGGGGGAAGGGAAGAAGGTGTGAGGGCGAAGGATAGAGGCAGGAGTAAGCCGAAAGAGGATTAGCCGCAGAAGGACGCGGAAGACGTAGATAAAAACGGGCACACCGGAAGAATCAGCCGCGGATGAACGCGGATAAAACGCGGATCAAAACCGGGAAAAATCAGCCGCAGAAGGACGCAGAAGACGCAGTTAAAGACGAGTTGGTCGGAAGGATTAGCCGCGGATGAACACCGGTGGATTTGGCGAGTAAGAAGCGAATAGAAAATTGGTATAGAGCGTCGGTAAAGAGTGTCGAAATATGGGGAGGCTTGCCAGAGAAGGCGGCTTCCTCTTTGTTTATATTCAGGTGGTAATTCTTTGATAGACGAAATTGAAGTAAGCAGGGACAGATTGGATTGGGCTAACGTGCTATGGGTTTATGGACCCCTGGTGGCGTGGCTTGGATTTATTTATCTCGCGTCAACGGATATCTTCTCTTCAAAGCACACGGCTTCGATTCTGGAACCAATCCTCAGATGGTTTGACCCAGGCATATCGAGAGCGAGAATTGCGTCGATACATTTTGCGGTGCGCAAGGCCGGGCACTTTTGCGAATACGGTATCCTGGCTGTGTTTGCAGCGAGAGCATTCAGGTGGACGCGGGGGCTCGGGTTCTATAAGCACTGGGCACTGTGGGCGATTGCGCTGGTTGCCATCTATTCGCTTACGGATGAATACCATCAGAGCTTTATATCAACGCGAACACCATCGATCTATGACAGTATGATTGATACAGCAGGAGGGTTGATGGGGTTGTTGGTGGCGTGGTTGTGGAGTAGGAGGAAAAAGCCCGGGGATAAATGGATAGATGGGGAAGTGGGAAACGGGGAGGATGTTTAAGGGGCATGCCATTGATTTCGGGGAGCATGCCCGGTACTAGGCTGACATTCTATTCAAAAAATGAAGAAGCGTTTAACGGAGAGATTGCACCCGGCAACAAAAAGGAAGCTAAAGCGCCTCCTGGTCAGCGCCGTCACCCAGACCAGCAGGGTTGGCAGTCGCTTACTGGATGTCGCGAGAGCAAACGGGATTGATATTGGAAGGGAAACGAGGGTTGGAAGAACTGCAGACCAATTTGAAACTGGTCTTCCCCAGGCTTCGCTTTCGGAACTCATCCTCCTGCTGGAGCTTGTCTCTAAAAACTCAGAGGACTACAACTCTGCAAAACCGCCCCGCTGCTCAATCATAATTCCCGTATTTAATAAGGCTGAATATACCTTTCGATGTCTCTGTTCGCTGTTTGCGGAGACGGAAACTCTTAACGCCGAAATAATCGTTGTGGACAATGGCTCCACGGACCTGACGCCCAGATTATTCTCGTATCTGAAGGGTCGGGTGAAAGTTCTTCAGAATTCAGAGAACGAGGGTTTTGTGAAGGCCTGTAACCAGGGTGCGGAGGCGGCCGTCGGAGAGTACCTTGTATTCTTAAATAATGACACGATCGTAGAGCCAGGATGGTTGAAAGAGCTGGTTGAGACGGCGGAGGCTGATTCAACCGTCGGGGCGGTTGGATCAATGCTTGTTTACCCGGATGGCCGTTTGCAGGAGGCCGGAGGGATTGTTTGGAGTGACGGTAAGGCTGCAAATTATGGAAGGGGTGAAAGCCCGAACGACAGGCGGTTTAATTTCGCAAGAGAAGTTGATTATTGCTCGGCTGCGTCTTTGCTGGTAAAAAAGGCGGTGTTTGAGAAACTGGGCGGCTTTGACGAACGGTATGCTCCAGCATATTACGAGGACACTGACCTGTGCATGGGAATAAGGTCGCTGGGCCTGAAAGTGATTTACCAGCCGTTTTCGAGGGTCATACACTTTGAGGGCGCCACAGCGGGTACGGATTTAACCCAAGGGTTCAAGCGTTTTCAACAAGTGAACTCCGAGAAATTTGTTGAAAAATGGCGTGAAGTCCTGGCGTCTAGTCACAAGTCTTCCGATTCATCCACCACGGAGATTGCCGCCGATCGCAGACCAGGTCCACGAATCATTGTTTTCGAGCATTATGTTCCGATGCCGGACAGAGATTCGGGGAGCGTCCGAATGCGGATGATACTGAAGATTCTATCGCGGTATTGTTCGGTAACCTTCGTTCCCGAGCTGTTTAAGCATGAGCGCAGATACGAGAGGGATCTGCAAAAGGAAGGTGTTGAAGTGCTTTCGCCGCTCGAATTCGAAAAATCGCTGAAGGCGAAGAAGTTTGATGTCGCTATTTACAGTCGCCCTGCGGTTGCAGATATGTTTTTACCGTCCGTCAGTAAGTTGGACAAAAGGATAAAGATTATCTTCGACACTGTGGATATCCAATTTCAGCGTTTTCAACGAGAGTATGAGTTGACGGGCGAGCCGGAAGCGGCAAAGAAGGCGAAACGATCCAGGAAGCAGGAGGTCCGCCTGGCAAATCGGAGCGATGAAATCTGGTGTGTTACCAATGACGATGCAGCAGCTTTAAGGCGGGAGGCGTCGGATCCACGCATTACCATAATTCCAAACATCCACGTCGTGCGCCGGTCCGTACGACGATTCGAAGATAGAGAGGGCCTCCTTTTTGTAGGAAGTTTCAGCCACAAGCCCAATTTGGATGCCTTGCGGTTTTACGCAATTGAAGTGCTTCCTTGGTTGCGTGAACTATTGCCCGGGGTAAAGTTGACGGTCGTGGGCAGCAATATGACGAATGAGGTTACGGCGCTTGCCTCAGAATCGATCGAAATTGCGGGTTTTATCCCTGACATCGAACCGATTTTGGATCGAGCTCGAATCTTTATAGCGCCGCTTCGCTACGGATCCGGGATGAAAGGCAAGATCGGGCTAGCGCTATCAAACTGTTTGCCGGTTGTTACGACCACGATCGGCGCTGAGGGAATGGGATGTCAGCACGGAAAGGAATTGCTAATCGCGGATCAGCCAGCCGACTTCGCCCTTGCGATTCGAAATCTTTACCTTGACGAGGTATTGTGGCGCAGGCTTTCAGAGGCAGGTATCGCCCATATAACCGCCAACTTCACTCCTGAAGTAATCGGGCCTCGATTGATGGACTCGGTCGAGCGTATAGCTTATGGATTGTAAAACTTTCGAGGAACTGAGTATTTACCCGGTAATCGAGAAAATCTTTGTTGGTATTGGAGAACAGGCGGCGTACCAAAATCCATGAGGGTTCTGTATTTGCTTGATTCTCTAAACCGTGGTGGCGCAGAAATGATGGCGCTCGATGTCTGCCGAAATGCACGGCGTAACGGGCTCGATCTGACTCTCGTGACAATGGGTGGTGGTGAACTGGAGAATGACTTTTTTGCGTCAGGAGTTGATTATGTTCGCCTCCGCCGCAGGTTTCCGGTGGACTTGGTACTGGTCAATGAACTTCGCAAGGTCATTACCGCCCGTGGGATTTCTATGGTCCACTGCCACCAGGCCGTGGAGGCGTTGCACGCATACCTGGCCACGAGATTCACCAGAACTCGTATCGTTTTGACTCTCCACGGTTTTATCGGAAATTTCCGAGACAGGCTGGCGCTGAAGTTCATTTTGCCGCGAATGAACGCCACAATAGCTGTAAGTCACGAATCATTAAAACGATTCAAGTCGGAAGAGCGGATAAATGCCAAATTTCATGTAATTCATAACGGCGTTGATTCACTGAGACTGCAGCCGAGCGGAAAGAGTCTCAGAACTGAGCTTGGATTAGGCGAAGACCAGCTCCTGGTCGGAACAACGGCGAATTTCCGATTTGCCGTCAAAAACCAACTGACTATTTGCAGGGCTTTGCCGGAGTTTTTCCGGCAGGTGCCAAACGCCAATTTTGTATTTGTCGGCCAGCGTTCTGCCTCCGCACCGCGTTTGTATGATGATTGTGTCGAGTTCTGTGATCAGCATAACATCGGCGGTCGTGTACATTTCCTGGGTGGGCGTGATGATACGCCCGACCTGTTAAGTTCCTTTGATATCTTTGTCCTGCCGTCGCTCCATGAGGGGTTTCCGATCGCCGTAATCGAAGCAATGATGTTGGGAGTTCCGACCGTACTCTCGGACATTGGACCAATGATGGAGGTCTCAGATCGTGGCGCATGTGCAGCGATCTTTCGCCGTGGTGACCCGGACGACCTTGCTCGGCAACTCACGAGGCTGATTTATGACCCGATTCAACGGGCCCAGCTTTCATTGAAAGCAAAAAACTGGTCTCTCGCCAATTTTACAATCGAGATTCATATTGGAAACTTAATTCAACTTTATAATCTGCTTGCAGAAGAGGGGTGAGTTCTGGTAGTCTCCGTCCTGATCATACTTACCATTGATTATTGGTTTCCGGCATTCGCTGGGATACGTGAAATCAATGCTTTGAAATCGCTCGAGGGCGGTGAAATCGACGCCTCCAAGGACCAGTTCTCATTCCGTCGTTAAGGAAACGACGTTTCAGCCCAATGTTCACGACTCCACCTGTCAAAGCAGGGACGTTGGATTTGAATACTGTCGATTTCGTTCAAAATAAAACAATACGCAGTATACAAAATTCGACTGTCGCGGCTTAGGCAGAAGTTCTGATCTGAAAGCTACGAATTTGAATGTAAAACTCTGACAAAAAGCGTCGAGCGAAAATTTAGGGCTGTGCAGGGAAGTGACCTGAGTTTTCGCGCTGATGTAAGGGACAATGACAAACGATTTCCCCCCCGTGAAGCCCCCGTCACTGAATCAAATGTCCTCAGTCTCAATTGTAGTAAACCTGTAACGATGAAACAGTAATTGTCGCCCAGGGCTCTATCGTCCGATTCACGCGGGAACCTAATATGCGTTTACTGATTGGCATGCCTCACAAAGAGAGCTACGGTGGGCCTCCAGCCTGCGAACCTCCGTTTGTTGAAGAACTTAAGAAACTCAATGTAGAAGTTACCGAATTTGTCTATACCCACGAAGAAAAACAGAATAGAAGACCGACAATCTCTGAACGAGTCGTCAGGGTTATTCGCACTGCTCTTAGCCTCCGTCGAACTCTGCACGCACATAATTACGACTTAGTTCACCTAAACACTTCCTTTGATTTCAAAGCGCTTCTGCGCGATTTCGCTACTGTGATTCTGATTTGGCCTTTCAAGGGGAGGCTTTTTTTGAAGATGCACGGTTCGGATGCAGACTTGCTAAGGACCAGGAACCCAATTTTGCGACTTATGATTCGCACGCTATTTTCGAGGGTTCACGGGATCGGGGTTTTATCTTCTGAGGAAAGAGATAACTTTATCCGCTCCGGGCTTTGCAAGTTCGAAGTGTTCAAAGTCAGGTCGGCTCTCAAAGCAGGCCTGTATATACACGATCCCCAGTTTGCGGAAACTCACGGCCTTCCAGAGGGAACTCCGGTGCTTCTGTACATTTCCAGATTCATCCACTCAAAGGGACTGATCGACACAATTCGTGCCAGCAAAATCGTTCTTGATCAGGGACTTGCGTTTGCGCTTTTTTGCGTCGGAGACGGCCCGGCGAGGCAAGAGGCCGAGCAGGAGGTAGAGCGTCTGGGTATGCAGGCGTGCGTTAAGTTTTTCGGTTACATCCCAGAACATGCTACGGACACGTTCTATGCCAATAGTTCGATTCTGTTGTTGCCAACCGCGCACTTTGAAGGCCTGCCTTTGGTAATATTGCATTCTTTGGCCGCGGGAATACCTATTATTACAACGCGTATCAGAGGTGCAGCGGATTATTTGCTGGAGCCACGCAACTGTTTGTGGACAGAGGCACGAAAGCCGGAAATGCTTGCCGCGAAGATAGTTGAGCTTCTGAATTCTTCTGAAACAAGGGCTCAAATGTCACGAAATAATCGCGATCTCGCTCAACAATTCTCCGCTAGCGTCACGGTGCAGGAATATGTATGCATTTTTGAGGAACTAATAACCAGAGGAGCCGTTCAACCCCGAAGGCAGGCCCAAACATCGATTGCTGCTACGTTTCGCTAAAGGAAAGCAGAGGTTAGATGTTAGAGGTTAGATGCTAGTGAAGGCTGGGGAAAGCAGAGGTTAGATGTCAGAGGTTAGAGGCTAGTGTGAGTTTGCTCTGCCGACTTCGATCTTAAAGAGCCTGCGCGTAGGATTCAGATATTTTTCTTAGGTAACAGTAGCGTGAGGGTTAACAACTCAAAGTTGGAAACGGTCCTAATGGAATTGGCTCGTCCCAGATGTAGTGCTGGACGCGAGACCAGGACGGGGCTATAATCCGGTCTCATTTCGGTGCCCCGTAGCGAAGATGGTCCTCAGGTATTTGCAAGGATATTAATCACCTCGATAATAGATTCTCGGATGTTAAATGATTCCTCGGTTTTAGCCCCCTCAAACAACTTCTCAACACTTTGCGCTCGGCTTGAAGGGGATTCCGTCAAAGCAGTAGCTAAAGTTACGCGAAGCCCCTCGGCCGTTTCGTGCCGTGAAATGTTGCGGATCACCTGGCGTCTGGGCGCTAAGTGTGAGAGAACATTGTGAGTTTGGTGCTTTCGATAAGTCAGCGAATTATCTCATGAAATCAACTGCCGCACTTGCTTACTCGCACGCCTCGGAAGCGAAAAAGCCTGTCATTGTAAACGAGTCACAGGACACCCTGGCGAGTATAAATATTCGAGAGATTTGGGCCAGTCGCGAACTACTCTATTTCTTAACCTGGCGCGACGTTAAGGTTAGGTACAAACAGACCGCAATGGGTGCTGCCTGGGCGATTATTCAGCCGCTCTGTATGATGCTCACCTTTGCCGTTTTCTTTGGCATTTTGATTGGCGTTCCTACTGATGGACTGCCGTTTATGCTCTTCTTTTACTGCGGGCTGGTGCCCTGGACTTTTTTTTCTGGCGCGGTAGGTGTGGGCTCTGGAAGCCTCGTTGGTAGTTCAACTTTGATTACGAAGGTATATTTTCCGAGGATAATCATCCCCGCCGCCGCTGTGGGCGCTTTACTCGTTGATTTGCTTGTTACGCTTGTTATTCTTTTTGGCCTGGTCGTCTACTATCACATACCTCTGACCCGGAATCTCGCGATGTTGCCGATCCTGATCTTAATGACAATTGTGTTAGCGTTCGAGTTTGGCTTATGGCTTTCAGCCCTGACGGTTAAGTATCGTGACATTCGTCATGCCTTGCCGTTTGTGCTTCAACTCTGGATGTTCCTGACGCCTGTCGTTTATCCCTTGAGTGTCGTACCACAAAAATGGCGTTGGTTGATGTATATCAATCCGCTTACCGGTATCGTCGAAGGAATACGCTGCGTGTTCACATCTCTACACTTCAATTGGACCGCACTAGCCTTCACAACTGTCGCGATGGTGGTGATGTTAATTTGGTCTGTTCACACATTTCGCCGCATCGAAAAAAGCTTTGCAGATCTGATTTAATCGAATGGAACCGGTTGTTAAAGTACAAAACATCAGCAAGCAGTATCAAATCGGTGGACTTGATGCTGGTTATCAAACTTTTCGGGAGACCTTTGCAAAAGCCCTGGCGCGGCCCATCCGACGATTTCGAGGCGCTGAAAGGGAAGCCGGCGAGAGCATATGGGCATTGAAAGACATTGACTTCAATGTCCAGGAAGGCGAAATCCTGGGTTTGATCGGGCACAATGGCGCAGGCAAGTCAACACTCCTCAAGATTCTTTCGCGCATTACGACGCCCACCACCGGTCGTACCGAGGTTCGAGGCAGGATAGGCAGCTTACTGGAGGTTGGAACGGGGTTTCATCCTGATTTAACGGGCCGCGAGAATGTTTTCATGAACGGTACGATCCTGGGAATCAGACGTGCTGAGATCGCTCGCCGTTTCGACGAGATCGTGGCCTTTTCGGAGATCGAAAAGTTTATTGACACACCCGTCAAATGGTACTCGAGCGGCATGTATCTGAGGCTCGCATTCTCGGTCGCCGTCCATCTGGATTCCGAAGTTTTGGCAATGGACGAAGTGTTGGCAGTGGGTGACGTCGGTTTTCAACAGAAATGCCTCGACAAAATGCACGAGATCAGAAATCAGGGTCGAACCATTTTGTTTGTGTCCCATTCAATGGCGGCGGTCACTCGTCTGTGTCAGCGAGTAATTTTATTCGACAAGGGGCAAATCATTTCCGACGGATCACCCGCTGAGGTGGTGAATTCCTACCTCGGCGAAAACTGGCATGTCACGGCTGAGAGACAATGGCTGAATTCGCACGAGCAGCCTGGAAACTCAATTGTGAAACTCGTGAAAGTGAGGGCGCGCACGGAAGACGGCGTCACGGCAGAATCGGTAAATATTCGAAGACCTGTTGGCATCGAGCTGACTTACGACGTCCTCCAGCCGGGACATGCTCTCATTCCAAAAGTGGAGTTGATAAATGAAGACGGAGTGCATGTTTTTGCCACTCACGATATTGGCGAGCGGTGGCGGCGGGAAACACGACTACCGGCTCGTTATGTGAGCACGGTTTGGATTCCGGGGAATTTTTTGTCCGGAGGTAATCTGCGGGTCGACGCTTCAGTGATGTCGCATTACCCAGAGACGGTTACCCACGTTCACGTATCTGGCGTGGCCGCATTTCAGGTTTTGGATATAGGTGAAGGACAGTCCGCACGGGGAGACTATCGCGGACCAATTCCCGGAGCAGTGCGCCCATTACTCAATTGGGAAACTGAAGTCTGCTTGAGGACGGAAGAGGCGTTCGTGCAGACCGAAGAAATAGCCATCTCATAGTTTCCTCATGCGTTCAGAGTCTGTAGCCGGACGGCGAAGCTTTGCTATCCGATCAGCGAAGCTCAAATACTAATCGTATCCATGGGAGTATCGATTTGAGTTGAATACTGGGCCATCTGTGAATTTCTGGATAACGCTCGCAGGAGATTTCAACTGAACATTAGCAACCATGCTCGTATTAACTTGGCATACCAGTAGAAATGTGTAAACTGTTCGGGAACAAGAAGTCTACCTTAATCACGTCGGAGGTTATGACATGTCGCTCTTGAAACCCTATCACTGGAAAGGATTAGTTCGCCAACTTTTTAAGATAAGTACCGCTCTCGGTTTGTTGCTACTGGCTTCACTATTTTCCGCCTGCACCCAGGATGCGACAAATGTGAATTCAACTGGTCCGGCTACTCAAACCACTAACTCGACGGGAGCGACAAAGACTCAAAGTGCGTCGACCTCACCCACTACTCCCAGTAGTTCGCCTTCAAAGAACAGCGAAAACTATCTTACGGCGGCGCCGAATCCCGTGCCGGCAGGTTCGGGCGCAGGCACCACAAAGATCAGCTGGCGCACAACGTACTCACCCTCGGATCAGGTTCACGTATATGCAGTCGGACTCGATGGAAAAGAGGCTCTCTTTGCTACGGGCTCAGAAGGGTCTCAAGCTGCGCCCTGGATAACAGCAGATGCACCGGTGGAGTTTCGCCTATATGGCGGAACTGATGCAAATAAGAAGTTGATTGATAAGATTACTGTCTCCCGGAATAAGTGAAGAAAAACTAACTAGAAAAGAAGCGTAATATTCACACAAGCTCTCCGCCCTGGTGGACAGATATAACGGGAACCGCGAAATCGGTATATTCCTGGGAGTACCGATTTGAGTTGGAAACGTGCCATCTGCTGAACAATCTTTTCATATCAATGACCCCCTGGCCGATTACCATTGCTCAATCGACGACAGCGGATGTCGGTGATCGAGCATCGAAGTTAGCCGCGCCCGAGACAGATCGCTCTGCTCCACCACTATTGGACTCTTGTCCGGTCTCACAATTTGCAAGCTTTCGTCGGCTATTCTCGGAATTCGCTTCACCTGGCGCTCGAGCATCTTGCTCACGGACCCTCGTCACCACTAAGCATCGGCCATCTCTATCGACATATCTCCTTCATTCTTCCGCAGTTAATCTCGTTTCCTATTATCCGCAGGTAATGCTTCTACCTGTCAGTTGTAACCTTCCTCAATTTCGGAAGTATCCCAACCTTCGAATACGAAAACATTGTCCCACCAAACCCGATAGCTTCAGTGCTCAGACGGTTGTCACGAACTGACCTTCCTCTTCAATCGTGCCGCAACAAACATAATATCCCCGAGATTGACCCAAAAACCGAGTCGACGGGCAAGATTTTCTCCTATCGCAGCCAAAGCCAGAGAGGCGATACGGCCTTTCATCCCTCCGCGAAGTTGAATTGAGGCGAAGATATTGAAACATGTGTGGTAGTAGGGCGTCGTTTCAATCCCCAGTACTTCAAAGCCAAGCCGGTCGAGCAATCGGGTGATTGTAGGACGCGAAAAATAGTGAAGGTGCGAAGGTGGGTGGATTTGTCTCCAGTTCGGCCCTTTCCAACGCGCATTGATCGAACCAATGTCACCAGTCGTTAAAAATAGGGTACCCTCACTGGAAAGAAGCCGGGCCACACGCGCCAGATAATCTTCGGGGAACGAAAGATGTTCGATAGTATCCCACAGGCAAATCACGTCGAAAGCGCTATCCGGAAATTCGGTGGTTAGAAACTCACCTTCCGTGACATTGAGTCCAAGTGTATTCCTTGCATATGCTGTCGGCTCCGCGCAAATATCAATGCCTGCAACGCTATTGAAATACGGTCGCGCTTCGTCAAGGAAAAGCCCAAAAGCGCACCCCACTTCAAGCAACGTACCCACGCGTGGGTGATAACGCCACATCTGCTTTAAGTGACGCCGCATCGATCGCCTTAGGGAGTCCTGCTGGCCTAAGTAATCAGGGTATTCAGAACCAGTGAAGTAGTCATCGTTATAAATGTCTATCAGTTGAGCTCTGTCAAAGTCATGATAGCTAATGAATCCACACACTGTACATTGATCCAGTTGCCTGAGAACCGGCTTGAAAGCTTCGGAACACCCACATACCTGGCAGGAGGTTGATTTATTTTGAAGCTCCGTCATATTCAACACGGTCCACATGCTTTCGAATTCGACTGAGCATATATGCCGGACGTGCGCGTACCTCGTTATATATGCGAGCAACGTAGACGCCAATAATGCCCGAGAAGGCCAGGCTGACTGAATTGAGCATAAGCGTTACAGAGTCCCCCGAGGCCCAACCAGGTGGCGCTGCTTCGCCGACTAAAAGCCATGCAACGATGAAAATCAGATAAAGCGCACTAAACACGATGGCGATACCGCCCAGCACAAGGCCCAGATGAAGCGGCAGGCTCGAGAAATCGAAAAGTGCCCGGGCGAAAAGGTTCAAGAGTTGTTTCAACCCGTATTGCGATTTTCCAGCTGCTCGCTCGGCTGCAGTATAAGGAATGACACATTGACGAAAACCTACCCAGGGAGTAAGCCCGCGGTATAGGCGTCCGCTCTCGGGCAGGGAACGAATCGCATCAAGCGCATGTCGATCAAGCAAGCGATAGTCAGAGGCATTCGGAATAATCTCGATCTGCGCGACGCGTCCTACGATCCGATACGCAATGTCGGTGACAAAACTCCTCCTAGGAAGCTTGGGAAGAGCGAATTCTTGTTTAACATTAACGTGAAAACACTGGACGGCTTGACGTCCTCCCGACATGCGTGGCACCATTGCAAACCTCTCGTCAGCTGATTGTCCGACACCGGACAATGCGCCTGTTGTGTCGTCTGAGCTCGATCCGTTCAGATCAAGATCTTGAATCTGGAATGGCTTCGCTGCAAGTGCGGTGAGAAGGGCAGTGCGCAGGGAGACCGGCAAGGAATAGCGGCCGCAAGTGCACGCCTGCACCGCGAGACTGAGTGTGAAGCGCGAACGGGGTGTGTGTAGGCCAGGTTGTGAGCGGCGAAAGCAAATACAATCCAGGGGAGCCGATGCCATCGTGGCGGCAGAGGGCAACAGAAGCGAGTCCGCGACGAGGATTCGTACCATCCCTCGTTGTCTGGGACCCTGGCATGTACATACGCCGTCTGCACGGGAACTGGACTTCCTCCCGATGGGCCTTCCGACTGACCCAGCATGGCAGCGTGCCTACACTGTTCAGGACGCTGCATGACGAACCTCCGCTCCAGCGTTGTATCCGGCCGCAGGGTCGGGTCACAAGCATTGACCGCGGGGAAGCTTGTGGGACCCGTCGCCGGGCATTTCAGCCATTTTGCCATCATCCAGGGGTTATCCCTAAAATAACGTGAGTTCGACGTAAGAAAATAGGAAGAGAGAACCTGATTCGCTAGAATAGAGTTTCGACAAAAACAAACTATCGAGCAAAGGGGTTCTCTCATGGATATTTTACACCTGTTCTGCGAGATTGACGATTTCTGCCAGTTTTTTGAACCGCAGTGGAAGAAGTTTCAATTTGCCTCGTTGGAGCGCAAGCGCAACCGGGAGAGCAGTTTAACTGTATCCGAGGTAATGACGCTGATTGTGCTGTTTCACACCTCCGCGTACCGCAACTTCAAGAGCTATTATACGGAGCATGTCTTGAAGCATCTGACAGGAGAATTTCCCCGCC
>WNFR01002924.1_pt1 | contig 17745 bp, 10 predicted proteins | sample 5400221 | NCBI WGS metagenome assembly WNFR01 (sample SAMN13153357, study PRJNA577476) | soil metagenome | isolation source: 40 cm soil under Madrone tree | place: USA:California | collected 2016-06-14
CCACCGGGTTAGCCCCGGGAGTCTGATCTTCTTCTGCGGAGAACGTTCGCCCGATCGCGGCATCGACGCCTAGCATTGGGAAGTAGCTCGCCGAAACCATCTCACTGCTGAGCCGTTCGGGATTGTCCGAGTCGGTCACGGGAAAGTTCTGATCACTGACCGCCGCGAGTTGTTCGAAAGCTTTGTTGTGCTCGCGCAGGGCCGCGAACTTTGGATAAGACCACAACTCAGAAGTCTCGAGCCCTTTTCCGGGCCGCTCGTATTCGAGAAACACCTGTGCCAGCTTGTCGGGGTTTCTGTATGGCAGCGGCTTGAGAAGAAGCGTATTCACGACGCTGAAGATCGAAGTGTTCGCGCCGATGCCCAGCGCCAACGAGACTACGGCCACGGCGGTGAATCCGGGGCCCCTGAGCAACATTCGAGCCCCATAGCGCAAGTCTTGAATTAGATCCGTCATTATTCCCTCCACGACGACGAACGACGCGGGGTCTACAGATTTCAGATTGCAGATCTCTGATTGCAGATCTCAGATTGCAGATTGCCGGACAGTAGTGATTTGCAATCTGAAATTATCTGAAATCTAATTATCCGCGATCTGCAATTTGCAGTCTGACATTGATCTGAAATCTACAATTATCTTCGATCGGAAATCTGAAATCTGAAATCTGCCGATTCTGAAACCACGCCGCGTTCGTCGCGAACCACATCATCTGCAATCTGCAATCTGCAATTCTCGATTCTCATTCATATCTCAGCGCGATCATCGGATCGACCCTCCCGGCGCGCCGCGCAGGGATGTAGCAAGCTGCCAGCACCACCGCAGCCAACAACGATGACACCAGCGCGAACGTCGCGGCATCGGTCGCGCTCACCCCGTACAGCACGCTGGACATCAACCGCGTCAGAGCAAGCGAGCCGGCCAGGCCCACGCCAAGCCCGATCCCGGCAAGCCGCATTCCCTGTTTGATCACCAGACTCAGCACATTTCCAGAAGTGGCTCCCAGAGCCATTCTTATGCCGATTTCACGCGTTCGCTGGCTGACCGCGTACGCCATCACGCCATAGATGCCAAGACCCGCGAGCGTTAGCGCGAGCAACGCAAAGCTGCCCGCCACCCACGCGCCCGCGCGCAACGGCATTAGTGACAACCGCATGTGTTCGTCCATCGTTTTGGCATCGTAGACCGGCAGATTCGGATCCATCTGTTGAACCTCGCGACGAATCGCGTTGATGAGGCTTCTCGGTTCAGCGTCCGAGTTGATCACCAGCGCCGCCGATGTTTCATAATCCCGCATCATCGGAAAGTAGACAAAGGGCTGCGGGTCTTCGCCCAGGCTCCAGTACTTGCCATCTTTCGCGATACCGATGACTTCCCAAAACGGTCCGTCCGCTTTGCCGGGGCTAATGCGCTTGCCCAGCGCGTTCTGTCCCGGCCAGTAGCGGCGCGCGAAGGTTTCGTTGACGAGAACAACACGCGATTCTTTTTTGTCATCCTGCACCGTGAATTCGCGGCCGTCGACAAGCGGAATGCCCATGGTCTCGAGATACTTCGGCCACACCGTGCTGTTCTGGATCTCCGGAACGTCGGACGCGCGGGGAACGGGCTGGCCTTCGATGTAGATGCTCATGCTGTTGCGATTCAGCGCGAGCGGTAGATAGTTCGCCAATGAAGCCGAGCGCACACCGGGCAACGCCTCCGCGCGGGCGATCAACTCTTTATAGAATTCCTGTCCGCGCTCCGCGGTATAGCCCTGCAAGCCAAGGTCGACCGACATCGTTATCGTGCGATCGGTTTTGAATCCTGGCCCGATCATCCGTACCTGTTGCAGGCTGCGCACAATCAAACCGGCCGCGACCAGCAGCACGAGCGAGAGCGCAACCTGCGCGATCACCAGCGCGCTTCGCAAACGTGAGCGGCGATGACCGGCGGCCGCGCTTTCATCCTTGAGCGCCGAAAGCAGATCAGACCTGGTTGTCTGCAACGCCGGCATCAGCCCAAAGATCACTCCGCTGATAAACGATATGACCAGCGAGAACAACAGCACTCGCCAATCGACTTTGAGGTCTATCGTCAACGTAAAATCGACCGGCGGTTTGAACGCGCTCACCAGATTGACCATCCAGAGCGCGACGAGCCAGCCGATGGCGCCGCCAACCAGGGCCAACAAGACACTCTCGGTCAACAACTGGCGGATGAGTCTCGCGCGGCTCGCTCCCAGCGATAAGCGAATTGCGATCTCCTTCCGCCGTCTGGTCGCGCGCGCGAGCAACATGTTGGCTAGGTTCGTGCAGGCGATCAGCAATACCAAAGCGACCGCCGCCATCAACACAAAAGAAAAAGCCAGAGTCCCTTTTCGAAGCACCGGCAGCACCAGTCCCGGCGGCGAGATTTCAACCGTCACGCCTTCAAGATGCGGATACACGCTAACGAGCGAGGCCATCAGCGCGCTGAGCGATTGAGCTGCTTGCGCTTCGCTCACGCCCGGCTTCAATCGCCCGAAGGCGAATAACACTCCGTTGTTAGGGGAATCCAGCCAGTTTGATCCCGGCTCGATTTGCCGCGCCATCATCGCAGGCACCCAGATTTCCGGTGTAAAGATTAACACCGTTCCGCCGAAGCCTTCGGGCGCGATGCCCACAACGTCAAAGCGTTGGCTATTGATGGTGATCTGTTTGCCCACTAGATTTGGATCGCCGCCAAACCGCCGTCGCCAGCATCCATAGCTCAGCACCGCTACCGGGTTCGCGCCGGGCACGCGATCTTCTTCCTGGTTGAAAAAACGGCCGGCGGCGGCGCTCACGCCGAGCACATCAAAATAATTGCCCGAGACTATGTAGCCCCAGATGCGCTCGTTGTTGCCTTCACGACTCAGGCTCATAGGCGCAAAGCGATAAACTGCCAACGCATCGAGCACATCGTTTCGATCTCGAAAGTCCCGGTAAAGCGGATAGGAGAAGTTGCCGAAGTCCGATCCTTGCCTAGTCGGTGTAATCTCGACCAGCCGCGCCGGCTCGACGACCGGCAGGGGGCGAAAAAGAATCGTGTTGACCAGACTGAAGATTGCAGCGTTCGCACCAATGCCAAGCGCAAGGGATAAGATCGCCACGGCGGTGAAGCCGGGTGCCTTGACCATCGCGCGAATCGCGTATCTAAGGTCTTGATGTAGGGTTTCCATTTTCACTTCGAGTAGAGCGCGATACCCCAGAAGTTGATGGCCGGGGGAAACGCGTTCCAGTTGTCGAAGGAATGAGAGTCGTCCGACTTGTAACGCAACTTGTATCGCCCCGCCGCCAGCGTGACGCTGGTATCAATCAGGCGGTTCTTAGGCGCGCCGCCCGCAGGCTTGGTCTCGGGTTGTTTCATCTCCCAGACACGTTTTCCGGTGTCGGCATTTTCGATCCAGCCATAATCAAACATCTCGCCCGTTTGTCCTTCTCCGATCGCAAACACGCGAACGCTCTGTTCCTGCGGCAAGGTGAACTCGGCGGTTTGATCTGCGTTGTCCTTGACGCGGACGATCTCGGCGATTGCCTTCTTCGACGCAAGATCACCAGGCAGTTCCCTCGCGTACAACTCGCTGTACGCCTTGAACAATCGCGATGAGTCGCCTTGTCTTCCCACGCTTGCATTGAAGCGCGACTGGTTCACCAGTTCTTTCTTGACAAGATCGGCGTAGGGCTTATCCTCGGCACGCTTCAGTTGCTGCTTCAATTCTTCAACGGGCGCTTGCCAGTTGATCTCAGGCAGCGGGCCTCCGAATATTTCCGGAAAGATGAACGCCTTCAAGAACGCCAGTCCCACCGGTGAGCTTGTAACATCGCCGGCGCCAAGATCGGTCGAGCGGCTCAGGTTGTCGGTGTTGGCCATCGCGATGAACGTGATGTTGCGATCCGGGACCTTCAAGATAAGCGACGAGTTGCAGTTCCAATACCCGTAGTGCCAGATCAGCCGCGTTCCCTTGTAGTTTTGCGTGAACCAACCCAGACCATACGGAAGGTTCTCGCCTTTTGTGGAGACCATCGGCGTGAACGCGAGCTGCTGCGTCTCTTTGGTAAGGAACTTGTTCTGATCGATGGCAATGTCGTACTTCGCCATGTCGAGGACGGATGACATCAATCCCGCCGACACGCTGAACCGGTTCGGGTAGTGCCCCTTTACGATGTTGAACTTGTTATCGAGTTGGTAAGGCTGAGCCAGCGTCTTCGAAACAAGGTCGAAGCGCTGCCGTTGTTTCTCGGTGATAGTCGAATCGGTCAGCGCGGATTGGTGAGCGTGAACAAGCTTCCATGCTTCGTCTTGCTTGTTCCAGACCATCGAAGTCCGCAACGGCCCGTCGTTACGAACACGTCCGCCGGGCAGAGTAACCGCCTGCGAGAGGATGCACGTCGCCAGAGCGGTGTCTCCATAAACGGCGGTTTCGAGATCGCTGACCTCGATCTTCACTTTGACCCCTGCGCGAAAATCCTCGCGAAGCGCGGAGACATCGAGGAACTGTGCAAGCAACCCGCCGTCTCGCCGGAAAGCGTTCTGCCGCGGAGTGAGATATCTCTCAATTTGATCGACGTTGCTCGAGTTGATTGCGCCGAGCAGGTTCATCACCGCAGCCTTCACTTCGTCTTCTGATTTCTGACCGGTCTGGGTTGGCGATTTGGTTTGCGCCACGGGCCAAACGTTGGGCGCGGTTTCTTTCAGATCAAGCGGGTCGAGGATATTTGCTATCAGGAGTTCCGCGAACGATTTGCCGCTCGCCTTCTGAACAACCTTATCGAGCTCCCCGAAGCGATTGCCGTTGTAGCTGTAATGTTCGCCGGGATTGCCTTCGGAGGTGTGCGAGAAGAGATGCTTCACCCGAATGACACCTTCGCTCTCGAGTAAGATACCGTACTTCGAAACCGGATCATCGAGTTTGACCTTTCCATCTTGCACCAGCTGCATCAAGATCGTAGAGGCAAAAGTCTTGGTCAAGGATGCCAGATGATAAGACGTGTGCTCGGTGGCGGGAATCTTGTTCTCGACATCGGCGTAGCCCAAACCCTTCGCCCACACGACCTTTTGGTCCTTCACGATCGCGCAAGACATCGCTGGAATCTTGAGCTGCTGTCGAATGTCGTCGAGCGTGTGTTCGAGTCGAGTGGTCCGTTCGGCGTCCCAGGTATTCGCGAGATTACTACCGATCGCTTTATCGGCTGTGCGCGCGGTCAAGCCGTTTCCAAACGATGTGAAGGCCAAAGCCCCGGCAAGAAGCAACGAGAGTCTGATTTTCATTGTGACCTCTGAGAAGAAGGTGAACCAGGTTGCCTAGCCAACTAGCGTGCCAGGCACAACCGGCCGTGCAAATGTTTAATACGCTCGGATTAGTAGTTCGAACGCAGTAGAGGAGAATCGGGCGTTGTTCATTCGTGGGAAACAGGTTCGCGGAAGCGGTCAGCAGACCGGGCGGGTGGCGCACTTCCGAGTCCTTGCGCTCCCTCGGCTACGACTCACTCAGCGTGGATTGTCAGTCCCCAGATTATCGGCGGAGGCTGTGGTCCGCCGTTGGGAAAAGGTATTTGAGAGATTAAAAACCCGGTATCGCCTTCGCGAAGCACCTAGTATAACCGAAGATCATCGGTATCAAAGCGTTGATCTCCGGCGCGCGCGAAGAAGTCTCGGTCGTAGCCGTCAGTGGAGAGAGCTGCGCGAGAGTCTACGAGCAGGTATCCGCCAACCTTAAGGTGAATCAATCCTAATTCGGGCTGCACGGGGAACTGAATTACCCGCGCCACAAGTGCATCAGTCCTGAACAGACGGATACCATTGGAATGTTGCCCATCTCCATTTGAAACGTATATGGTCGAGTAGTCATCGAAGCGAATCCTCTTTCCACCTTTCCTCACCATCAGAACCTTACCCTGCGACTCGGCATCCAGTATCGTTTCCCGCTTTTTGTAGTTGATATAGACCGTGGCGTTCTCGTCGAAATTAGCTCCTTCGACGACGAGATTATTCCCCCCCAACTCCGCCGAGACGATCAATGGAGGAGTTTGAGGTGGGGAACCCAAGGCGCCGTCGACAAGTGTTGTGCTCGTAAAGGCAACCGCGGCGATCGCCAGGATGGTTGCGACGATCAGTCTTTTTCCCACCATGCACCTCCAGAGACCACCGGCATCTCAATTTTGTGAGCAGCCTAGATATTTTGTATCCACCTGTTTCGTTGGATCTCAAACAGTAACAGCAGAGTCAGCGATTGTGAACTATGCGCCAATTACTGGGTGCGCGACGCCAAAGTTACTGGCTACGCGGCCCTTTCGGCTAAAGTCTCCCAGTATTGTTCAAAATCGCCGTTGCGGTGCAGGGTTCGGAGTTCCAGGATCGATTGCGCTCCTCGATCCGACCATCGCATACCTGACTGCTTAAGTCGTCGCTGAATGATATGGCTTATAGCGGACTCTACCGGTCCGGAACCGATGGGCAGATCGTTGGCTATCGCCCACTGGTAATTCAATCTCGTGCGGTTGTTCTGGAAGTAGTTTAGTAGTCGCATGGGGCTTTCTTCGCTGTCATCGTCAGGATGTCTTCGCGCCAACCATTGTAATGACTCAAAGAAATTAATCAGTTTGCCTTCCTTAAGCTGACCGAGACGACGATGCCACCACGCGAGTGCCTTCGATTCTGGCCAACAGTGGCTGGCAGTCGCATAAAGGTGCTCGGCCGCGTGATAGAAGTCGAGCAACTGTGGTACTCCAGGCAAATGCATTTCCACTAAGTTCCAGATCCAAGTTGCTCCATCACCCAAAATCAAATGGAATCTGTCGTGATATATCCGACGCAATTCCAGCTCTGTCCATAGTCGTTTCCCAAACTTCTCCGCGTCCTCTCTACCGGCTACGTAAAAGGGCTGAGCAATCTTTTTGGGATCAAACACCACTGCCAGTTTCACATCGTGCCAATCCAGCCGGTGAGTATCTGGGTCGGGCAAACCCGGGATCATCCCTGCATCGATTGCCACACAGTAGCGATCCTTCTTGTTCGGGTCCCGCCCTGCTGCCGGGCTCAACTCCCCTTTGCTGCGCATCTGCTCAATTCGGTCGCCGTGCTGATTAGCAATTCGCTCTGTTTCACGCGCCGAACATGGCTCGAATCCTAATGAATCACTCAACAACTGCTGACTCTGCCTGTAGGGCAATTCAAGCGCCGCCCGGCAAATTACACGGCTCAGCCCGGGAGTTATTCCCGTATCCTTAATCCCAAGTCGTTCGTCCAACGGAACCCTTGTTTGGCCGCACTCCTGACAGTAATAAATCCTCCGGTCGAGCCTGACTGCTCCGCATAGCGTTCGTATCCGCTTTGGCCGACGACCTGTTTGTTTCATCCTACGTTGGCATTGTTGACAGTTGGTCTCAACTACGGCGTCAGCTTCTCTCCACCGTGTCGCCAACAGTTCTCCAGCCGCTTGTTGGCCTGCTCGCCGGAACAGTTCCTCCTCTGCACCACAGTCGATTCTTTCCTTGTTGCTGAGCGGACTTAAACGCACCTCTGACAGAACGTCGCTCACCGCCTGAGAAATCTCCTCTTGGAGTTTTTTTTACCTTCACCTACTGAGGCCCGCTCACCTTCCAGCACTAATGCCTCCTCCTGCGTCAGCAAGTCACCCATCAACGCCTGCATCTTTCGATAGTTTGCAATCCCCTCGCGTACTCTATCCAAATCCGGCCCCGGCTTAAGCGTTCGATTCACCTGCTTGCCTCCAATACGCCGCACCCACAGATAGTAAGGGCCGTGCAACTTGGGCTTTTGCTTATAATGACACGAGCAAGTCGACTTGCCACAGGCCAGGTACTGCTCGTGAAGAGATCCGGAACACAGCGGGCTGAGTTTCGTCAATTGCTGCCAAAGCCGAGCACGTGAAGAAGTCATAAGCGCCTCCTAGTATCAAGTTATTACTAGGATATCACTTAACTTCTTTCGGCTCAAACCCAGATGTAACTTCTACGGCGCGCACCCCCAATTACTGATCCGGCGCTGTTCAATTCTGAACAATAGGGAAATAAACCTCTCGCTTATCGCATCACTCACATCTGAGCGCCACGAGCGGGTCAATGCTTGCGGCCTTGCGCGCCGGCAGATAGCCGCCAAGCAGGGTCGCAGCGGTCAACAGCAAACCCGCTCCGACAAACACCAGTGGGTCGCCAGCCTTGACACCAAACAGAAGCGATTCCGTCAACCGGCCAAGACCGTAAGCGGCCGGCAACCCAACCACCAGTCCTATCGCTGCAAGCACGACGACTTCTCGCAAGATCAGCCACGATACGATTCCTCGTGTGGCGCCCAACGCCATGCGAATTCCTATCTCGCGGGTGCGTCTCGTCACTGTGTAAGCCATCACGCCGTACAGCCCGATAGATGCCAGCAGAGCCGCCAGCAGCGCAAAGCACATCGATAGAAATGTCAGGAACTTATCGGCGAAGAGCGATTCACCTATTTGCCCCTCGAGAGTCTTCAGATCGAACACCGGCAGGTTGCCGTCCAGGCGCTGCACTTCACGTCTCAACGACGTAGCCACCGCTCCAAGGTCCTGTCTCGTCTTTACATAAAAGGTGATATTCCCAACCGTCTTGAACTGCGAATATGGCAGGCAGACAAGGGGTCCCACCTTGTCGCGAACTTTGGCGTGCTTGCTGTCCTTTACGACGCCGACGATTTCGATATCCGGATGAACTTTATCGCCTGCGCCAAAGGCGAACCGCGCGCCGATGGGACTTCGATTCGCAAAGAAGCGGCGCGCCATCGCTTCATTGATAATCGCGACCTTTGGACCGATCGCGGTATCCGATGATCCAAATTCGCGGCCTTGAACGAGCGGAATCCCCATCGTGGAAAAGTAGCCGGGCCCGATCCAATTTTGGCCGGCGTCCATGTCTTCGCTTTCTCCAGCCTGGTAGCCATCCACCGTAATGTTGCTGCTCGAATTGCTGTCCGTGAAAGCTGCTATCACGGACTCGCTGACGGCGTCTACGCCCGCCTGCGAGACGAGACTCTGGTGAAGTTGATCGAACAACGCGATGGTTTGCTGCGGCGTATATCCATTCAGTTCGGGAGCGATCGAGAACGCAACCAGATGATCGGCTCGCAGTCCGAGATCGAGCTGCTTCAGATTGTTGAGACTCCTCGCAAACAGCCCTGCGCCGACCAGCAACACTGTAGTCAAGACAACCTGCGAAACGACCAGTCCCTTGCGAAAACGCACCTGCGTGAGACCGCCGGAAACGCTGGACCCTTGCTCGCGCAAAGTGCTTTCGAGATTCAAACGCGTGGCCTTCATCGCCGGCATCACTCCGAACAGGAGTCCGGTCAGAACTGCGAGAGCAAGGGTGAACAGGAGCAGGCGGAGATCAAGACTTGCTGAAAGGCCCACCGCGCCGATGCTTTCGGGAATGGCTCCCACCAAAGCGCCGATTGTCCAGGAGGCGACCACCAGTCCGACTCCTCCGCCTATCAGCGAAAGCGTGAGACTCTCGACGAGAAACTGCCGCACCAGCCGCCAGCGGCCCGCGCCCACCGCCATGCGTATGGCGATCTCTCGCTGCCGCGCCGCGCCCCGAGCCATCAGGAGATTCGCTACATTGGCGCAGGCAATCAGCAGCACCAGCCCGACCATGCCCATCAGCACAAGCAGCGGCTGTTTGACGCCGCGCTGAAGAACGGCCCGCCCTCTCGACCCGGGCTCCATCAGCATTTGTTTTTCAAGAAAGCGTTGCTGCGTTTCGGGTGACAACCTTCCCGCCAGAGGAAGTTCTGTTTCCAGGATTTGATGATAGATGGGCGCGAACGCCGCTTCGGCCTGGGTGGGACTAAGTTCCGGTTTCAATCTGCCGATCATTGCCAACCAATAATCCCGATGGTCGTTTAGCCCGTCCCAGTTGGGCGTCATCTGAGCCTTCATCGTGATGGGGATGAAGATGTCAGGCGTCTGCCCCACCTGCACTCCCGTGAAACCGGCCCGCCCTACGCCAACGACGGTCATCCCTGTGCCGTTCACTATGAGCGTCTTGTTCAGAATCCCGAAGTCAGCGCCAAAGTGCCGCGTCCAATAGCCGTGACTCAGGACAATCACCTGACCTGCGCCGGCAACGCGATCGTCGTCCTGGTTGAAGAGGCGTCCCAGAGCGGGGTGAACCCCCAGCACCTCGAAATAGTTTCCGGATACCAGTTCGCCGTTGGCGCGTTCCGTCTGTCCTTCGCCGGAAACGCTCAGAGAGACCGCGAAGCGTGCCAGCAGCCCCGAGAAGACGTTGTTGTTGTCCCGCACCTCTTTATACAGCGGGTAAGAGAATGGAGCCGCGCCGTCCCCGTCGCTCCATACACGTCCCTGTTTCGGTCCGGGCGAGCGCAGCACAACCAGTTCCTTCGGTTTCTCGACAGGCAGAAGCCGTAGAAGTATCTGATCAGTCAAAGAGAAAATAGCGGTGTTCGCGCCGAGCCCGAGCGCCAGCGTCAGCACAGCTATGACTGTGAAGCCTGGATTCTTTATCAGCGTCCGAATGCCGTATTTAACATCTTGTAAGAGAGTTTCCATCATCATATTTTCGATTTCCGATGTCCGATTGGCGATTGCCGATTGCTTGCGGCGCGCGGCCGAAATCCGCGATGCCGCCAATGACGGCAATCGCCAATCCCGCTATTCGTACCGCAGCGCGACCATCGGGTCGACCTTGATCGCCCTGAGCGCAGGCACGAAACAGGCTGCCAGAGCCACTCCTGTCAGTATCCCCGCAATGGCGGCGAACGTCGCCGGGTCTGTTGCGCTCACGCCGAAGAGCAGAGTTGCCATCAGCCTCGTCAACGCCGCCGCCGCAATCAGACCGATCGCTACTCCGATCAACACCAGCATCATTCCGTTCCTGATTATGAGCTTCAAGACATCGGCGCGGCCAGCTCCCAGCGTCATCCGGATGCCGATCTCGTGAGTGCGCTGCGTAACCGAGTACGAGATGACTCCGTAGACTCCGACCGCAGCCAGCACCAGAGCCACGCCACCGAAGAGCGTAAACAAAACCATATTCAACCGCCGCTGCGCCATCATCCCGTCCAGCAACTGATCCATTGTACGGATGTGAGAGACAGGTTGGTTCGGATCGATCGCCCATACTTGATCGCGAACGGCGGTCGCAATCCCGCGAGGATCGGTCTTGGCGCGGACGACAAGACTGAGGAATCCAACGAATCGCCGCTGGGTGTAAGGCAAAAACGTTTCGCAACGCACGTCTACGTCCAAGCCTGTGCGCCGCATGTCCCCAACCACTCCGACGATTGTCATCCACGGCGCGTTTGAGCCTGAGTCTCCGAATTTGAATCGTCTGCCGATCGGGTCTTCGCCGGGCCAGAATCGCCGCGCAAACGTATCATTGATCACGGCGACGGGCGGCGACTCCAAGCCGTCTTGCTCCGAGAGCTCACGGCCCTTGAGCAGTGCGATGCCCATCGTTCGAAAGTAGCTCGGAGTCACCAGGTCGACGGGTGTCTCGATTTGTTCCGCTGCGGGAACCGGCGGCTTTCCTTCAACTGTGAAGTTGGTCGAGTTTGGCAAGGCGTCGATAAAGATCGCGCTTATCGCGCCGGCCGATTCGACGCCGGGCATGGCTTCGACTTGCTCGATGAGCTGGCGAAAGAATTGCGCGCTCAGGGGCCCCTGATACTTTGTTCTAGAGAGCTGGATGTTCATCGAGGCCAGCCGGTCCGGGTTGAATCCAAGATCGACTCTTTGAAGCCGGCTGAAGCTCTTGATCATCAAGCCCGCACCGATTAACAACACCAGCGAGAGCGCGACCTCGAGCACAACCAGCGCGCTGCGAACGCGACGGCGCTCGACGCCGGCTGTCGAGCTTCGCCCGCTTTCTTTGAGTGATTCGTTCAAGTCGGGCTTTGAGGCCTGGAGCGCGGGAACGAGCCCGAACACCATTCCGGTGAGTAACGAAACCAACAACGTGAATCCGAGCACCCGGCCGTCGATGCCGATTTGATCCAGCCGCGGAATGTCTTCGGGGCTGAGAGCGATGAGCGCGGTAAGGCCCCACTTCGCGACCAACAGTCCGGCCGCGCCACCCGCCAGCCCCATCAGCGCGCTTTCAGTGAGCAATTGCCTTATCAGCCTGATCCGGCTTGCGCCAAGCGCGGTTCGAATTGCGATCTCTCTTTCACGGCCCGCCGCGCGAGCCAGCAACAGGTTCGCGACGTTCGCGCAGGCGATCAGCAGCACGAATGCGACGGTTCCGAGCAGGACTAGAAGCGCGGGCCGGACTTTGCCGGTGACCTGTTCGTGAAGCGGAACAAGGTTCACGCCGTATCCTTCAAGCACGTCGGGGTATTGCCGTTCGAGGTTGCTCGCGATTGATCCCATTTCCGCGCGGGCCGGCTCGATCGCGACACCGGGCTTGAGCCGGCCGATCGCGTAGTACGAAAAGCTTCCGCGCGACTTCTTGCGATTCTCGTCGACCGCCAGCGGCACCCATATCTCGGCGTCTTTGTGCGGGTACTTAAAGCTTGGAGGCATCACGCCGATCACCGTCCGCGAAACATCGCTCACCAGGATCTCCTGGCCCACGATATTGGGGTCCTTGCCGAAACGCCTTTGCCACAGCCCGTAGCCCAGGACCACCACCTTATCGCGACCGATCTGTTCTTCATCGGTAGTGAAGACGCGGCCCATCCGCGGATCGACGCCCAGCACGTCAAATAAGCTGGCGGTCGCCGCGGCGCCGATGACGCGCTCGGGCTCGCCTTCTCCAACCAGGTTCAGGCTCACGCCGCTATAGGCGGCCATCGACTCGAAGACTTGATTCTGGTCGCGATAGTCGGCGTAGTTCGCGTACGAATGAATGTCTTGATCGACGTTCATCCGTTTGTTGTCCATCCAGATCATCACGAGCCGACCTGGATCGCGATAGGGAAGCGGGCGCAGCAGGATCGAATTCACGACGCTGAAGATCGCAGTGTTTGCTCCGATTCCCAGCGCCAGCGCGGCCACGACAACGATGGTGAAGCCAGGTTTCTGTACCAGCATCCTCACGGCGTAGCGAAGATCCTGTATGAGAGTTTCCATAGCTATAGAAATATCCTCGAGTAACAGAATTGAAAATTGAGAATTGAAAATTGAAAATCTAAAATTGGCGTACGGCCGCCGAGCGGCTTCCAATTTTCAATTTGCATTTTTCAATTCTCAATTTTCAATTCCTTTTCTAGAAAGCTAACTCATTCATACCGGAGCGCAATGATCGGATCCACCTTTGTAGCCCGGTGCGCCGGGAGGTAGCTCGCCAGCAGCGCGACGGCGATCAACACCGCCGAGGTTCCGGCAAAGGTGATCGGATCAATGGCGCTCACGCCAAAGAGCAAGCTTGCGAGCAACCGAGTGATTCCGAATGCCGCGCCGAGACCTAACACAACGCCCGCTGAAACGAGCGTCAAACCTTGCTTCAACACCAGCCCCATCACGTTTCCCCGGCCCGCGCCAGCGCCATTCGTATCCCGATCTCGCGCGTTCGCTGGGCAACCGAGTAAGACATCACCCCATACAAGCCGACTGCCGCCAGGATCAGCGCCAGGATTCCGCCGGAGCCCAACAGCGTAGCTTGCCTTCGTTCCCCGCCCAGAGAATTCTCCACTTGTTCGCTAAGCGTCTGGATGTTGAGCACCGGAAGGCTCGGGTCTATTTGTTGCACCTCATTGCGCAACGCGGCCACCAGCCCTTTCGCGTCGGACGACGTTCGCACGTGCAGGTTGATCTGGGGGACGTACTCCTGCTGGAGCGGTATGTACATAAAGGCCCTGCGCGGTTCGGTCAGGCTGTTGTACTTGCTGTCGGCGACGAGGCCCACCACCTCGCGAAAATCCTGATCGCCGAAAAGCTTCAGCCGTTTGCCCAGCACGTCTTGCCCTGGCCAGAACCGGGCAGCCATCGCCTCGTTGACGATCATCACCTTTGGCGCTTGCTGATTGTCGGCCTCGGCGAAGTCGCGGCCGCGCAGCAATGGAATGCCGAGCGTCTCAAAGAACCCGGTCGCGATGTTGTTGGTCTGCACAAGCACACCGCGTCCGCCGGGCGGCGGCTCCTGGCCTTCGATGAAGACGCTTCTCTGGAACCCTCCGCCGAACGGGCGATCGCGAGCCACGGTCGCGTTCAGCACGCCCGGCACGGTGCGAATGCGCTCGACTGCCAGACGATGAAAGTTTCTGCCTTGAGGTTCAGTGTAACCTTCCCTGCCGAGGTTGAACGCCATCAGCACGACGTTTTCCGGGTTGAAGCCGGGGTTGACCGATTGAGCCTTTTGAAGACTGCGCACGAACAGCCCGGCGGTGATCAGCGCGAACAGCGAGAGCCCGACCTGCACAACCACAAGCGCCTTTCGCAGATTGAGCCTGAATCCGCGAGAGCCAACCGGCATCGTGATATCGCCCTTCAGCGTCGGCACGAGATCAGGCCTCGATGCTTGGAGAGCAGGTGCGAGCCCAAACAACAAGCCGCTCAGGACCGAGACAACCAGCGCGAAGACTAGAACTCGAGGATCGATACTAACGCCCTGCTGATTCGGTCCACCGCCGAACGGAACGAGTGAACGCAGTACGTCCTTCGACCAGATCGCGACGAAAAAGCCGATGGCGCCTCCCGCGAGAGAAAGCATCAGGCTCTCGGTCATCAACTGTTTGATCAGTCGTGAGCGGCTCGCTCCCAACGCCAACCGAATTGCAATTTCTCTCTTTCGTTTTGTGGCGCGCGCGAGAAGCAGGTTGGTTACGTTAGCGCAAGCGATCAGCAGCACGATGCCCGCGACCCCCATCAACGCGCCGAAGGTCAGCCCCACCTGGCCGTCGCCCGTTGGGTCTTTGCGGGCGGTGAGCAGCGGAATAAGGCTTACGTTGCGGCCCTCGTTGTCCTTCTTATATTCCTGCTCGAGCTGCGAACCGAGCGCGGTCATGGACGCTTGCGCCTGGGTTGTGCCGATGCCCGGTTTGAGCCGGCCAATCATCGCGATAAAGAGTCCGCGTCGCGTGTTGTACCAGTCGAAGCCGGGCTGGATCACGTCGTGCATCATCATCGGAACCCACAGGTCGGGTCCGCCTCCGATATCCGTGCCGGTGAAATCTTTTTGAGCCACGCCCACAACGTTGAAGTCGTGACGATTGAGCGAGATTGTTTTGCCGATGATCGCCGGGTCTCCGCCGAAATCTCGCTGCCAACTAGAATGGCTCAACACGGCGACCGGATGAGTGCCGGGGGTAGTGCCTTCATCGGGAAGAAACGTCCGGCCGTGTTCGGCTTTCACGCCAAGCACATCGAAGTAGTTGCCGGAGACGACTTGCGCGAAGAGGTTCTTGGACTCGCCGCCTGGGCTGCTGAAGCTCACGCCCGCGCCGGTGTAGGCAAGGATATCCGTGAAGGCCTCGTTCTTGTCGCGATAATCGATGAAGTTCAGATGCGAGGTGGGGAGCGGCCCGGGGTTCTTGACGTCGGTCGTGAAGATCGACACGAGCCGAGCGGGCTGTTCGACGGGAAGCGGCGCAAACAAGAACGCGCTGACCATGCTAAAGATCGCGGTATTGGCGCCGATGCCCAGGGCCAGCGACAACAGAGCTACGACGGTGAATCCTGGGCTCCTGAAAAGCATACGGAGTCCATAGCGGGCATCCTTGAGAAGGGTCTCCATGATCCAGCCTCCGGGTTATTAAGTTGCCGCCTCTGATTACTGCGCCTGGTTGAAGGGTTAAACTACGTGTCTTTGGGTTTAGTTCCCGGTTTCTGGGCAAGAACAGGGTGTCGCCGTCTCTTGACAGCTTGAACATGCTGCCAGGGGTTTCGCGATGAGCACAAACCAGAAATCGGGGTGCTCGCGCAATGTCGAGTAATCACCTAGGCATTCAACGCGATCCAAGAATGTGCCCGATTGATCTGACGATGTCCGTATAGAAATTCCCGCCCACTTCCCTGACGATCTCAAAAGGGAGACCGGGCGCACCGAAGAATGGACGAAGCGTCCAGGCGAGTTGGGTCCCGACAAAAGCGTACAGCAGGAACCAGAGCCTGAGGAAAGTTACTTTGCCCTTCTGCTGCGAACTCTCGTCGAAGAATTGAGATTGCGTCCTGGCAAAAAACACAATCCCGAGAAGGCCTGAAATCGCGAAGAAGAAAACGTTGAAGATTTTGAAGAACTGATAGTTACGCGTCGTGATTATGAAAAACAAAGTGACCGGCGCAAATCCTGTAAGAGCAATCCCCATGACGGACGTTCCGGCGAGTAATAGTACAAACGTTTGTATCGGCGAACGTCTTGATCCAAAGAATGCGCTGAATACGAAGAGCGCCGGCAGACAAATCGCGTTCGTGAGCAGAAACAAGATCGGCAACTTGACGCCCGAGGAAAGCGCTTGGCGCAGGCTGTGCTGGCTGCCAATTATCAGCCCGTACAGGCCAAACGTTGCCGTACTGAGCAGGGCGAGCTGCATTGCCTTGTGTTTCAGATCAGTTCCGTCAAGGATCTCTTTGACAAACTGGTCGCGGTTTTGAAGGAGATCGAAGAAGAGTTTCATCTTGAGTGCCGTTTTCATAGCAAGGTGTATGCGCCTGGGCTAACCGAAAAGAGAACGGCAACCGAGAAGCCTCTTGCGAAGCTCTTCGACAAGTCCGCAACAAAGTCCTCGTTTGTTACGAGAGCGTTCCGCAGGAGGGGCAGAAGCCTAGAAGCTCAACCGCCCGACGCGCTACGCCGTCACGTTCTTCCGCACGGCCTCGTGCGCGTAAGGTATCACAACCTCGGCGATCAACATCCCGTCTTTCTTGATCGAGGCGACTCCGGCGGCGACCGCGGTGCGCACAGCTCCGACTGCGCCTGCCAGAACGACCAGCCCCTTACCGCCGGGTTGATTCCGAGCTTCGATCAGCTTGATGTTTGCAGATTTCACCGCGGCGTCTCCGGCGTAAATCGCCGGGGCCACTTCTTTGGTTTCAATAATGCCAATGGCCTCGATGTTATCGACCTTCACTCGCCCTCTTATCGCGGGGAAAAGCTCGGCGTGAACGTTGGGAATGATGAAGTGGTCCAGGACCGTCCCGGCGGCCGTCTGAATCCCGGCTCGCACCGACGACTCAACGTCAGCCACGTTCCCGCCGATCATTATCAGATACTTTCCGCGAGGGATGATCGTTGTCATCAGAAGCTCAACGTCAGCCATCTTCATCATCGCGTCAGTAGCTTCGATGCCCTTGGCGATCGAGCTGGTCTCAATAAAGCCGATACAATGATGGTGGTCGGTCAGGGCTATTGCACTCATCGATTCTTCCTCTCATTTGTTCTGGGTTGCGACAACGCCGACGTTGGCGATTGTCGCGCCTTTGATCATGGAAGGCACGGCGCAGATGTAAAGCACAACTCCCGCCGCGGACGCGCGAGCTTCGAAGATCGTCTTGCCGACATAGTCGGTCACGTAGCCGATCTTCATTCCCTGCTCGACGTAAGTGCCGCGCTTGACCAGCGGGTAGAAGATCCCCGTCTGGTCACTTGTGATCGTGACGATCTTCTCGACCCACACCGGGTGCTCGATCGGCGAAGGCGCGCCGGGCAGCATCTTCAGATAGCGCATCACACTCAGGCAACCGTCGATCAGCGCCGAGAGGTCTTCGGGCTCGACCGTTCCAGCGTGGCCGGCTTCAGCGGTGATCGAAGGCTTTCCTCGAGTTGTCGCGGTGTTCTCAAGATACCGCGAGGCGTTCGGAT
>WNFR01006415.1_pt1 | contig 17738 bp, 15 predicted proteins | sample 5400221 | NCBI WGS metagenome assembly WNFR01 (sample SAMN13153357, study PRJNA577476) | soil metagenome | isolation source: 40 cm soil under Madrone tree | place: USA:California | collected 2016-06-14
TAAGTCCGCTTGTTCGCGAAAGAGAACGGATATTTGAAGTTTTGAACCAGGCTCTTGGAATCCGTGGCTGGTGGCCATTCGGAATCAGGGTTCTGGGAATCCAGGACCGCATTTTTGGGACCCGGATCGGTTGCGCTCCGGTCGGTTCGTGATTTGTTTCCCTGCGCCAGAGCGTCGTCTACTGCTAAACTGCCGGCTGCCGCAGCCAGGGCGGCCGAGCCGAATCCAAGAAATCCGCGTCGCGAAAACTTATCGTTAGTGCTATCTTTTTCCATTGCGTTCAACCCTCCCTTGAATGTGAACCTGGCCCATAGCTACGGCATCCAGCGTTCGCAGCCAGCCATTATCAAGAAGCAAGCTCGGAGATCCCCGTTAATTCCAGGTATTCTTGCTCAGACAATTTCAGTGATGCCGCCTGCACATTTTCCTCAAGATGTGCAATTGACGAAGTTCCGGGGATGGGCAACATCACTGGAGATCGCCTGAGCAACCACGCCAATGCGACTTGAATCGGTTTTACCTGGCGAGCCTTGGCAATGCGTTCCAGCAGCCTGCTGGCTACGCGTCCCGCTCCCAGCGGAAACCATGGAATGAATGCGATTCCGTTGCGCTCGCAATAATCGACGACATGGTCCCACTCACGATCGGCGAAACTGTACCGATTCTGGACTGACACGATCGGCACGATTTTACGCGCCCGCTCGATGTGTTCCACCGTGACATTCGACAATGCAACCAGGCGAATTTTCCCTTCCGATTGCAAGTTGGCCAAAGTTTCAATCGAGGCGTCAAGAGGCACTACTGGATCGGGTACGTGTAGTTGGTAGACGTCGATGCGGTCCAGGCGCAGTCTCTTCAGACTGCCTTCCACTGCCTCGCGTAAGTGCGCCGGACTGGCATCGTGGGTCCACTGATTCGGTCCGGGCCGATTCCATCCACCCTTGGTCGCGATGACAAGGTCCTTCGGGTACGGCGACAGCGCTTCGGCGATTAACTCTTCGCTGAAATTCGGACCATACGAATCCGCTGTATCAATAAAGTTGACACCCAGTTCCACGGCTCGGCAAAGAACCGCGACGGCTGCCAAGGGGTCCTTAGGCGGGCCCCAGATTCCATCGCCGGTAATACGCATGGCTCCGAAGCCGAGACGATTGACAGTGAGTTCACCGCCTAAAACAACTGTTCCGCTGTCAGCGGCTTTCCGATTTGTAGTTTTTTCGATCGTGTTCATTCTCCATCACCTTTCGTTATGCCACAGTCAATTCACTGAGCGACATGCCAGCTCGAATCCGGGCTGCGCGCTAGAGTTTTTGCAACCGTCGTCGTTTTGGATCCGAGGTCCTTTTCATACACGGTGCCGTTCGTGGTAACGACAAAAGTCATGACCCCTGACGATGGGTAATCCACTGGATACGCTACCAGCGTGACCGCGCCTGTCTTCGTGTTGCGAGAAACGGCTGCCGGAGCAGCAGAATTCCGCGCCACCACTCGAAAGTTGTACCCATGAAAGGGAGCCGGCTGTTTGTTGTATTGAGCATCAGCGTTCGGAGTACCGCCATGGACGAGGCTTTGCGCATATTGTTTTACCTGGTCGTCGACGGTTGCCTCTGTCTCACTGTTCTTTTTCGCGTTTGACACTACCCCGCAAACCTCGATTGCGGTGGTTTCATTCTCTCCGACTGTCCGGAACAGAATTTCCTGTTGACCGGCATCGGAGTCGAAGTGCCAGACGCCACTTTTCGAAACCAGCGGGATGGGGAAGGGCCAATTTTCTGCGCCGATGTAGAGAACGGTGGTTCCGTCCGGCTCTCTCACCAGTCGATGCATCTCCTGATATTTCTGGCTAAAGCGCTCGCGTTCGAGTTTGTCCTCGACGTCGTCACTCGATGAAGTAACTTCCTTGCCGGCTCCGAGGATTCTTTCAACGGCCTCTTCATCTTCATTTTGGACCGCTTCGTAGAGAGCCTTACTCGCTTCCCCCGGTGACGAAAAGGTTTCCGGTCCCGATTTCTGAGCGAGAGTCAATTGCGAGCAGCCCATTCCCAACAAGGCGAGAGCGCTAAGTGCAGCCAGCCAGTTGAGCGTCGGTCTAAAAGATTTCACGGTTATGAGATTCGTCGTATGCATGATTGGGTTCTCCATTTAGTAATTTCCTGCTATGAAGGAAACCGGATTACCGGTGACCTCCGGCGTGACCTCCGCCACCACCGTGAAAGCCGCCGCCTCCGCCGCCGTGAAAGCCGCCGAAGCTGGACTGCCCGCGAGACGAGAAGCCTCTCGAAACTCCTCCATGGTTAAAGCCGCCGAACGCGCCGGAATGGCCGCCGGGCTGGACATGCGGCGCCGGAGATCCATGTTGAGGCGCGACAAATCCATGCTGAGGCGCTGTTCCATGAAACCCTGGATTTCCGCCCGTACCGCGGCCCTGAAATGTGCTTCCCCCATGAAATCCGCCGCCACGATTGAAGTCGCCGTGCGCGCGGTTGAAGGTGTTGTGATTGACGAAAATTCTGCTGCGCGAAACATAGGTATTGTGGTTGTACGTAATGTGGTGGTGATCCCAGTCAGATCCCCAGTGATGCCATCCCCAGCCATACCCGCCGAAGAAGCCGATGCCAAATCCGAGACCAAATCCGATTCCCGGGCCGGCAAGGAACAATCCTGGATACGAATACCAGCCAGGCCAAATGCCGATCGGCTCTCCATAGACGAGCCATGGATCGTATTCAGGGACGTAGACGATCTGCGGGTCAGCCGGCTCAATCACAATCGTTTGGCCTTGCTGAGAGACGGTCTCCTGCGATGTGCTTTTCAAGTTGCCGGCTCTTTGTGCGCGATCACGCATTACTTGGACGGCGCTCATCACTTCCTGCTCCTGGTTTACGTAAGCATCGCCTAACGATGAGGTCCAGGAAAGATTCTTGTCCATATTGCCGAGCACCGAAGGAAATTCCGTAAGCGCCTTGACGCTGGGATCCCAGGATTGCTTATCGACTTCCTGGCCGAGCTGTTGTCCCTTAAGATCGGGGTGTTGTTGCAGCCAGCGGTCCGCTTCCACAATCTGGTCAGGATAGGTAGCGGCCGCGAGGATCTGCGCAACCAGCGCGTCCGGATACAACGCGATGGGCGCTACGAGCTGTTGCAGTTGGGCCGGAGTCTGTTGTGCGGCGACAACCGGTGGTGGCGCAGTGGCCTGGTCAGTTTGGTCGGCGAACAAGCCCGGTGCAGTGCTTAACAAAAGGCAGCATGAGAGAAAAAAAGACAAACTTCGTTTTAGGAACATCACAATCAATCCTCCTTAGGCGGAGCGCTATCGAACACCATCTCGTTCCATGAGCAGTGGCCGGTTCGCTGTCGCCGCATCTGTCGTGTTCAGTCGGCCAGTTCTGCGAGCGTTCGAGAGGCGAACGGCCGAATCGTAAGCGGACATGACGTGTGGTCGCAGTGACAAGCGATCTCGACGTCACTCCCTGCGTCGCGACACGAGTCTGAGCAGTACTCGATTCCACTGGGTACGTCGCACAGGCAAGGTATATGTGCGCACTTGTTAGTCTGTTGAAACTGGATCATCGATTCATCCTTTCCGAGTTCATTCAACTGCTCGCACCCCACACGGCCGCGGTCCCTGACGTAGCGCCAATTACTGTCCCTCCCGGTTGAGTGTGAAGGGGTCCCACCCAAGCCGGAAGCCCCAGCGTTGGCGGCTACGTCGTGTTGAGTAACTGCATGCGCGTATCCAAACGTCGCTTTCACTGTGAACGCAACTCTTTATGAGGGTTATGAGCCAGAAGCGAAAAATATGGGATGTCTTTGGCGTCCATAGGCGGATAGGGGCGTCGATATGTTGACTCCTACACACTTCTTCGTGGATATGCGCTCGGACAATTGCCGCGCTGCGAGGAGACGCTTGCTGGCGACAGCACTCAGGAGAACCCGCCGCGATGGAACTCCAACTGCAACCAGTATTCGACAGCAGGACGCAAGTAAAAGTGTTCCCAGGTTCCCTACGCCATGACAAGACTTCACATTAAGTTCGGCATTGCCTGTTCGCTGATCGCTTCCTTCGCGCAGGCACAATCGCCAGCGCGACGTCAACCGGTTACGGTTGTGCGCCCGTCGCTCCCGACCTCAACGAACTATCTAAAAGAGTTGGACAGCTCACTGGAAGCGGTGGTTGCGAAGGTTTCGCCATCGGTGGTCCAAATCGTGGTCACCGGTTATGGTCCGTCGGAGGAGCATGGACACACGGACACGGCTGTCATCGTCCGGGAGCATGCGATTGGATCGGGAGTCATCGTCGATCCTGACGGTTACATCATGACGAATGCCCACGTCGTGGAAGGAGCGCAACGGATTCGCGTGATCCTGCCGCCTCCGCCGACCGACTCCACGCTCGAGCCGCAGCCCATTCGCGCCGGGCAGATCCTTGAAGCCAAGCTGGTGGGTACTCACAAAGCATCGGACTTGGCACTTCTAAAAGTGGCGGCGTCGCACTTGCCCGCACTGAACCTTGGCAATGCGAGTCAAGTCCGTCAGGGACAACTTGTTCTTGCGATTGGCAGCCCTGAAGGACTGCGAGATTCAGTCACCATGGGCGTGGTTAGCTCAGTTGCGCGGCAACCAGATCCCGATAGCGCCATGGTGTATATCCAGACTGACGCGGCCATGAATCCGGGAAACAGCGGCGGTCCGCTGGTGGATGTTGATGGGAATGTTGTTGGTATCAATACCATGATGCTCAGCTCGGGTGGCGGCAGCGAAGGGCTGGGCTTTGCAATTCCAGCGGTCATTGTCAATTTCGATTATTGGAACCTTCGCAACTATGGCCATGTGCAGCGCGTCGCGATCGGCGCGCTGGCCCAAAACATCACACCTACAATGGCTGAGGGCCTGGACCTCGCGAGGAGTTGGGGAGCGATCATCTGCGACACGCGTCCTGGAGGAATGGCGGAGGCCGCGGGACTACGAGTTCAGGACATCGTACTTGCTATCGACAACCATCCAATCCTCGGACTTCCCGACTACATGGCTGCACTCTACCTGCACCCCACCGACCAGGTTTTGAAGATGGATGTGCTCCGAGCCAGGAGCCGCATGTCCTTCAACATCCCTGTGCAGGTCCACCACGAAAAGCTTGACGAGTTATCTGAACTTCCCGACCTCCAGAAGAGCCTGCTCCGCGAGTTGAACGTGTTCGTCGCGGATCTGGATGGGTCCATGAAGGCAGTGCTGGCGAGTGACCGCAGCGAGTCCGGGATCGTCGTCCTGGCACAGGTCGGTGGTTCAAAAACTCTAGATACTGGGCTGAAGACCGGGGACATCATTCGCGAAATCGACCGCACCCCATTGCAGACGGTGCCGCAGTTACAGACGATGGTTCGCGCGCTCAAACCTGGTGATGCGGTCGTGCTTCAGATCGAACGTGACGGGAAGCTGCAATATCTGGCGTTCGAGATGGATTGAATTCGAAGCCCTCATCCAGTCAACAGAATCCCACTCTTCGGTGATTCCACGCGGCCGCGCCTATTGTCGTCAGGAATTTCACTGCAACAGTTAATCGAAACCTGTGACCGCAGGATGACGCATGTCGGGCAATTGACGCGAGTTATACGCGAGCACGTCGGCGCTGCGCTCGTTGTCTTCGCACTGATTTTCTAGATTCAATCACTTGCATCGATCCTTGTTCCGCTCAACTTTGGCATCCCTGGTGCTGTGTCCTACATAGGGTCGGCAGTGCTGTCAGATAGCAACCGCACCCCCCCAACACTAAAAATACATAGGAGAAAACGAATGAAGAAACTACTTGTACTTACTGCTTTGTTGTCGATCATGTACGCGATCCCGACGATGGCACAGATTTCCACCAAGGTCACGTTTGACGTACCTACTGCATTTTACGCAGGCAACGCAAAGATGCCCGCCGGCAGCTACACGGTCACCCAGCCGAATACAGATGTCTCGTTCACGAAATATGGCGACGTCGAATTTCTAGGTGCAATCCGGATCGAAGGAGAGGCCTCCGAGATGCAGATTCTGCCCTCGAAGGTCGAACAGAATGCAGCGAAAGCGGCAAACGCCGACAAGAGCTCATTTTCTGCCACGAGTACTGGGGGAACGAACTAATTTTCGAAGGAAGAAGGTTTGAGGAAACCATATGCGAAAAACGATGTCTTGCTTGAGCAGTATTGTATTGCTTGCTCTGCCACTGTTTACTCAACTGGCGAGCGCATCCGACCGCACCAAAGATAACGATCGATTGAGAAACTCAGGGACGGTCTTGAAAGAGATTCTCGACGTTCCTGACAGCATTCCGCAAGACCTGCTGGACAAGGCGGATTGCGTTGTTGTTTTTCCCTCGGTCCTGAAAGCCGCGTTCATTGTCGGCGGAAGCTACGGCCGAGGCGCGATGTCGTGCCGCAAAGGTGAAAACTTCACCGGCCCCTGGGGCGCTCCTACGATGATGGCCCTTGAGGGTGGCAGCTTCGGCTTTCAGATTGGTGGACAAGCCACCGATTTTGTTTTGCTCGTGATGAATGAAAGTGGCGCGCGCGGCATCCTTGCCAGCAAGGTCAAGCTGGGAGGGGATGCCTCTGTGGCTGCGGGCCCGGTCGGCCGCGATGCTTCAGCTGAAACCGATGCGACCCTGCGCGCGGAAATCTTGAGCTATTCCCGGGCGCGTGGTTTGTTTGCCGGAGTTTCTCTCGAAGGCTCCACGATCCGTCCTGACAATGGTGACAACCGGCGTGTATACGGCAAGGACATTCCTGCGAAGGATATCGTTCTCGCCGGAGCCGTCGCCGCGCCTCCAGCAGCCGAGGGACTGATCTCGACCCTGGACACCAAGACTCCGCAGCATAAACCGTAAGACAAAAATGTGATTGAAGGCGCCCGGTCAGGCTTCCATGACCAACGGTTAACGTGACCGGGCCAATTCTTTTCGGTCGAGACTAGTCTCGATGAAATTCAAAGGAGAAAAAGAAATGTTGCAAATCAAAGCGATAACACGTCACAAGCTAGCCCTTGCCGGTTTGCTGATTACTGCTCTTCTCATCGTGGGAAGCACACTCAGTTTTTCCGCTAACAAGTCCGAGACCATTGATGCGACTGCCATGGGCACAAGCACACAGCTGGGCTCTAACTTCAGCATCACGCTAAATATTTACGATTATTCCACTCAGGCAGACAAGCAGATCCTGGTGCAGGCTTTTCAGCAGGGCAAGGATCAAGGATTGGTCAACGCACTCAGCAAAATGAAAGCGGCGGGCCATATCGAAGTTACTGGCTCGCTGGGGTATGACTGCAGCTACATCCAGATGATTTCAACCCCAAAAGGCCGGAAGATTCGCTTCGTCACCAACCGGCCTCTCAGATTCGGTGAGGTGTACTGGGACACCAGATCCACTGCCTACAACTTGACTGCCGGGGAGTTCGACATCAACGACACGGATAAGAGCAAGAGCACAGGCGTCTTGTATCCCGCTGCCGAGCTCACGATCGATAAGCAGGGAGAGTTGCAAATGAATCTCATCGGCAATCCCTGGAACCTGGTGGACGTTCTCGATTGGAAAGGAACGCCTGGCGTTAACTGAATGCGCGGCGTGAAAAAAAGTGCACCGATCCCACGCAACCAACCCTTGCCGATTGCATCTATCGGGCCACGGACATTGTTTCAAGGCGTTATCCTCCAATCGAGGTAGGGTAAGCGCTGTACTGTTCGCGACTATGTTGTTGATTAGAGTGCGTTCGTTTCTTCCTCGGAGGTGCATTAGCAGATCAGAAGCTATTGCACCCCGGTTACAGTATCGCGGGAGATCCTGATTTTCGGGACGCCCCTTAGCGTTCCGCTCGACCGCCCACCTTCCCGAAATACGCAACGCTAAAACGGAGGAATCACCATGCGCCGGACAATTCTTATTTTTGTGTCCATAGTTTGCTTGATGGTGCTGGGGGCTGTCCTGATCAGCCGGGGCGTTTCAGCACAAGATGCAACCCAAGCGGTTTACAACCCATATCCGCCCGGGATTCTGCCACCCGACCTGGTACCGGAAATAGACAGAGTGGTCCGTGAAGTGAACCTGATTGAGAAGGAAGCCCTCACCCAGTGGCACGCTCTGCCAAAGAATTCGGGAACCGCAATGAGGCAAGTACAACTGCTGGGGAAGATCGAGCTTTTCGATAAGAATCTGTCGGTTAATAAGAATGTAGCCTGTAGTTTCTGCCATATGCCATACGCCGGCTGGAGCGGACCCATTCCATCCCTGAACCTGACCACTGTCGCGTATCCCGGGTCGAGTCATTTTCGGTTTGGCAAAAGGAAACCACAGAGCTACACGTACTCACCCTTTTACCCCGTGCTTCAGTACAACAAGGAGCAGGCGAATTTCTATGGTGGGAACTTCTGGGATCTGCGCGCAACCGGGTTCCTACTCCAAAGCGCCGACGCCGAACAGGCGCAAGATCCCCCTAGGGACCCACAGGAAATGGGAATGCCCGACTCTGCTTGCATTGTGCGGCGGCTTTCCCAAAGTGCTTACCGGAAGATTTTTGAAACCGTTTGGGGCCCGCAAGCGTTCGTGATCACCTGGCCAGCTGACGTGGACCAGATCTGCAGCACCCCGGCTGGTGCAGCCGTGTTTGCTGGGAATCCCAACCCCGTCAACCTCAGTGCTGTGGACCGAGGCCGCTCCAACGCAACCTTTGACCAGTTCGCGCTGGCTATTACCGCATATGAAGGGTCGCCGGATGTAAGTGCTTTTTCATCGAAATTCGACGCCTTTCTGGCCGGCAAGAAGACCTTGACTGCGAACGAGATGGCTGGTTACAACCTGTTCCGCGGCAAGGGTAACTGCAATTCGTGCCACGTGGACGGCAGATCGACAACCCTGATGCCAGGCCAAACCGACGATGGCACGGCTGCGGACGTGGCGCCTAAGTTTACCGACACCACTTCCTCTAATCTTGGCCTGCCCAAGAACCCTGCCGATCCGTTCTACTACCAGACGACCCCGGACAGCTTCGGATGGACTCCCAACCCAGTAGGCTTCGCCTTCACCGATTTGGGAGTAGGGCTTTTCCTGCGAAATCTGTCGGGGACCGTGCCCAACTCCGACTGGGCACCCTTGGCACCGTCTTTCGACGGCTTCATGCAGGTGTCTACCGCTCGCAACGTGGACATGAGGCCGAAGTGCCCCAATGGCAAGACCTTCCCAAAGGCCTACATGCACAATGGGTACCTGAAGAGCCTGAAGGAAGTCGTCCACTTCTATAACACGCGGGATGTGTATCCTTTTGATGTGACATCCGGACATTGCCCCGCGGGAACCAAGGAGAAAGTGGACTGCTGGCCTGTACCCGAGGTGCCACAGACCAAGGACATGACGGTTGGTAAGCTCGGTTTGACGGATCTGGAGGAGGACCAGATCGTCGCCTTTATGAAGACGCTCACCGACGGCTTTACAACGCCCTATCCAGACTCCAACACGTTTACGGGGAGTTGCCAGTGATTGTTGGCAATTTGTCTCCTCCGGTTCGAAAGGGCCGGAGGAGTCATCTCATTTGGAGGTCACGCCGCACGACGTGCGTTGTCGTATGAGCAGACTGCGTCTGTCACTTGCGATCACGGTTTCGGTCAGCGTTCTGATTTTCACGGCCCAGACTGTTTCCCAACAACCTCCGGCTGGCAAAAAAGTTGCGCGCATGCAGATCATCGAGGGACCCGCGCTCGAATCGGCAACGCATAATTCCGCCATTATCAGATGGAAGACTAATACCGGCAGCAGCCTGATCGAGCACTCGGTGGTGCACTACGGCACTGAACCCAAGGACCTCAGTAGCAAGGCAGAATCTCTCAACCGGTGGAATCGGAATCTCCCATACATGATCCACCGTGTGCAGGTGATGAAACTGACGCCGGGAACGAAGTATTACTACACGGTTGAATCGGTACGCGGCGATGGCACACCACTTGGAGGAAAGAGCAACGCTGTAAGGCACTTCACCACAGAGAGTACGCCGCGCCGGCAAACAGCAATTCAGACAGAATCGCACTGACCATAGGCGCGTGATTTGACGCGGCGCCGGTATCGACGAATCGAAACCTTCAACATCTCCTTAGGCCGATTTCTGTATTTCAGCCGGAAACTCGAGGACCTTGCCACGCTGGGCCGATGGTACCCACTTCACTGGCTTGCGAAACCGTGGCGGAATATAAAACTCAATTACCTGTGCCATCACCATCCTCCGATGTGTTTTCTTCCAACAACCACTAGCAAGGCAACCCAGATGCCAAAGTCGTAACCGACTGTAAACGACGGGAGGTTAACTAAGAGCGATAAAGGGGAGAGCGATTCGCAATAAGCACGTACCGGATTCTAACCAATGGCAGATGGTGGGATGACGTCCCGCGTCGGGATTCGGACAGAGGTGTCAACGGACGCGCGCGGCCCGACGATTCCACTCCTGCACAGAGGCGCCACCGGGTAGCCTGCTCTGCTGTCAGATCTTTTTGCTCCCGTGATTCAGAAGATTTGGAAGAGTGCGTGCTTCCTCAAAGATGAGGAAATACTAATGATGAGCGAAACAATTCTTTACTTATCCGACCAGGCAACCAATGGCAATTCCGTACCAGGCGCCTTGCGAGCCGCTGGCTACGAGGTGGTAAGCACCAACAGCGCAAACCAAGCAATCGCTCTGCTGTACCTGCTGCATACGGTTGTTGGCGTCGTAGTTAGCCGGTTGACGAGGGGACAGAATCGCGTTGACGTGGTGCGAAACCTGCACGCGATTCGACCCGAGGTTCCGATCGTTCTGTTGTGTAGTAATCAGATGATGCGCTTGCCGTCATTCGTGGACGCTTGCGTGGATGCCGGACAGCCGCTCGAAAAGCTCATTGCTGCGGTGCGGCGTCTGTTCCTGGCGAAGCGTTTCCAATTGCTCAGCGCGCAACACTGATTTGCCACCAGCATCACGGCGGTTAAGCGACCGCCGGACTGGTCATTGGCGGCCGGAATCGGCGAGCATGCCAAGGTATGGCCTAGAATATGGAACCGAAGGTGGTACGCCAAACTTGAGCCAGCGCCCAGCTGTTCCCACGGTGTTCGTCATCGACGACGACGAGTTGGTGCGTGCGGCCATTCAAGGCATGCTGAAGTCGGTCGGCTTGCGTGCCGAGACCTTCGAGTCGGCGCAAGATTTCCTGCGCAGTGCACGGCCTGATTGTCCCAGTTGCCTTGTTCTCGACGTGAGACTTCCGGGAATCAATGGGCTGGACTTTCAGCGCGAACTAGCCGCAGCCGGCGTGCGGACTCCCGTCATATTCATCACTGGTCACGGAGATATTCCCATGACCGTGAAGGCCATGAAATCTGGCGCTGTGGAATTCCTGACCAAGCCCTTTCGCGACCAGGATTTGCTGGATGCAATTCATCAGGCTTTGGACCGCGATCAGGTGATGCGACGCCAGCAGAGCGAACTGGCCGAGTTGCGAACGCGCTACGGTTCGCTGACTACGCGCGAGCGCGAAGTGATGACTTTGGTAGTTTCGGGACTGCTCAACAAGCAAATAGGCTTTGAACTCGGAACCAGTGAGATTACCGTGAAGATTCAACGCGGACACGTGATGCGGAAGATGCGGGCGGAATCGCTTGCGGAATTGGTCAGAATGGCGGCTGCGCTTGAGCTGCCGCCGCACAAGAAATAGTTTTACCATTGCCCAAGATGCAATCGACATTTCAACGTTACGCTCTCGCGCCGATTTCCTGCGGCATCGCGCTCGCGGTGGCTTGGCCCATCGATGCGCCCGCGTCCTGTTTTCTTCTTGCCGTTATGGTGAGCAGCCTGTTCGGAGGCCTGGGGCCGGGACTCTTGTCGGTAGGCCTTTCCGCCCTGGCGTTCGAGCATTTTTTTTTGGGGAGAACAATCCCGCCGGCTGTCGAACCAGCTCTTTACTTGCGATTCGCCGTTTTCCTGATCGCGGGTCTGGTGATCACTGCACTGATGGAAGTAAAACGACGTGTGGAGCAATCCCGCAACCGCGCCGAAGAGGATTTGCGCCAGGCGCAAGTGGATCTCGCGCGTGTCAGCCGGGTGACCACCATGGGCGAGCTGACTGCCTCTCTGGCACACGAAGTCAATCAGCCGATTGCGGCGGCGGTGACCGATGCCAACACCTGCCTGCGTTGGCTCAAGCGCGATCAACCCGATCTGGAGGAGGCGCGCGAGGCTGCGGCGAGGGTCGTGAAAGACGTAAGCCGTGCTTCGGAAATCGTCAGCCGTGTTCGCGTACTCTTCAAGAAGGGCACCGCGCAACGGGAGCTGGTTGATATGAACCGGGTCATTCGAGAAATGGTCGCCCTCACGCGCAGCGAGGCGACACAGCACTCCACATCAATCGGCGCGGAACTGGCGCCAGATCTTCCCCAAGTCATGGGAGATCGCGTTCAATTGCAGCAGGTGCTGATGAACCTCATGGTCAACGGCATCGATGCAATGAACGATGCGCGGCAGACGCGCGAGCTCACGATCAAATCGCAGCGAGCAGATCACGAGCATATTCAGATCTCGGTCAGCGATACCGGGGTTGGATTGCCCTCGGACCAGTCGGACCAAATTTTCAATGCTTTCTTTACCACCAAACCGCATGGCACCGGCATGGGACTTCGCATCAGCCGCTCCATCATTGAGTCGCATGGCGGGCGCTTGTGGGCCGAGAACAACGCTCCTCGCGGCGCAACCTTTCATTTCACCCTGCCCAACAAAGCCGGTACCCACGAATAACGCCGGAACGTGAATTTACAGCGGACTCATACCAAAGTATGAGTGCGCGCACACCAACGCATGATTGTGGCCCGATGGCTGCGCTGCTAAAGTTCGAGTATGGCAGCTCGACGGAACACCAAACTAGTTGCGATTGTCGATGATGATGACCTGATACGTAGCGCGTTACACGGCTTGCTCAAATCGATCGGCTTGCCATCGCAAACATTTGCCTCTTCGGAAGAATTCCTTAAGTCGGGTCGGCAACATCAGACTGCATGTCTGATTGCTGATATCCGCATGCCGGGCATGTCCGGCCTGGAGCTGCAAGCCAAGCTCAACGCCGATCACTGCCGGATTCCGACTATTTTCATCACGGCACACGGCGACGAGAGAATGCGGATGCAGGCCTTAAGGGCTGGCGCAGTGGAGTTCATGGCAAAACCGTTCGACGACGAAGCCCTGCTCGCCAGCGTTCGAGCAGCTCTGGAGTGTTGAGCCCAATAGCAGCGTAGGCACGAGGGGGTTCTCTGTGGCAGCTACACAAATATTGCGGACTGGCGATCAGGAGAGCTACGAACGCCGATTCGAGCAGATCATAGGCAACAGTCGTGCTTTGGAAGCTGTGCTCGAACAAGTCGAACGCGTCGCTCCGACCGGCGCCACGGTGTTAATTCAGGGAGAAACTGGTACCGGCAAGGAACTGATCGCGCGCGCAATTCACAACCTCAGCTCGCGATGCGGACGCCCTTTCGTAAGGCTGAATTGCGCCGCGATTCCTCTGGATCTTCTGGAAAGCGAGCTCTTCGGCCACGAGAAAGGCGCATTCACAGGAGCCATTGCGCAAAAGATCGGCCGTTTCGAATTAGCGGATAAAGGCACGCTCTTCCTCGATGAGGTGGGCGATATCCCACCCGCACTGCAGCCGAAACTTCTACGGGTACTCCAGGAGCAGGAATTCGAGCGTCTGGGCAGTACCCGGACCCACCAGATGGACGTGCGGCTCGTAGCAGCAACAAACCGCGATCTGACGGAGATGGTGAATCAGGGCCAATTTCGCAGCGACCTCTACTACCGTTTGAATGTGTTTCCGATTATGCTGCCACCGTTGCGGGAGCGCAGCGAAGACATTCCAGCCCTTGTGACCCATTTTGTCGAGATGCTGGGCCGGCGAATGGGCAGAGAAATCGAGGAGATTCCTTCGGAAACAATGTCCGCATTCAGCTCGTACCTGTGGCCGGGAAATATCCGCGAACTGCAGAACTTAATCGAGCGAGCGGTAATCCTTTCCAACGACGGCGTGCTCCCGAATCCTTTGCCGGCCGTTATGCCTGAGCGTGCGATTGTCTCTACGGGCGCAACTGCCGCAACTACTCTGAGGGACTCCGAACGCACTCTGATTCTGCAGACGCTCGAAGCAGTGGGATGGGTGATTGGGGGTCCGAAGGGCGCAGCCACCAAACTTGGCCTGAAGCGCACGACTCTGATCCACAAAATGCAGAAGCTCGGAATTTTCCGGCCTGGCTTCCAAACCAGCGATAGTGCGACTGGGCCAGAACTGCAGTCATCAAACTCTCCCCGACAATTGCAGTAAGCGCGCACTGTGCAAGGCTGTTCGGCCATTTACACCTAAAAGAGCCGCACTACTGAACGGTTAAGGTCGTCGAACCTGAAGCTCCGCCCATATTAGCAGTTACGGTCGCTTGGCCTAGTCCTGTCGTATACGCGATTCCGCCTGCAGAGGCGACCACAACACTGGGATCGGATGTGGTCCAGTGCACATATTGCGTCACGATCTCGGTCGTATTGTCGATGAAAGTCGCCAGCACCGTTAGTTGCTGAGTCAATCCTTGTTGCACCGTGCCATTCAGCGGCGTCACTGTGAGGAATGCGGGAGTTGCATCGGTGACGATCACGTCGGAGGTGCCACTAATCGCACCTGTAGTCGCGGTAAGCGTCACGTGTCCGCTGACGAGTCCGGTCGCAACACCTTGAGTAGTGACACCAGTGACGAATCCTGGAATGCCGGAATCGTTGCTAATGGTGGCAGTGGATGGATTGGAAGTACTCCATCGGACAGAACTGGTGAGATCCTCCCGGCTGCCGTCCGTGAATGTGCCAATCGCAATCAGGCTATATGGGACGACCTTCGGGAAGCTGAGGGGCGAGGGTGGAGAGATTGGGTCGAGAGGCGGACAATTATTGAGGGGATCGGCAGTATCTGCGGGGCAGATGTCGATTTTTACCAACGCTCCTGGATTCACCAATAACGAACCGGACCCGCTCTGAGAGTTCAGAGTAGCCGCGATACTGGTTTGTCCAGGCCCACTGGCTGCGGCGAAACCGAAGGGGGTGACCGTAGCGATAGAGGAGTTGGTCACACTCCAATCAGCCGTCAGGGTAAGGTCCTGCTGGGTGCCGTCGGTGAACGTGCCAGTGGCTACGAATTGATGTCCGCCACCAAGAGTGACGCCGGCATTTCCAGGAGCAATGCTAATGCCGTTCAATGTTGCCGAACTGACGTTCAAGGCAGCGGACGAGGTGGCGAGGTTCCCATGAGCATCGGAGAAGCTGGCTGCGAGATTGGCTGTGCCGGTCGCAACACCAACAGCGCGTTCCTGCAATCCGCTGGCATAAGACACGGTTGCCACGCCAGTATTGTCGCTCGACCAGGCACCTACGCTGCTGATGTCCTGCTGGAACTGTCCTGATTTGTCGGTGAAAGTTGCAAGCGCGATCAAGTTTTGCGCGGTGCCGGGTGCGATCGTCGTCTGATTCGGCGCCACGACGAGAGACTGGATAGCTGCATCAGCAACATTCAAAGTGGTGCTGCCGCTCGGGCTGCCCAGTTTTGCTGAGATGGTGGCAGAGCCCTGGCCCTTGGCACTGACCAGTCCGTTACTTGCCGCAACAGTTGCCACGGATGAGTCTGAAGAACTCCATGTGATGCCGGGTATGATAGTCGCGTCGAGCGAGCTCCCATCCTTGAAAATTCCGACCGCCCGCATCTGGGAGCTTGTGTTGCTGGCGATCGTGTCGACGGGAACAACACTGACTTTCGAAACCGAACTCGCGTCGACGGTTGTGGTGGTGGTGTCGGTGACGGCTCCCACAGTGGCGGTTATGTCCGCGTTTCCGAGACCGAGGCTGGTCAACAGGCCAGTCGATGTTACTCGCGCGATAGCTGGATTCGAGGAGTTCCAGACCGCGGTGACGGAGATGTCCTGTTTCGTGCCATCGTCAAACGCTCCGGTCGCCACAAATTGTTGAGAGTTGGCGAGCGGCACGGTGGAGTTGGCGGGCGTCACGGCCAGACTTACGAGATTCGCATTCGTCACAGTAAGCGAGGCTGGAGAGCTCGCGACGGATCCGAGTGATGCCGTGATGCTAGTTGATCCGGGAGAAATTCCGAGGGCCCTTCCCTGTGTTCCTGGCGAAGAACTGACCGTAGCTGCGGACTGGGCCGAGTTCCAGTCCACGAGACCCGTAATATCGGCTTGTGTACCATCGTTGTAGCTGCCGGTGGCCGTGAACTGTTGCGCAGTCCCCTTGGCGATCTGCGCAGTCGCGGGACTGATGGTGATCGAAGTGAGCAGCGGAACCACGCTCAGGATAGTGGTCGCCTGAAATGTTTTCTGAGTAGCTGGCTCGAAAATCTGGCTCGTGATAATGACCCTGCCGGAACCGGTGGCAGTGGCGTTGCCCCTCGCATCTACGGTCGAAACTTTGGTGTCCGCGCTAATCCAGGTCATCTGGTTGGTAATATCTTTCGGATTGCCAACATTGTAGTGGCCGATGACGACGAACTGCTGAGTTGCCGGAGGTTGTGGCGCAACTGAAAGGGCGACCGTTGGATTCGCGGGCGTCATGGTAATCGATGTCAAGGAAACGGAGTTCCCCTGGCCGCCTCCTACAAAGCCGTTCTTGCCTCCGCAACCGCACAGAACCGCAAGGGCGTACACCACACCAAACGGAATCGAGTACCTCTTCATAAACAACCTGTGACCCATCAGAGTTTTCTCTCCGCTTTCAGTTTTTCCGAAAACCAGACCCGTCGTCGCCCGACGCCCCACCGCCACTCGTCTTCTTATTGCGTGGCTGCTCTTGACTCTTGAGCTGCAGCTTGAGCCAATCGAAGTCAGGACCACCCGCAGCGGCGACAGGATCAAACTGCGACGCATCTTCGAGCCGATGACTCACGGCGCCAGCTGGCAATGCTGCTTGGATTTGTGACCTTGCCTCTTTGGGCGTCGAAGAATTTGCAGCAAACTGATTCAACCGGAGACGGGGCGTCGTCAGCCCGGGCAGCAAGGAAACCGGGTCAAATGTGGAAACTCTCTTGAGGAAATCCGGTGTGATGTAGCGCGGGCGCTCGTCTTCCGGAATCACGTCGGACTTCGCCATCCAGACCGGCCAATTGCCCCAGGGATCGACAAGGTCGAGCGCTTTGATCCGGGAATCCGCCGCTGCCGCGTCGACCGCAATGGTTGCACCAGCACCCACGCCGAAGATGCCAACGTTGTTCATGTCTACGTCGCCCCGCTCGGCCAGGTAGTTCAGCACCATTTGCACATCGTGTGCAGACTTGGCGAGCGCCTCCTGCAGTTCGCTGACGAACCATTCCTTCATGGGGCGTCCGTGATAACGCTGACCGTTAAGAGCGGGAACCAACCCGACGGCGGCATAGCCGCCAGCTGTGACGTGCTCGCACCAATCGCTGTCCCGAAAGACGTCGGTTTCAGCGGGATAGTCGTACAGATAAATCACCACGGGAGGTTTTTGAATCCCGGTGGGGCGAACCACATAGAGGTAGATTGGGTCATCAGAGCGCCACTGCACTTTGATCCACTCGCTGATGTAATTCGACTCAACATCCTTTTCCACCAACTCTGGAGGATCGGGATGCAACTGGCTCAAAGCAACGGATATCGAGGTAATGTCTTCGGTGGCACGAGATTGGCCCGGAGATTGAGCGAAGACATCCT
>WNFR01006544.1_pt1 | contig 17735 bp, 23 predicted proteins | sample 5400221 | NCBI WGS metagenome assembly WNFR01 (sample SAMN13153357, study PRJNA577476) | soil metagenome | isolation source: 40 cm soil under Madrone tree | place: USA:California | collected 2016-06-14
TCACTGCGACTCAACGCACAACTCGCCTAGTAAAGAAACTGCGCTCGGACTATGGAGCGGGAATCTCGCCTCAAACGGTGAAACCTCAACACGAGGATGTTCCCTGAGAATGTGCGTGTCAAGGAGAATCGAAGAATTCTTCAGTGCAAAACAAGCGGCGGCGTCTCAACGGAAACGAATTAATTCCTCTGCCTATCCTTGAGGGCAGCTGAGTCTCAGGTGATTTCTTTGTAAGTAGCGGACGGTTCTGGTGCCGCCGCTTCGGACTCTGGTTCCAGGACATCCGTGCTTCTTCGGCCCCAAATCGTTCCCACGGGATGATGTTTCGAGGCCTCCGGGTAGACTGCCCTGGCACGGTTCAGCGCTTCCGCTATGCTGTTGCACATATTCTCGGGTCCGATGTGGTGTTGAAACTCCGCCTGATGCATCAGTCTCGAAGGTTGTTCCCTGGCTCCGCAGAGAATGAGTTCTCGTCCCGATTCGTGTACCTGGTCCGCTAAGCTCTCCAATGCCTGGAGGCCGGTGGAATCGATCGCGGTCATGTTACGCAACCTTAGAATCAGGATTGGGGGAAGGCTCGACAACCGCGTTGTGATTTCGTCGATCTTGTCCGTCGCGCCAAACAGGAAAGGCCCGTGAATTCTAAAGATAGAGACGTAAGCAGGGATCACCTTATGCTGCAGGATGTGAACATGCCCTTCGCGGACGTACTCTTCGGTCACCTCCGAGACCGTGGTGGTTTGTGTGACTTTCTTAATGAAAACCAGCACGGCGAGAATCATGCCTACTTCCACAGCGACCGTCAGATCCGCAAACACTGTCAATAGGAAAGTGGCGAGCCATGTCGCGATTTCCATGCGGGACAGTTTCAACAGCTCTGGAATCTCCCGCCATTCGCCCATGTTGTAAGACACAACCAAAAGAATGGCGGCCAGCACAGACAATGGAATGAACTTCGCCAGGGGCGCCGCGAAGACCACGATGGCAAGAAGAGTCAGGGCATGGATCATTCCGGATACCGGCGTTTTCGCTCCTGAACGAATGTTGGTGGCCGTTCTCGCGATGGCACCCGTAGCAGGAAGCCCCCCAAACAACGGCGACAGAATGTTGGCGATCCCTTGTCCCACGAGTTCCACATTCGGGTTGTGCTTGTCTCCGCTCATGCGGTCGGAGACGACCGCGGACATCAGCGACTCGATGGCGCCTAGCATGGCAACCGTAATTGCCGGCGAAATTAACGGCCGGAGCAAATCCAGGCGAAAATGCGGAAGCTTGAGTGTCGGGAAGCCGGACGGTATGCCTCCAAAGCGAGTGCCGATCGTTTCCACAGGGAGCTTGAATAGCAGAACCACTGCGGTGCCAAGAAAGAGAGCAACAATATATCCGGGAACTCTCTTTACATAACGCATGAAAACGATAATCACTGCGAGGGCAACAACGGCCAGAGTCGTCTCGATGGGAGAAAACGAAGAGAAATTACGCACGACGGTTTCAATGCGAGAGAGAAATTCGCCCGGAACCTTGTCGATCTTCAACCCAAAGAAATCCTTGAGTTGCGTGCTGGCGATAATGACCGCAATACCGTTCGTAAAGCCGACAACCACAGGGCGCGGTATGAATTTAACGGCGGTGCCTAAACCGGTTACTCCCAGAATCAGCAGGAGGATACCGGCCATTAAGGTCGACATGAACAGTCCGTCCACACCGTACTTCGCGATGATGCCGAAGACGACAACTACGAACGCTCCGGTTGGGCCCCCGATCTGGGTCTTCGATCCGCCCAGAGCAGAAATCACAAAACCCGCGACGATCGCGCAGTAGAGACCGGCTTCGGGCGGAACGCCGGAAGCAATGGCGAAGGCCATTGCCAAGGGAAGCGCGACGAGACCGACGGTTATGCCGGAAAGAAGGTCCGCCAGGAATAAACGCTTCGTGTAAGACTTGAGACACAGTACGGATTTCGGCAGCCAGTTATTCATTGAGGTTCTCTAGTTTCTCTCGTTTTCAGTTCAGGCTCCCAGCGGGCCCCGCGAGGAATAGGCGGGCGCTCCGATTCTGCCGCTGGCACTCTGTTGTGGCTGCCCGACAAGGGCGGTCTAGGTTCTCCCACCCTTTGACGCCCGCAATTTGGTTCGCCTCAGTGTCGAAACGCACCAAGAACTGACGAAACGACTTCTGCGCGGCGCTCCGCAAGCACCGCGGCACAGGCCTCCGAACCCGAGTTGTCACAATATCCGACGATGAGAACTCGCGCCACATGGTGTTCACGCAACCATGCCGCTGCACATTTCAGCGTCTTTCTGCTTGGTGCGGAGAGCTTGAGACCATTCGGAGTGAACAGCAAAGGTTGTTTGAGAAAAGTGGGCTGCTGTAACGCCTCAGAACCGGATTGTGTACCCTTACTCGGCGTGCTCACGTGAGCGAGCCTTGGATCGTCCGTCTGTCCGTCGCAGGGACGGCGAGGAACGTGGTGTCAGCTACGGGACGCTCCTCGGTAGCCTTCTCAACTATCGCCAGGTCGAAGTGCTTTTCTTGCCCCGGGCATTCGGAGGCAGTTCCGATTAAGCAGAACGCCGCAAGTGGAGTCAGGATGTTCATAGCAAATCTCATGGAAAGGACCCTTTGCTATTCCTCGGCTCGCTGAATCAGAGGTTTGATTCTGGCCGCCCGTCTTCCTTCTCCGCGGTCCAGCTCCTCGTACTCTACCCAGTCCCCTACGGAGAGCTCGCGGGGATCCAGACCCACAAGTGCGGATTCGTCAAATGCGACCAGGCACCCGTCTTTACCCTGGATGTAGCCCGGACGCCGATTTCTAAGCAATTGGGTGATCGATCCTCTCGCCTTCATTTCTTGCTCCTAAGTTCGCTGCGAATCTCGGGCTGATTGCATCAGGGGGATCTCCGGGCCCTTCAGGCCATGGCCGACGGGAAGCTCAACTCGGACTGGCGGACTCGCTTCGAGAATTCAGTAGGACCTTGACACTGGCGGCCCGCAAACGCTCATGCCCAAAGTGTTCCTGGTATTCCACCGCTTTCCCGATCGAAAGCGCTCGGATGTCCATTCCTTCAAGGGAAGAGAGATCGAAGTACGCCGCGCAGCCGTCCTCACCAAGGATGAACCCACAACCCAGCTTCTTGTTCAGCCGCGTGACCGAACCACGCATTTCAGCTCCTTTGCTACCCGCTTTGCTCTAGCCGTGACCTGCGATTCCTTCGATTGGCGGGGGCTGCACTTCCATCGCCTCCTTACCAAGCCAACCGTCCTGAACCTGGTAACTGACCGCCTGGCCCGAAGAAAGCGTGTGAAACTCCGCCGCACTCAAAGCCGATTTTCTGAAAGGTACTTGTGCTCCGTCATCACCGCGAATCATGCCTTTTTGCTGGTTGCGATAGATGTGCCAGACCACTCGCTTCATGTTTCTAACTCTTGTTCGTTGCAAAATATCTAACCTCCATTCCCTCTCGCTCGTTCGGAGAATGACCCCTCTACCTTCGCGCAGCCGGCCCAGCGCACCCAGTAAGCGAGCGGCCTCTTCTCCAGCCCCGACGACTCGCAGAGTTACATGACCACGGTCCCACCGGCTCTTGCCGAAATTACGGTTTCCGCATCCTCGCTGGTTGCGGTTAGGCCCCCGACCGCAGGCTGCACATTAATGGCACTGGGAAGCTTCGCGCCCGTGGCGAAAAAGATTCCGTAAGACACTTTTAGGCCGAGGCTAAGCTCACCGTAGCCCAGGCCCACGACTAGCGATTCCTCGTTGAAGGTCACGTCGTATCCGTCGTATCCGTGAATCATCCCCGTCCTTCCTGAATGAAAGAGCTGCACAATCTCCCCGCGTAAGCCCTCCCTCTGCATCAATTCCCTAACTCTGGTACGTCTTTTCATGGAGCCTCCGCGGAAAGAGTGGGGGACACTGCCAGCACTCCGGGTGATTCGAGTCCGCCGTTGCTTTCTTCATTTCCAGATTCTGCTCGGATCAAAGGCGGACGCCTTGGCTTGCCACGCTCAAATTCGAGCACACCGGCTATCAGTTCGTTGAGTGCGGAGTCGACCAGTTGTGCTGTGCTTGTGTTTGCGTTTCCTGTCATCATGAGTTGTCGCGTCCGGAGCGAGACCAAGGCGCACATGAGGAAGGGATTGGAGATCTGTTTCTCCGCTTCCGCAAGGAGCCTCGACCGCACGCTCATCTGGTTTAACCCTCGTTCTGCTCCTGCGCTGGCGTTCGCCGCACTTGGAAAACCAGACTCCTCTTGAACCACAGAAACCGCGGGATCGCGAGGCTCTCCACTTCCAAACGGCTCGGCCAAGTTTCCTTATTGGAGCAAGCCACGCGGCCAAGCCACGGGCCCAACAGCTTCTCAGCCGGTCTGGCTAAGAGCTGGCCAGCAGCGCCACACAATGCACACAGCAACAATCCGCTGCCGAGATCAACTCCCCGGAAAAGGCTTAGCGCGGCTAAGCCTCCAGCGATTAACCATGAAGCAAGCAGAAACTGCATCGTCTTGCAGCCGGTCGCAGCTTCCTTTGCGGAGGGTTTTTGGCACATAGCTCGCCACGCAGACTGTGATGCCCACTGAATCTGAGCCTCGCTAAAGGTGGCTCCTATTAAGAAAAAACCGTCACGAGTCGCGCAGCCATCTATTTTGGCGAGCGGGTCTCCAGACTCTCGAGGGAGACCTTGCGTCCGATGGAGCCGGAAGTGGTTCGCGCGCACCTTACGGCTCAACACGAATTCCAGAGCTTCCCAAGGAACCGTGAAGAAGAGAGGAGATGGGTCGGCAATCTCTTGCAGAATGAGGACGAGTCCTGCGGCGGTCGCCGCCATCGGGAACGCTCGGCAAACTATGGAAGCCGCCAAAAGAAGAACTAATCCACCAGCAAACGGGAGCTCCCCTGGGGCTACGTTCTTGATGTTTCGCAAGCGACCAAGGCGGGAGAGGAGCCAAATGCGCCAACTTGGCAAGCCACGCGAATGCCAACTCCTTGTTGCCATAACCTAATCCTTCGTCGCGCTCGTGTGCGCCAGCCAGCGTTCTTCCACCCTCGCGAAGGCCTCTTGCAAATCTATTTTGTCTTTGCGTGCCCACCGAACTGCCGCACGTAAGCAGTGCGCTTGCCGAGAAGAAAAGAAAGACCTACCGTCCTTTACCGTTGGCTGGAGTAAACCCTTCGTCTGGAGTGCCGTAATGGTGGCCTCGGCGATTCCTAGGGTGTGGGCTAACTGCTGAGAGGTGTAGTAGTCTGGCATGGTTACCGATCTCCTCGCCCAGACCCACGGACGAACCGAGCAGCCTGGAAACGCTGTTGCATATGCGAGCATTTGCAGATGGCGGACAAATTTTTTTCTCCCTACTGCACCGCCTCCATCTGCTGAAGCATGTCTCGCACGCCCACCAAGTGGTTGTTAAAGATATCTTTGGCCACGTCAAGAAGACGGAACAGAGTCGTGTCGGAGACGGAGTAATACACATTGCTCCCAGCTTTGCGTCCAATCACGATGTTGCGCACTCGCAGAATTGCAAGCTGCTGAGAAACGTTCGCAGGTTCAATTTTCAGAATTTCGCTGAGCTCGTTGACCCCCTTCTCACCATCCCGAAGACAGTCCAAGATCCGGATGCGGATGGGATGCGCGAGGGCCTTGAAGAACTCGGCCTTGAAGTTGGCAATCTGCTGTGGCATGCTCATCCTCGGTTACACGCATACTCTAATCTGCGAAGTTCACTATGTCAAGTGCTGTCATCGAGTTGCATGAGTTCGTATACCTGATAGGCGTACAGAGGGTAAGCACTTAGAAAAGTCGCAGAGGGATCTGCCGCGTAGGCACGGTGCAGCAGATAGCGGGAGACGGTCATGTTTCGCGGCCCCAAGTTGTCTGTGTTTTTACCTTGGGTAGAGCCTTCGTCTTCGAGCAAAACAAATGGCGACAAGCAGCGTTTGCTTTCCCCCAATGATGGTGACGCAGGCGAAGAACGAAAGGCCAACATCAAGCGCGCGTGGTTTTTCGCGACGGTCGCTGTCTTATTTGTTCTGGCGAATCAGGTTGGTCATGTGAGAACTGCGTCCGATTCAAACTCCGGACCGGGTTCAGCAGCATCTGTGAGCTTGACACTATCTCGCCTCGAAGGGCCGCGAGAGCGAGGCGGGTTCTCCGTGCGGTTCCGACTAAGCAACAGGGGAAACCATTCCATCTTCTATCCGGTTCGCACAGCGACAAATATACCGATTGGACAACTCGTCGCACGGACAGCGCTGCCATCAGATTGGACGAGTTTATCCAGTACCTCGGCACAGCGACTCCCAGCCGTACAGGAAGACAACGACCCGAATCTCAAGTGGATTGAGATGCCCCCAGGGGGATGGGCCGACGGAGAGTTCTCCGATCCTGGCGATTGGACAGGAGAACACGCGTACGCAATTTTCCTCAAGCCGAGTCGGAACGCCGGCATGGTTCGGATCTTGTCCGAGTCCTATGGCTCCGGTCGGAAGTAGCCTGAATACGAAGAGGTTCGCTTTGAGAACGAGAGCAGTGGAGTTGGCAGGGATACTCAATGTCCAAGACCAGCCGCTTCGGCCTGCTCACATGGACATACGCAGATCGTCGTTTGGCTCCGCAATCGGACTAGCATCCGACCAGCGAGATCAGTGGCGCACAAAGAAAAGGAGGTGCTGGTGATCTGCGACGAAAAACGTGGATTCTGGCACCAAGTCAAGATTTGCCCTAAGGAGGCGTTTGATGCTGAGCAACGGGAATGTGAAGCTTTTCGATTTTCTCTGAACCAGTGCGCCGAATTATTCACCACAAAGACTAGCCTCCTCTGTCCGCCGCATTCAAGCACTCAGAGATCACGCGCTTTTGGTTCTTCCGATTTGCGAGTGCTGGTTTCGGTGTCGCAGAATCGTGTCGTCAAGCGATGGTTGGATGGAAGAAGATAAGCGCGAGGCTATTAGTAAAGACGAATGGCTCGTTGGTTCAAGGCGCAACAATCGGATGCGCCGTTTCCAAACCAAAGAGTAACCCAAATGAGTTTGTGCATGCGTCGACGCGACGGGAACCAAAGACTTTCGCGCGCAGTATCGAGCCCCAGTCTTGGAGCAGAACTCTCGAAAAACCCCATCAAAGGATGAATCCGATTGATGCAGACCGCAAAACGGCTGAGCATGGTTTCTGTTGTTCGCGAAGACTCTTTGATGCCGAAACCGTTCATCGAGGAAGACGAAGGCACGGTGTCGCTTTACTTCAAAGCCGGCTCAATTCAGAGTCAAATGCGAAAGGAAGCGCCGGTTGACCTGTTATTAACCTACACACGAATCATGACGAGTTTTCTAAAATTCAACCTGTTGCCGCGATCCATCGCCATGATCGGGCTTGGTGGCGGATCGATGGCGAAATGGTGCCATCGTCATTTGCCGCATGCGGACATCACCATCGTTGAGATCAATCCACATGTGATTGCCTTGCGCGATCGTTTCTATATTCCTGAGAATGATCACAAGTTTCGGGTTCTTTGTGAAGATGGCGCTGATTACGTGGCCAGAGCACCCCAGAAAACTGATGTACTGATCGTTGACGGATTTAATCTGGACGGACAGCCGCCCGAGTTATGCAGTCAGGTATTTTACAATAACTGTTATCACGCTTTGACTTCTTCGGGACTCATGATTGTGAATTTGTGCGGGGACGATGATGAAGCGAACATACGCCGAATCGGCAAGAGTTTTAGCAATCAGATTTCCATAGTCACATCAGGAGACGACGACTTGGTTGTCTTTGCTCGTAAAGGAAAATCCCCGGGGTCTCAAAGAGGAGGGCCGCTTTATGATGAAATATTGGACGGTTGAGTACGACCTAAGATGAACACGCTTCCGGTTGGTGCGACCTTCACACTTAGTCTTGCGGCCTACCTGACCGGCGCACTGGCTAGTCTTGTGACCTGGCGAACGCCTGCGCTCTGCCGTTACATTTGTTGCGGCAGCGCCTTGGCAGGCGCGATCTTTGGTGGGTTCGCTGCGGTATTCGGGATTCTTCAAGGCACGCCTGTTCGCTGGTCGATCTCTTCAGGAATTCCACTGTTTGCGTACAGCTTCGACTACGATGCTCTCGCTGGCTTCTTCAACTTAACGCTCGCGATCCTTGCAGGAGCGGTTTCCATCTACTCCTACAGCTATTTGAAAGAATTCGAGCGCAAGAGGAACATCGGATTCTTCGGATTCTTATTTCATCTTTTGCTTCTCAGCTTGACGATCGTTTTTACCGCCGCTAATGCCTTTTTGTTCTTGATCGGATGGGAAGTGATGGCGCTCGCTGCCTATGGTCTGGTCACGTTTTATCACGAAGACCGGGAAACCCGGCGAGCCGGATTGCTCTACATCGTCATGGCCCACATCGATGCCGGGTGCTTGCTCCTTGGTTTCGCCCTATTGATGCAGGTTAGCGGCAGCGCGGACTTTGCGAACTTCCGCACCGCCGCCGTGCATTTATCCAGCAGCCAGCAAGCTGTCGCGTTTGGGCTGTTCTTTGTCGGCTTCGGCATCAAGGCCGGTGTTATTCCGTTCCACATCTGGCTTCCTGCAGCCCACCCCGTTGCTCCGAGCAACGTCTCGTCTCTGCTTTCCGGAATCGTGCTCAAGGCAGGGATCTATGGCATGGTGCGCATTTTCCTGGATGGACTAGGTGTGCTGCCGTCATGGGCCGGCTTGCTGGTGCTCATCGTGGGCGTAGCCTCTGCCGTTCTCGGTGTCTTGTACGCCTTAATGGAACATGACCTCAAACGATTATTGGCCTACCACAGTATTGAGAATATAGGGATCATCCTCATCGGCCTTGGCGCTGCTTTGGTGTTCCGCGTTGCCGGACATCCCCAACTCGCAGCGGTAGCCCTGATCGCCGCGATGTTTCACACTCTCAATCACGCCATCTTCAAGTGTCTTCTGTTTCTCGGAGCCGGGTCGGTGCTCCATTCGACAGGGACGCGAAACATGGAGGAATTGGGCGGGCTGATCCGCCCAATGCCAGTAACAGCTTTCTGTTTCCTGATCGGGGCCGTCGCCATTTCCGGGCTTCCCCCATTGAACGGATTTGTCAGCGAGTGGCTCACCTACCAGAGCCTACTGGCTGGATTTGGCGCGACCGGGGGCTTGACGCGAATCCTGTTCCCGCTCGCTGGTTCGATGCTCGCGTTGACAGGAGCCCTGGCCGCCGCTTGTTTTGTGAAAGCATTCGGGATTACCTTCCTTGCCCTGCCGCGCGGCGCCGAGTCCCGCCAAGTACACGAAGCACCTCGATCCATGCTGGTGGGCATGGGCTGGCTGACAATGGCCTGCCTAGCGTTGGGCCTAGGGGTTACTTGGTTTCTCCCTGCGTTCGACGCGCTGACGGAGCAACTACTCGGACAGAGAGTTGGCAGCAATCTCATCAGCTCGCATGGATGGGTGCTCTCTGGGGGAATACGTCACGGAGGTTCGGTATCCACCGCGGCGATTGGCATCGGGCTCCTGATCTTGGTGATTCCTGGTGTTCTCCTAGTATCTATCGGGACGAGGCGGTTCGCACGGAAGCGGGGCCCAGTGTGGGACTGCGGCTTGCCCGGTCTCTCCGAAGACAACGAGTACACCGCCACCGCATTCTCAAAAGCACTGCGGATGATCTTCTCCGTTTTGTACCAGCCGCGTCGCGAGATTCAAACTGTCTTCGATGTATCCCCGTATTTTCCAAAAGCGATCCATTTCGAGAGTGAGATCGAACCCACGTTTGAGAAACGGCTATACGTTCCGCTCAAAGATCTCCTGCTGCGCTTCGCCACCAGAATGCGAGCCATTCAGGCCGGGAGCATTCACGCCTACTTGGCATACATCTTTGTAACCCTCGTCTTGCTTTTGCTCTTTGGAGTTCGCCCGTGACCGGCCTGATAGCCAAAGCAGGTCTGCAATTGGTATTGGTGTTGCTCGCTGCTCCGCTCGTCAGCGGCATCATCAAGACTCTGAAGGCCAGACTGCAGACACGTCGCGGGCCGAACATCCTTCAATCCTATCGCGACATCTTCAAGTTATTTCGCAAAGGGATGGTCATTCCGGAGACCGCGTCGTGGATTTTCTCCGCGACTCCGTACGTTGTCTTTGTGACCGCTGCTCTTGTCGGACTCATGATTCCTATGACTACGACAGACGCTCCTCTGAGCCTGTTCGGTGGTGTTCTCGCGGTCGTCTATCTCTTAGCGCTTGGACGCTTCTTCCTTGCTCTTGGCGGGCTCGACGCAGGCAGTTCGTTCGGCGGCCTCGGCAGCAGCCGGGAAATGACGCTCTCCGCAATCGCCGAGCCTGCCATGATGCTCGCGATTTTCACTGTGGCCTTGGCAGCAAGCTCCACAAACCTTAGCGAAATGGCCAAGGTCGCCGTGAGCCAAAGCTGGAAGTTTCTGGCGCCGTCGCAGATGTTGGCGTTTGCGGCGTTGTTCATCGTGCTGATTGCCGAAACAGGCCGCATCCCGGTTGACAACCCGGCGACGCATCTCGAACTAACCATGATTCATGAAGCGATGATCCTTGAGTATTCCGGACCATACCTCGCTCTGATCGAATATGGCGCTTCCATCAAGCAGCTCGTCCTCATGACCTTGGTGGTCAACACCTTCTTCCCGTTTGGTTTGAGTTCTGACTGGACGATCCGAGGACTTGGTCTTGGTCTAGTTTTCTACCTTATCAAGATGCTTCTGCTGGCGGGTCTCATAGTTCTGGTGGAAACCACGAACGCGAAACTGCGCCTCTTCCGAGTGCCGGAACTGCTCATGGTTTCTTTCATCTTTGGAGCGCTCGCGCTCATTTCGACATTCCTATTTTGAGGCTTTGCATGAACTTCCTCCAAGATCCAGAGTTCGGCGACAGAATCATCACGCTGATGGCGGCACTGGTCCTGGTGCTGCAGATCGCCGCGGTCGGGCAGCGCTGGTTGGTTTCGAGCATTCGTATCTTCGCGGTGCAGTCGTTCCTCTTAGCCGCGATCGCGGGCATCATCGCGTACTTTAACCACGCCAGTCATATCTATATCGCCGCCTTGCTGACGCTCATATTGAAAGCGGGACTGCTTCCTTGGTTGCTGGAGCGCCTAGTAAGAAGAATCGAAATCCGACGAGAAATTGAACCGCTGATCAACGCCCCGCTGTCGATTCTCATCTCCGGTTGTCTAACTCTGGTGGGCTACGTTGTCGCGCAGTCCTTTTACCATCCCGAGGAGACCTCTGTGCGAGCGGCACTCGGGCACAACACATTGGCTGTCGCGATCTCGCTTTTCCTGATCGGCTTCTTCACCATGCTGAATCGTCGCAAGGCCTTGACACAGGTCCTCGGACTGCTTTCCCTTGAGAATGGCCTCTTCCTGGCCGCGATCTCGCTGACGTACGGAATGCCGTTGGTCGTTGAACTCGGTATTTTTTTTGATGTTCTTGTTGCAGTAATGATTCTCGGCATCCTCGTCTTCCGAATCCGCGAGGCGTTCGATTCGATGGATGTCAGCAAGCTTCGGAAGTTGCGAGAGTAGACAAACGTATGCTTTTGCTCTGGCTCCTTATCGTTCCTCTGGTCGCCAGTCCGCTGGCCTTCGTCCTCCGAAAACGGCACTTCATGGAGGCGGTCAATCTCGCGGCCTTCGCGGTTTTGCTGTGTTTGGCCGCCGCGCTGGGCGTTCGGGTACTTCGGAGCGGCCCCGTTTCAGTCTGGGATGGATTCTTTTACGCGGACGCTTTGAGTGCGTTGGTCGTTCTCTTGTCCGCTTTTGTGGCCCTGGTATGTTCGATCTATGCTGTTGGCTATTTTCGCCACGATGAGAGTAACGGAGTCTTCCAGGAGGGCGAAAAACTGGGCGGCGGGCGCGCCGTTAATAAATTGCGAGAATACTACGCGCTTACTCCTCTGTTTGTTTTTTCTATGACTCTCGTCGCTCTTGCCAACAACCTTGGAATACTCTGGGTGGCGATCGAAGGAACCACATTGGCATCCGTGTTCCTGGTCATGTTCTACGGGCGCGAAACGTCTCTTGAAGCTGCATGGAAGTACGCGATCATCGGGGGCGTTGGCCTCTCCATGGCCCTGTTCGGCACGATTCTGACCTACTATTCCGCTCATCAGGCCCTTGGAACGGACACGCTGGCGGGGCTGAACTGGTCCGTCCTTGTCGGAAACGCCTCTCAGTTTGATAAGCCAACCATGCGGCTGGCCTTCATTTTGATTCTGCTGGGGTACGGAACGAAGGCCGGCATCGCTCCCATTCATACCTGGAAGCCCGATGCCTACAGTGAAGCACCCATCCCGGGGGCGGCCATGCTCGCCGCAGGTGTCCTCAACTGCGCCATCTACGGTCTCGTGCGATTCTACATTTTGAGTGCGAAATGTTTAGGCCCCGGGTTTGCCTCGCACCTTTTGATTCTTTTCGGACTGCTTTCGATGGGAGTAGCAGTTCCTTTCATCCTCGTCCAGAAGAACTTCCGGCGTATGCTGGCCTATTCCAGCATTGATCACAGCGGGATCATGGTGCTTGCCCTCGGCTTCGGAGGACCATTGGGGGTCCTGGGAATGCTTCTGCACATGACGTTTCACTCGATTACCAAGCCATTGCTCTTCTTTTGCGCCGGAAATGTCCAGCAACAACTGAAGACCGACCTATTCCGCGAGGCCAAAGGGGGCCTGATCCATTCGATGCCCTTGACCGGTGCTGCATTTCTCATGGTGACTCTTGCGGTCACCGGAGCACCTCCTTTTAGTTTGTTTCTGAGTGAGTTCACGATTCTCCGCGCGGGATTCAGCCGTGGCTATCTCTTTCTAGCTATTCTGTTCGTCACCTTTCTCGTGGCGATTTTCTCCGGATTCCTCATCCACATCGCCAACCTTGTTCTTGGTCCGGACCCAGGCCTTCCGTCAGCCGAGACCTGCCGCTGGAAGAAGTCCTCTATCGTGGGCCTGGCTCTGGTGATTATTGTGATGGGCTTCTGGATACCCGCTCCGTTGTTCCGGCTCATTCAGGGCGCGGTAGATATTGTGATGAGCGGACGATGAGGCAAGCGATGTCTGCGTTCTTTGAGGCTCTTCAACAGAAGTTTGGTGCGCAGATTCAATCGATGTCTGCGGACCGCGAAGAAGAAGTCTATCTTTTCCTCGGTGATCCTGACGTTCGGGCTCTTACCGATTACCTGCGAAGTGAGTTCGAAGCCAGGCTGGTCACCGTGTTCGCCGAGGACCGGCGTTCCGCAGAAGGTGTTTTCTTCAACTACTACGTGTTCGAACGAAAAGGCGACTCTCGCTACCTGATTGTGCGGGCTCCAGTGCGCCCCGACGATCCCGAGTTCCCGTCGCTCTCAGCTCAACTGCCGGCTGTGAACTGGCAAGAGCGCGAGATTCAGGATTGGTTTGGCTTGAAAGCTGTCGGACACCCCAATCCTCGCAGGGTCGCCCTCCACGACAACTGGCCGGATGTTCATCCCTTGTGCAAGGACTTCCCACTCGAGACCGTGCTCCCGCCCTTCGAGGGAGAGCGCCACCTTTATCGGCCCGCATTGGGTGAAGGCGTCTTTCAAGTGCCAGTCGGGCCGGTTCATGCCGGAACCATCGAGCCCGGCCATTTCAATTTCGCGGTGGCCGGTGAGCCCATTCTCTATTTGCAGCTTCGAATGTTTTACACGCATAAGGGCACCGAAAAGCTTTTTGAGAAGTAGAGCATCTCCGGGGATTCTAGTTTTTCCCACGGAACAGCTTTCTGTCAGGCCATTGAACGCGCGGCTCAGATCGAAGTTCCGTTGCGGGCTCTGATCGTGCGAACGATCCTTTTGGAGCTCGAACGGGTTTGCAATCACGTTGCCGACATCGGAGCGATCGCGACGGATGTCGGCTTCGTTATCGCGAATGCGCACGCCAGCCGCTTGAAGGAGATGTTGGTCGGCCTAAACGAAAAATTGACGGGCAATCGTCTGTTGCGAGGCATGGTGTGCGTCGGTGGAGTGCGAAGAGGTTGGGATGCCGTTCAACTGGTCTCGCTCCGCGTCGCAATCGATGCTTTCGCAAACGAATTTCAGGATCTCATCGGGCTGATTGACTCCTCTGAATCCACTCGCGACCGCTTGGAACAGACCGGAGTTCTCCGCCCCGAAAAGGCTAAGGATTTGGGAATCGTGGGTGTGGCCGGACGCGCCTCAGGAATGGATCTGGACGTTCGGCGCGATCACCCGTATGCGGCCTACGGGCGCTACTCCTTCCGCGTACCCGTTTATCATGATGGGGACGTGAGCCACCGAATGCAGGTCCGAGTCGACGAGGTGAACGAATCCCTAGGCATCATCCGGAACGCCGCGGATGAGAGCCTGCACGGAGAGTTCCGTGCGCAAGTTCCGCCCATTCCCGCGGGCCGCTGTGCCCTGAGCGCCGTCGAAGGATGGCGTGGCGAAATCATCCATTGGATTCGTACCGGGCCCGACAATCACCTCGAACGTTGCAAGATCAAGGATCCGTCGCTCAACAACTGGCCAGCCCTGGTCGAGGCGGTTCAGGGAAATATCATTGCGGACTTCCCGGTTATCAATAAGAGTTTCAATCTCTCCTACTCGGGAACGGATCGATAGCCCATGTTCAAGATCCTCCAGAAGACCTTTGCAACCGGCGTTGTAACGAAGGCCTACCCAGACGAACCGGCACAAGTCTCCGAACACTTTCGCGGCCGGCCGCACTTCGATTTCGAAAAATGGGCGGACGCCCGGCCCGCTGCGGAAGTGTGCCCGACAGGGGCAATCTCTCTGTGCGACAGCGACGACTCTCGCAAAGTGACCGTCGATTATGGCCTGTGTGTCTTCTGCGGCTTATGCGCCGAGGCCTCGTCCGACAAAGCCGTCCGAATCACGCAAGAATTTGAATTGGCAACAAAGAACCGCCGCAACCTCATCCTCACAGCAGAATACACGTTGAATGCCGACCGCACGCATCGGCAAATGGGAGCAGTGCATCGCGGCTCCGGGAACGTCGAAACGGATGCCAAGATTGTTGGCCAGAAAGCGCGCGAAACGATCCACAAAGTCCTGGGGCGTTCTCTTGCCATCCGAGAGGTGGATGCTGGGTCATGCAATGGATGCGAAGTGGAGATTGTGGCGCTCAACAATCCGATCCATGACATCGAACACTTCGGAATTCAGTTCGTGGCATCTCCTCGTCACGCCGACATGCTCCTGGTCACCGGACCTGTCACCCGGAACATGGAGCTGGCCCTGTTGAAGACCTACCAAGCTATGCCAGAACCGAAAGTCGTGGTCGCGGTTGGTGCCTGCGGCATAAGCGGCGGCATCTTTGGCAAGAATTACGCCTCTCTGGGAGGCGTTGACCAGGTCCTGCCCGTGGACGTTTACATTCCGGGATGTCCGCCCCGGCCACAGGCTCTCCTCCAAGGAATCCTACTCGCTGTCGGACGTTTGAGAGAGAGATTGTACGACGAGCGCGCCGGTTGATCCGGAATTTCGAATTGCTGCTGCCTGCTCTATTCGCAACAGTAGTTCTCCTGGTGTCCTGCGATGTACCGCCAGCAAACTTATCGACCGGTTAGCCGTTCCTCGACGCCTTGAATATCTTTGCCATCGAGAGAGAACAAGATCGAGCTCATGCCCATGATTGTGTCCTGCCGCTCGGCACGGAATCTTAACTTTTCCAGCACCCGAATCGAAGCCAAGTTTTCAGGATGAACGAATGAGGTCAATCGGTCGATGTGAAAATCATCGAATGCGGCGCGCACCCAAGCAGATGCTGACTCCGTCGCTAGCCCCTTGCCCCAATAGGGTTGGACGAGGCGGAAACCGAGATCGATCCAACCGTATTCGTGTAGCGCGAGCAGTCCCGAATCCCCGATCGGGCGGCCCACGCTACGATCCAACATGATCCATCTGCTGAAGCCGTGTGCGGCCTGGTGCTCCTGATAGTTGGCTAGCCGGGCCTTCGTCTGCTCGATGGAAATATCAGGACCACTAGGAGTGAAGCGCATGACGATCCGATCGCTGAACCACGCGAATGCCGCCTCAACGTCGCCTAGCTCGAAAGGACGCAGAATGAGTCGGCTGGTCTCAATTGTAGCTCGCACCGACCGGTACCTCTTTGGCGACGCTCAACTTTCGTTCTCACTTAGAGTTTCGCAGGCAACAAACACCTCAACCCTCGGCCCTTTTTCTGAAGTGTTTGCCACGTCCGCTCACGTTCGGTGCGGAGGTGGGCTCATTATAGCGCTCGGGGTCGCAAACATTGAATTCCTTGGAATAGCAGGGTAGCCTACAGTTGGGTTTTCGGTCGCCAATTCCGTAGATTGTTCGCGTAGAGACCGATGCAGAAAAGATTAGCGGGAACGAATCCAAATTGAGCGTTTCGCATACCGATCACACAAATGATGATGTTATATTTGCTCCCGCAATGACCCAACCTGCCATAGTTTTTTCCCAATTAAAACCGTCGAGATAATGGTCAAAATGCAGGATATGTAGTCTAGCTTCAGCATTCTTGTCCCTATGCACACGTTACGTAGGCTACTTCCAATCGCTCGTCACCATTCTAAGCACCCAGCTGGGTGACGGCGATAGTGGTCAGCCGGACAGGTGACACGGAAGTTGAAATGAGGCTTGCGACACGCGAAGATCCGGTCAAAAACAAAATCTCGGTATGGGTAGGAGAGTACAATGAATTGATGAACTGCCAAGTGAAGGACGAACTGGTGAGTCAGCTCATCGCTTTGAATAACAAACTCAATCTGCTGAGTCCTGGTCTCGTACATGGGGACGAAGAACGCGCGGAAGTGCAACAACGACGTGAGAGCTTATACGCCGAGATTAAGCACCACAGGGCGAAGGGACACGAAGGCAAACCGTGCCCGGCGGCAAGACAGGTTTAGGCCAGTCGCCCCTGCCTGGCTTGGCAAGCGAATCCGGCGCAGAAGTGCGACGCCAAAACGGGTTCTATTTTGCATAATTTTCCAATCTCGCAAGCCTGATAAGGGCGAGGTCGGTGGTTCAAGTCCACCCAGGCCCACCATCAAAATCACCAGTAAATACGCGGCTTTTCTCACTTTTCCCCTTTCCGGGAATATCTCTCAAAAGACCAACTTGCCAACTATTTGCCAACTTTACGATTGGTCGGATGGCACCACACTCAGTGTGTTAAGACCCCTCGAGTGAAGGCCGAACGGCTAGGATCGATTAGGCTATGTCGAGAATGCTGCCCTGTCATGTCGAAGGACGTGCAGGGCAGTGCAAGACACTGCAAGGCTGTGGAAGGAGCGGGAAGTCATTTTTTGGTCAGTTTGCGGGGCGTAGTTCAGTTGGTTAGAACGCCTGCCTGTCACGCAGGAGGTCGCGGGTTCGAGTCCCGTCGCTCCCGCCATTTGATCACGCGGCAACAACACTGGTGGCGCGAAGAGTTTTGATATCGCGCATTGGCGGTTGGCCGAAGAATCGACTGTACTCGCGGCTGAATTGGCTCACACTCTCGTAGCCGACCTCGTACGCAGCGCTTGTAGCATCGAGACCGTCCACCAACATTCGCTGGCGTGCGGTCTGCAGCCTCAATTGTTTCTGATACTGCAGCGGGCTCATTGCGGTAAGCGCGCGGAACTGATGGTGGAGGGTGGAAACGCCCATCCTTGCGGTCGATGCGAGTTCTTCCATATGCAAAGGCTTGGCAAAGTTGGCTCTCAGCCAGGCAATAGCTCTTGTTGTTCTTTGACTCAGATCGCCACT